>Ga0208694_1004022_pt1 | contig 13667 bp, 9 predicted proteins | sample AD_UKC078_MetaG_FD_184442 | JGI IMG/M metagenome (GOLD analysis project Ga0208694, IMG submission 184442) | Active sludge microbial communities of municipal wastewater-treating anaerobic digesters from USA - AD_UKC078_MetaG (SPAdes) (version 2) | ecosystem: Engineered > Bioreactor > Anaerobic >...
CTAGTATGTGAACTTTATAAAGTATTTATTGAAGAAACTAAAAGTTCTGAGACTTTAGATGAATTTTATTTTTGGGGTGAACTGCTTATCAGTGATTTTGATGATGCAGATAAAAACATGGTTGATACAGAGAAATTATTTTCTAATTTACAACAGTTAAAAAATATCATGTCAGGGTACGATTATCTTGATAAGGAACAGGAAGAAGCAATACAAGCATTTTTTCAGAATTTCTCAATTGAGCGCCGTACGCAATTGAAAGAAAAGTTTATTTCACTATGGGATAAGCTTGGAAATGTCTATAATCAATTTACCTATAGCTTACGTACTGCAGGAATAGCATATGAAGGTCTGTTATACAGAGATGTCATTCAAACTGTAAAATCCGAATCATTTAAGTATGATAAGTATGTTTTTGTTGGCTTTAATGTTTTAAATAAAGTTGAGAGTTCCTTGTTTGAAACTCTACAAGCAGATAATAAAGCTATGTTCTATTGGGATTTTGATGTCTATTATACTCAGACTACTGGTTTTAAACACGAAGCTGGTGAGTTTATTAATAGGAATATCCAACGCTTTCAATCTGAACTGAAAGGTCAATATTTTGATAATTTGCGTAAGCCTAAAAATATTAAATTCATTTCGTCTCCTACTGAAAACGCTCAGGCACGTTTTTTGCCCGAATGGATTAGTGAGGTTTATTCCAATAATGAAAGAGAAAATGCTGTTGTATTGTGTAATGAGACATTATTATTGCCTGTTTTACATTCTATCCCAAAACATGTGAATAATTTAAATATCACGATGGGATTTCCATTATCACAAACACCTGTATATAGTTTTATTGATGCTCTTATTGATTTACAAATAATAGGTTACAAACATAAAGAAGGATGTTTCATTTATGATGCAGTGCTTGCTGTCTTAAAACATCCATATACGAGAATGCTTTCTGTTAATGCAAAAGATTTGGAAAGAAGTATATTAGAAAGAAATAAATTTTATCCTCTTCCTTCTGAATTAAGAAAAGATGAGATCTTAGATCTAATATTTACCCCTTGTTCTAATCTATATTCTTTGTGTCAATATTTAAAAGAATTAATATCTGTAGCAGCTTCTTTATACAGAGAAAAAGAGGGAAGTACTGATGATATATTCAACCAGCTGTATAGAGAATCTCTTTTTAAAAGTTATACCTCAATTAATCGTATAAGCAACCTAATAGAAAATGGTAAATTGGAGGTTCGGGTAGACACTTTCAGAAAACTAATTAACAAAATATTATCTTCCTTAAATATTCCTTTTCATGGAGAGCCTGCCATTGGAATGCAAATAATGGGAGTACTAGAAACTCGAAATCTGGATTTTAAAAATTTAATTATAATGTCATTAAACGAAGGACAATTGCCCAAATCTGGAGGTGATGCTTCTTTTATTCCTTATAATTTAAGAAAAGCTTTTGGAATGACAATAATAGAGCACAAAAATGCAGTTTATGCATACTATTTTTATCGATTAATCCAAAGAGCAGAAAATGTTACTTTATTATATAATAGTTCTTCTGGCAGCTTAAACAAAGGAGAATGGTCAAGATTCATGTTACAATTACTACTGGAATGGCCAAACGAAATAAAAAAAGAATATATTGAATCGGGGCAATCTCCACAAACGATTGAAAGTATTACTATTAATAAAAGTCCCAATTTATTATTAGAACTGGAATATAAGTTTGACACATCATATAACAATAGTGCATTATTGTCTCCCTCAGCTCTAAACACATATCTTGATTGCCCACTGAAGTTTTATTATCAATACGTGGTTGGTTTGAATAGGCCCAATAAAGTCTCATCTGAAATTGACGCAGCACAATTTGGTAGTATATTTCATTTATCAGCACAAAAAACCTATGAATATCTTACTTCACGAGATGATTTAATCACAAAAGATATTCTTGAATCATTAATAAAAAACGATGTCAAATTACAATCTTACGTAGATTTTGCTTTTAATAATATTATATTTAAATCTAACGATGACTTGAAACCAGAATATAATGGACAACAACTTATTAATTCAAAAGTGATTGTTTCGTATCTCAAACAGCTATTAAGAAATGATATACAATACGCTCCCTTTCAAATGATTGCCATGGAAAAATTTATATCAGAAGATTTTCCTATAATAATAAATGGTAAAAAGCTTAATTTAAGATTTGGAGGAATAATTGACCGAATAGACAGAAAAGAGGATACGTTGCGTATTGTTGATTACAAAACGGGAGGAACGCCTGAAACTCCAGCGAACCTAGAAGTGTTATTTACGCCTTCAAAGAAAAGACCGAGCCACATTTTTCAAACTTTTTTATATGCATCAATACAATGTAAAAAAGAATCTTTGAAAGTAGCTCCGTCATTACTTTATATTCATCATGCATCAGCGGAAGCATATTCTCCAATTATTGAGATGGGAGAGCCAAGGAAAGCCAAGATTGCTGTTAGCGACTTCTCAATATATGAGGAAAAATTCAGAGATAGACTTAGTTTACTTATAAAAGAAATTTTCAATCCGGAAATACCTTTCACTCAAACCAAAGACATTGATTTTTGTGAATATTGTGATTTTAAGACTTTATGCAAGAAGTAATAAAATAGCCCGGTAAATGTGTCTGGCTATTTTACGTTTATTTTTTTAATGGTATTGAGAAACTGAATGTAGAACCTTTTCCTTTTTCTGATTCAAACCATAAATCTCCACTGTTTTTTTGAGCAAAGTCTTTGCAAAGAAGTAAACCTAATCCAGAACCTTCCTCATTATTTGTACCAAATGTACTGAAGTGTGTATCAGTATGTAAGAGTTTCTTTTGTCCTTCTGAATCAATTCCACAGCCATAATCCTTCACGCTGACCACAGAGAACTCTTCTTTATCGGTTACAACTACAAGAATCTCCGATTTTGGATTACTAAACTTGATTGCATTACTCAGTAAATTACGAACAACTGTTTTAACCATGTCAATATCTCCATGGACAATTAATTTTTCAGGTGTTTCTAGTTTTATTGATATTTTTTTAGCGGCTGCAACCATGGAAAAAATTTCAATTACTCCTTGAGCAACCTCAACAATATCAAAATCTTGATATACAACTTTCATCCTGCCTATTTGGCTTTTAGTCCACTTCAACAAGTTGTCAAGGAGAGAAAATACATCTTCTGTTGTTTGATTAGCCATTGTGAGCAATTCATACATCTCTTCTCCTATTTTTGAACTAGTTAAATTGAGGATAAGCATATTAAGAACCATTTTAATAGAACCAACGGGCGAACGAAGGTCATGTGCAATAACTGAATATAGTTTATCACGACCAATAATAGTCTTTTGAAGTTCTTCTGTTTGTGCCAAAATAATTCTCTTTGCAGCAACTAATGATATCTGATGCGTTATACGAATTATAAGTTCTTCTTTATTAAAAGGTTTGGATATAAAATCATTACCACCTACTTGAAAGCCCTTTACGACATCTGTTGTTCCATTTAATGCGGTTAAAAATATTATGGGGATCTCTGATGTTTCAGTTTTTTGCTTTAATATTTGTGCAACTTCTGTGTGCTTCCCTTTAAGTCGGACTGTTTGTAATTAGACAAATCTTATTAAATTTGTCAAGGAGGAATAAAAGATGAAAAAGTCAAGACACAGTGAGCATGAAATCGTAAAAGCAGTCAATCAGCTTGATAGTGGTTTATCTGCAGATGTTATCTGTCGTGAATATGGTATATCTCGTGCTACTCTTTATAATTGGAGATCGAAGTACAGCGGCATGGATTCAAGCCATATTAAGCGCTTGAAAGAGCTTGAAGAAGAGAATCGTCGCCTAAAGCAGATGTATGCTGATATAGCTTTAGATAATAAGATCCTAAAGGATGTCATTGAAAAAAAGCTATAGAGCCCGAGGTAAAGAAAGACGTTGTAGCAGAAATAGTAACGGATTACAAAATCAGCATCACTCGGGCATGCAGGTTAATATCGATTCATCGTTCGTATTTCTATTATGCTGAAAAGAAGGATGATAATGAGGTAATTGATTCCATTCGAGAAGCCTCAGAGTTTGGCGATGGATTCTGGAAAATCTATTCAAGATTACGTCGGGAAGGTAAAAAATGGAATCATAAACGAGTGTATAGGGTTTATAAACTGATGAGGTTTAATAAGCGCTCAAAGCTAAAGAAACGATTGCCAGCAAGAGTTAAGCAACCTCTTATTGCTCCAGGTCTGCCCAATCAAACTTGGTCTATGGACTTTGTAAGTGACAGCTTGGAGTGTGGTCGTAAGTTTCGTGTATTGAATATATTGGATGATTTTGACCGTTCCGCCATAGCTCAAGAGATATCAATCTCAATGCCGGCGGAACGTGTTATAAGAATATTGGAGAAAGTAATATGGCTTAAGGGAAAGCCTGAAGCTATAAGATGTGATAATGGACCTGAATTTATTTCAAATAAATTCCAGGATTGGTGCAAAGCTAATGGTATAACGATCAAATATACCCAACCGGGATGTCCTACACAAAACAGTTATGTAGAGCGTTTCAACGGTAGTTACCGAAGAGGGGTGTTAGATGCATATATCTTTAGAACGCTAACTGATGTTAGGGAAATAACCGAAAAGTGGATGCAGGACTATAATGAGTGTCGCCCGCACCATTCATTGGGTGACATGTCACCCAATGAATACAGAAGGAAGTATGAAACTGATAATAATATTATTAATTTAGCAGTCTAATTAAATACCGTCCTAAAAAAGGGAAGCTGACATATGCACATCGTGCAGTGCTTATTTTATGGCTTCCCATGCAGAAACGAGGTGATTTACCTCTTAATTTCCACCACCTTATAAACTGTTCCCTGACGTAACCTGCGGTTACTGAAATGGTTTTTCAACGACCGCCCCAGTTTCATGGCTGTTGTGGTGCTACACCTGAAGCCCGAATGCTTGCGCTGAATGCGTTCCAGCATTTCACTGCAGGTGAGTTCCTCAAACAACTCCGTATTGACCGGTACACGAAAGTAGCTGTAAATGGTTTCTTCTTCGGGTAACATCCGCTGAAATTTTTGATTGCAGCGGGTGATGTATGCTTCTTCTTTCGGTGTAAACCAGCAAGGCTTCTTGCAGCGCAACTCCTCAATGGCTTGGGCATATACCTGTTTGTAGTCGATGGCGCTGCTGTAATCAATTCTCCCTTCTACTTCAATGCAGATAAAACGGCGACTTCCTGTTGGGTCAGTCAGCAGATCGAAATTGTTGCTCGTGGCAATGAATGTGGCATAACGCGGCATACGCTCCGTGCTTCCGGCGTATGGTAAGCGTGTTTGTATGACTGTTTTTTGCAATACATGCTTCAGGAAACCCTGATACGAAGCGCTGATGGAGTCGAATTCATCCATGTTGATCAGGGCAAAGCGACTCAAAGCCTGTTCTGCCTGACTGCGTTTGCTGAAATCAATGCTGTCCGTGTAGTATTCGCGAAGCTCGGGAGGTAGCAGGTTGAGACAGAAAGTTGACTTGCCACACCCCTGATCACCCACCAGCAAAGGAAGTACGCTGTTTGCATGCTGCTTATTGAGCTGTTGCCACCCGGCAACCATCCCCAGAAACCAGGTGTGAAATAGTGCCGGCCACTTGGGGTTATCACATTTTATGCGTCGAGCCAATTCCCCGATACGATCTTTACCGTCCCACGTGCCAGTAGAGTACAGAAAATCTTCTATGGGATTATAAGCCGGCACACGGTCGGATTCCAGATAACGTTTAATATCCACATCCCACGAGGGCAAGCCTTCGCTGATGGCATTCATGCAAATGGAGTTCATTGCCTGCTTGTTTACGCTGCGAAAGTCGAAGTAAAACGACATGACTTCCCTGTATTCTACCTGATTTTTTAGTACGTTTCGTCGTAACTGATACCGTCGTTGCTGCGTTCCAGCCCGGGCAACAATCGTTGCAACGGGTTGGACTGCATGTCTCTCTTTTCCTGATAGGTCGTCTCTACGGGCATGTTCATGGGCTGACTGATGCGAATGGGCACGGCTTCGGGGTTGTAATACAGGTTGGGGTCATAGCTCATGCGGCAGCAATGATCCAACGTGGGTTTCTTCAGCATGATTTCACGCCGAAGTTGAGGCTGATACCATTGCACGGCATCCCTATACGCCTTGGCGTGAAAAAACTCGGCCAAACGGTGTTCTTGCGGCAGTCCCCCTTCGGGTAGGGTAAAGGGTACTACTATTTTCACTGTTTTGTTACTCGAACCAATGAAGGCAACCAATGTTTGCGGCAATCTTGCGACATCGTTTCTTACCTGTGTGGCTTCCTTGTGGTTGGCCAGGTTGTTAACTTCCAGCAGCACACAGCCGTTGTACTGCACCATTCTCTGCTGTCCGTCGCGCTGATGGAATACACCTCCGAAGGCATACAACGGAATTTTCTGTGCGTACACGGTTTTTGAGTTCGGTGAAGCGTAGGCCAGCATCTCTCGCAAAGTAGATACGGGGCGTGCTTTGATTTCCGTTTTCATGGCTTCGAGGGCAGCAATCAGCTCTAGCGTGCGTTGAGTCTGGGTTTTGCCGTCTTTTCTGTATAAGGTTATTTTCATTTTTGAGGCGCTCTTTTGGTTCGTATGAATTTGATTTTGCCCATAAACACTTTCATGTATTTATCGGCTTTGAAACAAATACGCTTCGCCTTTACTTTTGATGGAGTGCATTCTTTCGCGGTGCTGAACCCTTCACTGCTGGCCGAAACCGAGAATAAGCCAATGCCTTTGAGATACACGGTGTGACCTTTGGATAAGAACTCTTGCATGACTTCGCCCAATGCAATAACGGAAGCCTCTACATCGGCATGCGTAAGACTACACCTTTCGCTAATTACTTCGGCCATTTGTGACACACCAATTTGCCCCGAAGTTACGGGAATTCCGTGGTAACGAATTTCTTCCTCAGAACCACTTTTGTTCACTTTCTTTCTAACTACGTATGAATACATAAGCTTTTTACTTTAAGATTAATTACTGGTTAATAAAAAGCATATAGACCCGGGTGTACATACCTTATACACCCGGGTCTATAGCCCTTGTACATGGGGGTGTATGTGTGTTGTACACCCGGATGTACACACTGTTTTTCATTCTTCAAATATACGAAATATAACGAGGAAAGTCAAGTGTTTACGGTTTTATTTTACCGTTTACCTGTCATTTATTTTATTAAAAAAAAGTTGGTGATACTTGGTGATACTTGGTGAGGCTTTTTTTTAGCGAAGTGTCACACGCAATTATCTGATAATCAATTTGTTACAAGGTTGGTGATACTTGGTGATACTTTATTTCATACTTTTTATGAGGCGAAACGACTCAATCAGGGGCGGACAAACTTCACCGCCGTCCAGTTATTTTGCGATTTACTGTGCGTAAAACGCAATCCCAGACTTTCTGCTTTCTCTCTGATCAAGGGAACATCTTCTGCATAAAAGCCGCTCATGTAAAGCTCTGCCTGTGGTTTCATGCAGGCTACGTAGGCAGCCATATCATGCAACAGAATGTTTCGGTTGATGTTGGCTATCACTACATCAAAGGGACCTTTTCCGTTCAGCGTTGCCGCATCGCCCAGTTCCACCTCAATGTTGTTGATGTGGTTCAGCGCTATGTTTTCAATGGAGTTATTCACACACCATGAATCAATGTCAACAGCCAGCAGCGCATCGGCTCCCCGCATGGAAGCAAGTATGGCCAGAATGGATGTTCCGCAGCCCATGTCGAGAACTGTTTTGCCTTTTAAATCGGCATCGAGCAACTCACTGATTATCAAACTGGTGGTTTCGTGATGTCCCGTTCCGAAAGCCATCTGCGGGTTAATCACAATGTCATATTCTGCCTGTGGAACATCTTGGTGAAATGTGCTGTGAATCACGCAGCGGTTACCGATAACAATGGGTTGAAAGAAATTCTTTTCCCACTCCTCGTTCCAGTCTTTGTCTTCGGCTTCGCTCCACGTATAACCGATGGACACGTTTTCGATGGGGAAATCTTCGAGGGAGGCTTTCAGTAACTCTTCCCGGTACAGCTCTTGTTGAATATATGCCGTGATTCCACTTTCGGAGTCAACAAAACTTTCAAATCCTACTTCGCCCAGCGTGGCAGCCAATACATCGTTTACCGCTTCTGAGCATGGCTCTGTTTTAAAAATAAATTCCAGATACTTCATATTCATGTTATTATTTACGCAAAGATAAATTCATTTAGGGAAATCCCTATGATGAATTGGGGAAAATCTTCCTTTTAAGTAATAACACGCGCGTATCTTTGTAACGTGATAGTAGAATTAATAACTATAAAACCCGAGATTATGAAAAAGATTGTTTTAAGTATGCTGTTTGCCTTGTGCCTTCCATTGGCTATGATGGCACAAAGCTCTAATGATGATCTTTACTACGTTCCTTCTAAAGACAGTGAAAAAACGACTGTCAGGGAAAAAGCTCCGGAGGCAAAGAAAGAGGTGAAGAAAGAAGTCAACACCAACGTATATGTTGCACCCGGTTCAAAAGTAGTAATACAGGATCGCAAGGGAAATACCCGCGATGTTGATGAATACAATCGTCGATATAGTTCGAAGGAAAATGATTTCGTTCTGCAGAATGATACATTGTATGTGAAGGAAAAAGAAGAGCCCGAACTAGATGGTGAATGGGTGAACGGCTTTACCGGATCAGAAGATGATTACGAATATGCAGAGAGAATTATCCGTTTCCGTAATCCGCGTTTCGCCATACACATAAGCAGTCCGCTGTATTGGGACATTGTATACGGAGTTAATTCGTGGGATTGGAACGTGTACACCGATGGTTTCTACGCATACGCATTCCCAACCTATACAAACCGTTTGTGGTGGGACTGGCGCTTTAACTCCTTCGGCTACGGATGGGGTAGCTGGAATTATCCTTATTATTATTCAAGCTGGTATCCCGGTTGGAATAGCTGGTTTGGTTTCTCCTTTGGAGGTTCTTGGGGAGGCGGCTACTACGGTGGAGGTTATTGGGGACACCCGCATTATGGCGGCGGTCACTGGGCCGATAACAGAAGAGACGTATATTACAATAATAGAAGATCAGCTTATTCCAATGACGGACGTAATTCCGGATTATCCAGAAGATCTTCTTATGTATCCGACAGACAATCAACGAGTAGCAGGACGAGTACCTATCAGTCGGGCAACGCATCGAGAAGGGTAGTGGGTACCAGAGTGGTTGGCGAAAGACCGAACGTAAGTAGCCGCACGGATGCTTCTTCATCACGCCGCACAACCTATACGCGTCCCAGCAGCACCCGAAGCAGTATCTCTTACGAGAGTGTGGGATCAGATAGCAGAAACACCACCGGTTCACGTCGTTCTTCGGTAAGCACCGGAAGTTCTGAGAGAAGTAATTCTACGTATAGCAGAAGTAACTCAACTTACAGCCGGGGTAGTTCATCAGAACCACGTTCATATTCTTCTTCGGGCGAAAGCAGAAGAAGTTATAATCCGGGTAGCTCTTCCTCTTCTTCTTCCAGAAGTTATAATTCGGGAAGCAGCAGTTCATCTCGCTCAAGCGGTGGAAGTTATTCGGGAGGCAGCTCTTCACGTTCCAGCGGCGGAAGCAGTTCTTCTTCATCATCTAGCCGTAGCAGCGGAAGTAGCAGACGGTAATCCGGCAAGAATGAAACTTTCTAATTCATGCATATAACTTAATAGTTAAATACTACGATTATGAAAAAGGTAAAAATGATAATATTAGCAGCTCTGTCTGTGTCGGCTCTGACAGGCATACAGGCTCAAACCTTATATGATGCAAGCAGGCTTTTGGATAACGACCTGAACGGAACTGCCCGTTTTGTGGGTATGGGTGGAGCGATGGGAGCCCTTGGAGGCGATATTTCCACCATGGGTACTAACCCCGCAGGTATAGGTATTTACAGAAGTAACGATGCCATGATTTCGTTTGGCTTTAAAAGCCTCAATACGGAGTCGAAGCTGGGCAGTAGCAAGAACGAAACGGATAAATTCCGTGGTTCATTTGATAATCTGGGATTTGTATTCTCTAATAAGATAGGTAATCGCACAGCCTTGAAATACGTAAACTTCGGCTTCAATTACCACAAAGCCAAATCTTTTGATAAGGATATGGTGATGGGAGGAAACTACAATATTTCACAAACTCAGCAGATAGCCGGTTTAGTTAATGCAAACAGTGCTTACTATGGTGAATACTTATCACCGGAAGTATTATTAGACAAAAATGCATTTAATTTTGGCGATGTACCTTGGTTAGGTGCTCTGGCCTATGAATCTAATTTGATTGTTCCGGGCCAGAATCAGAAATACAATCCTTATCTGCTGAATGGTCATTCGGTTGATGGATATTACAGATCCAGAGAACGCGGACAGATTGCTGCTTATGATTTTAATGTTGCGCTTAATTGGTATGACCGAATTTATTTGGGTGCAACTTTAACAGCTTATAGTGTGGATTACTCAAAGAGTAGTATTTATCAGGAAACGTTCTTATCGAATAATCAGGATGATGGCAATTACGCATTACGTAATTATTACGATTTGGATGGTTCGGGCGTTGATTTTAAATTGGGTCTTATTGTGAGACCATTTGAACAGTCGCCTTTACGAATAGGACTAGCTGTACATACGCCTACTTTCTACAATTTGGAAGAGAGAAATTCATCGTATTTAGATTATGATACGTATAATGAAACTGAGGGTAAGTTCTTGAAGGGTACTACTTACACGCAAAATCAATATGGTGATGAAATGGAAGGAAGTACCAAGTATAAACTTACCACACCGTGGAAATATAACTTTAGTTTAGGATACACCATTGGCCAATCAGTAGCGTTGGGTGCCGAATATGAGTACAGTGATTATTCGACTTCTAAACTTGAATATGATGATGGAGTAAACATGGACTATGAGAATTATACCATCAAGCAATCGCTAAAAGGAGTGAGCACAGTACGTTTGGGTGCTGAAATTAAATTATCTCCCGAATTTAGTTCTAGAATTGGCTACAACCATATTAGTGCGCCGATTAAAACTACGGCCTTCAAAGAGCTTAGCGTAAATGCTATACGTACGGATACTGAGTTCTCAAACAGTAAATCGAGAGATAATTACACGATTGGTTTCGGTTATCGGGGTTCTTCTTTTTATGCTGATTTAGCTTATCAATATAGTACGTACAAAGAAGATTTCTATGCGTTTGACAACGTTGATTTACCGGCTACTAAAATCACGAACTCAAACAGTCAGGTGTTGATGACACTGGGTGTGCGGTTCTAATCTATTTAATGTCACAGTTTTCATAGCAATATAATTTTTTTTAGTGTCTAAACTCCGGGGGCGTAATAACCTTCGGAGTTTTTTTGCATGAATATAAACCAGTAGTTGGATGTTATTAAAATAATAACCATTTTTGTAATTGCAAAGGGCATTGTTGCAACAGTTTGCATTAAGAAAAAAGCATGAATAACCTGAATCGTGAATCATCCGCTTCTGATAGAGATCTTTGGCAAGCTTTTTTAGCCGGAGACAGAGAGGCTTTTGCCCGTTTGTTTCACCTGTATTCCGATGCCATGTATGCCTACGGCAAGAAGATTACTCCCGATGCCGAACTGGTCAAAGACACTATTCAGGATGTTTTTGTGAAGTTGTATCAAAACAGAGCGAACCTGAGTGAAACCGATTACGTGAAAGGGTATCTGTTTATGGCAATGAAAAGAACACTGCTGAATAAAATGTCAAACCGGATTATGTTGTCTATTGACAATGAAGAGGATGTGCGCTTTGAAATTGATCTCATCACACAGCAATCTACAGCGGATGAGGAGGAATATAGTGAGGAAGACAGACAACGCCTGGCGCGTGCACTAAAGGAGCTTACTCCCCGGCAACGCGAGGCGGTCTATCTGTATTACATTCAGGAAGTGCCACTCAGTGAAATTCCTGATTTATTGGGCATGAACTATCAGTCGGTACGCAATCTGCTGCACCGGGCAATGCTTAAGTTACGACAGTCTGTCTCTACTTCTGAATTAGGAATTTCTCTCGTTTTACTCCGATACCTTTCAGAGTGAGTTTCTTCCAATGAGACGGGAGGGTGCCGCGTTTTATTTGTTTCACGCCGCTGTCGGTGATTTCCAGACCGCCAAACCCCATCAGTACACTTTGTAATACGCCACCTGCTCCTGTTGCAAAATAGGGATTATCACCTCCTTTTGTCTCGGCAATCACCCTGAAAGGGGGATTTAGATTAGGCAAATAGGCATCTTGAAAGAAATGCCAGGCTTTATCGGCTTCGCCCAAACGGGCATAGAGCAATGAAAAAATGGCTTGGGTCATGGCAGGAGTGTTTTTCTCGGGCACTCTCACGGAATAGAATTCCAAATCTTTCTTGATCTGCTGCGGGTCGCGAATCAGGTTTAAGGGATAGGGCAGCAGGTTAACATCTGCTTGCTTGATGTTTTCTCCGTTATAGGTGCGATGTTCTTTGGTTACTCCATCGGCAAACTGATAAAAACTGAGCCGGGATGCTAATGTTTCCCAATCGGGATTTGCAACTTGTTTAAGTATGCGCGCCGCTTGTGCTGCGGCTTGTAAGTTAACCTTAGCCACGCCGTTGGTGAAGGCGTCATCGTCAACATTCTCTGCCCACTCATCGGCAGCTACTACATTCTTTATGTGAGCTTTTCCATCGGTCTCGTATTCGGCGCGACTTAACCAGAAGTTGGCTGTTGCCTCCAATATGGGGAATCCTTTTTCGGCCAACCACTTTGTGTCTTGCGTAACACGGTAATAATTCCATGCTGCCAGTGCCACACAGCCTGAAATGTGATGCTCAAAGGTGCCGGCCAGGGCCCAGACAGGAGTCTCTTCAAATCCACTGTCACTGCTTTCCCATGGATACATGGCGCCTTGGTATCCGTGTTCAAAAGCGTTCTTTTTGGCTGTCTCCAATCGGTTGTAACGGTAATCAATCAACGATTCGGCCAGTTTGGGTTGTAACATCAACAGAGCCGGGAACATCCAGGTGTCTGCATCCCAAAAAATGTGTCCGTTGTATCCTAAACCGGATAATCCCATGGGGGAGATGGAGAGGGCGGAGCCTTGGCGTACAAAGGAATAGAGGTGATAAATCATGCTGCGGATGTCTTGTTGTGATTGGGCATCGCCTTCTATTTCAATGTCGCTCTTCCACAATTCACTCCATTGTTGTTTGTGCATCTGAAGCAGACGGTCGCATCCTTCTAAACTGGCGAAGACGGTGAGTCGATCGGCTTCGTTAATCGGATCGGGGTGATGGGCGCTGGTGAGTGTTGACCCTACCACGCAAAAACGATATTTCTCTCCGCTCTTCAACGTTTTGCTAAATCTCATGTAGTGACTGTTGTTGTTGGGGGTACTGTGAATAACACGGGGTTCTTCGCCGGCCTTTTCGGGAAACAGAAACGATGAAGATGCACAGATTTTCAGTTTGCCTGTGGGACTCATGGCTTGGGTCGACATCAGTTTAACAGAAGCATGCTTGCGGTTTATTTCGTTGTAATACATTTGTCCGTCACGAAATG
>Ga0208694_1004032_pt1 | contig 13638 bp, 10 predicted proteins | sample AD_UKC078_MetaG_FD_184442 | JGI IMG/M metagenome (GOLD analysis project Ga0208694, IMG submission 184442) | Active sludge microbial communities of municipal wastewater-treating anaerobic digesters from USA - AD_UKC078_MetaG (SPAdes) (version 2) | ecosystem: Engineered > Bioreactor > Anaerobic >...
CGGACACAACCCAGCCACCCGTCATCAGCGAAACTGAGAGCAGCGCCAACGCCTTCAAGCGCGTGCACCGTCGTGAAGCGACTTCCCCTGTCCTCCCCATACACATGCCCGTAAGGATAACTGTCGTGCTGTTTTGCGGCAAGCGCATTTAATTTATCCTCCGCGCATGTGTGCGGGGGAGCAGTCGCGGGTGCGCACTTGGCTGCGGTAGATGGTCCAGCCGTTGCTGAGCCAGTAGGATACGCCGCATACCCACATACTGGGCAGCAGCAGGTTGTGATTGCCGGTGATCTCGCTGACCATGATGATCGCTGCGATCGGCACACGCACCGAGGCGGCCAGAAAGCCGGCCATGCCGACCAGCGCGAAGGCGCCGGGATGGAGTTCGAGACCGGGGAAGAGGCGCGTCAGCGCTAAGCCGGTGGCCGCTCCGAGCGCCGCGCCCGAGACCAGCGCCGGACCGAACACGCCGCCGCTTCCGCCGCTGGCGACCGTGAATGCGGTCGCGAAAACCTTGCCGAAAAAGATCAGGAGAAGCATTGCGAGTGAGAGTCCTCCGAAACGTTCGGCAAGCGGACTGTCGACCACGAGCGTCTGCTGGATGATGCCGTAGCCAGAGCCCAGAACCTGAGGCAGGAAGAAGCCGATCAGACCGGTCAGCAAGCCACCGATCCCGGGCTTGACCCATGTTGGCACGCGCCAGGTGCGGCTTGCGGATTCGAACTGCCGGAAAACCAAGATATAGAACTTCGCGCCAAGGGCAACCACCAATGCGAGAAAGAGGTACGGTAGCAGTTTACGCGGATCGGCAAAGGTGTAATCCGGCATGACGAAGAGCGGGTGCCAGCCGAAGAAAAGCGCGAAGACCGTGTAGGCGACAGTCGATGCTACCAGCGAAGGCATCAAGATTTCGTACTCGATGTCGAGGCCGCTGTAGAAAATCTCCGCCGCGAAAATCGCGCCCGCCAGCGGTGCGCGGAAAATCGCGCCCACGCCTGCGGCCAGACCGGCCGCCATCAGGACGCGACGCTCGGCAGCGTCGAGCTTGAGCAGACTGGCCAAGGCCGAGCCGCAACCCGCACCGATTTGCGTGACTGGCCCCTCGCAACCAGCGGAACCCCCCGAACCGATCACCAGTGCCGAGGCAACCGCCTTGACTGGAATCACGGCAAAAGGAATCCGTCCTTCGTTGCGGTGGTAGGCGTTGATCGCGGCGTCGGTACCGTGTCCGCCAGCGGATGGCGCGAAGAACTTGACGAGCAGTGCGCCTGCCATTGCGCCTAAGGCTGGCAGTACCAGTAGCACCCAGCGCAGTCGTTCCGTGTGATGCACGGTCGGATAGATCGCCGTTTCACCTGCTGCAAGCGGCGGCGTGTAGTGCGCCAGCCCTTCCATCAGATAGTAGCGGGCGCTCTCCAGCAACCAATAGAATCCCGATGCCGCCAACCCGGCTATGAGGCCGGTCAGGGCACAGAGCAATAACGCGCGACCGGTCTTGACCGAGAGCCCTTCACCGGCCATCCAGAAACGCCACCATTGAACGGAAATTTTTCGGTACATACAACTAGTGCGGGCGGAGCCCGCGAATCAAGTCAATCTCACACAAAGGCAAGGACACAAAGGTTTCTATTTTTATCGCGCCATCCAGATGTCACCCTCCAGCACTTGTCATCGGCTTGCGAAGCGCTGGGAGGGGCAAGCGTCTGCTTGCCCGCGGACGAGCGACGCTCGTCCCTCCCGGTGCTCTGCGAGGAAGTTTGAGACCATCCTTCCGCGTAGCGGAAGGCGGCTCGTGAGGACACTCGCCCTCCAATCCTTCGCGTCTTCGCGCCTTCGCGTGAAACACCCGAGCAGGGCTCCCCAAAAAACCTCTGCGTCTCTGCACCTCTGCGTTAAACAAACAACCTGTTTTTTTACCATACATGTCGGGCACTCATGCGGAGGTTAACGGGATTTCGTACGGCGGGGCGGCGATTTCTTGGGAGACCGTGCTTTGGCTTTGCGGCGGGGCGGTCGGGTAGGGCGGTTCACTGTCTTGGTCTCGGCGTCTGGGTCTCCAACTACCGATGCGTCCGCTGCCGCGCCCGCACTTGCACTGAGTTCGGGACGCGAACGCGCACGGTAGAGGATTTCGACCGGCGCGCCTTCGAGACCGAAGCGCTCGCGTAGCGCGCGTATCATGAAATCGGTGTAGGGCCTGGTCGCGATCTTGGGGTCGTTTACGAACATGCGGATCGTGATGGGCGCCACGCCGAGTTGCACCGCGTAGTAGACGCGCAGGCGCTTGCCGCCGCGCAAGGGAGCAACCACCCGGCGCGTCGCTTCAACCAGTGTGCGGTTCAGCATGCCCGTCGGTAGCTTAGTTCGCGTCTGGGTGGCTACGGCGTCGATGACCTCAATGCTGCGGCGTATGTTGTAGCCGGTCTTGGCCGAGACGAACACCAGTGGCACGTAATTCATGAACGGCATGATCGCGCGCAGTACCGGTTCGGTCTGGGTCTGCGTCATCCCTTTCTCCTGAGCAAGGTCCCACTTGTTCATCATCAGCACGCAGCCCTTTTTGTTTTTCTGGATCAAGGACGCGATATGTTTGTCCTGCACGGTGGGGCCCAGTTCTGGATCAAGCACCAGCACCACGACGTCGGCGTCTTTGATGCTCTCCTCGGCGCGGAACAGGCTGAAGCGTTCTACTGCACTGTCGACGCGGTGTCTGTTGCGCATACCGGCCGTGTCTACCAAAACATAGTGGCGCGCCTGATCGCCGCTGCCGATCGTGAAGGGAACGTCGATCGAATCGCGCGTGGTGCCGGCGACATCGGAGACGATCACGCGATCCTCGCGCAGCAGGCGGTTGATATACGAGGACTTGCCAGCGTTGGGGCGTCCAACGATCGCGACGCGTAGCGGTTTTTCCTCCGTCTCGTTGGCGACTTCCGGCAGGTGGGGCAACACCGCATCCATCAGGTCACCCATGCCGCGGTTGTGCTGGGCCGCCACGGGAAAGAGGGGGAATCCGAGACGTGCAAACTCGGCGGCGCCAGGCTCATGCTGCGGCTGGTCGCACTTGTTGACCGCGACCACACAGGGCACACCGCGCTTGCGGATGATGCTGGCGACCTCTTCGTCCAACGGATGCACGCCCTGTTGCACGTCTACCACCAAGATCGCCACGGCGGCATCATCAAGCGCTGCGTCCACTTGGGCGCGGATGCCGGACTCAATGGTGTTCTTGCGGCCTTCGGCATCGAGCATCACCACGCCGCCGGTGTCCACCAGTTGAAAGCGCTCATCGTCCCACTCCACCTCGCGCACCAACCGGTCGCGGGTCACGCCGCTCTCGTCGTGCACGATCGCGATCCGGCGTCCCGCGATGCGGTTGAAGATGGCGGATTTGCCGACGTTGGGGCGTCCGACAATCACAATCACCCGGTCTTTTGCCGTCTCTGTCTGTTGGGGAATCATGCGCCCTGATTATACAGGGTCCGCGCCACCCAAACAAGCGCGCTGTTTTGTTTGTCCTTGCCGAGATTCTGCCTGCATGCCAAAATGAACTTCATTCGGTACCTGAAAAAAGCGTACTCCCGTCGGTCGCTGGCTGGCGGATCTTTATTCACTTACTCTATTGCGATTGAAGAAACGATGATGAACATCAAAGTTATTGCTCCGTTGTTGGTGGCGGCGGCGATCATGGCGCAGGCAGACGGGCGTGTCGGCGTCTGCGCGCATGTGACGCGAGATGAGTTCAACAACCGTATCCGTACCTACGAAATGATGCAGGATGCGGGCTTCGATTACGTCCGCAGCGACTTCGATTGGCATCACTGCCAGAAAGCCAAGAATGGTCCATTTGATTTCTCGCGGTATGATCAAGTCGTTGATGACGCGGCGAAATACGGCATCAAGGTATTGCCGATTTTTCATGGCGTTCCGGGGTGGGCGCAGCCGGTGAATGAGCATCTCACGGAATGGCGCGCATTTATCCGTGAGTCGGCGCGGCATTTCAAAGGGCGGATCCCCGTGGTCGAGATCTGGAACGAGGCCAACATCAGTGCCTTCTGGAAGGATCCGAATCCTGAAAAGTACGCCGAGGTGTTGAAGGTGGCGTATGAGGAGGTAAAGGCCGTCGATCCGACTGTTCTGGTCGCCTTCGGCGGCACGGCGGGGTGTGCGTACGATTTCATTGAGGCGACCATCAAAGCGGGTGCGAAGGACGCCTTTGACATTGTCAATGTCCATCCCTACCGTCACCCGAATCCGCCGGAACCGGGGTTGACGGAGGACCTTAAGAACTTGAAGCAGATGATGGCGCGGAACGGTATTGCCGACCGTCCGATTTGGATTACGGAAATGGGCTGGCCGACACACAGGGCAAGGGTGCCGGAAACGCCGGTCCTTAAGGCGGGGCTCAAAATCGCAAGACCAGACCAGAAGGCTTGGCGCGCGGTGTATGTTGACCTGGGCATACCCGGAGCCACCGCTACTGAGTTCGCGCGTTCGTTGCAGGAGATATTGCCTGTCGGCTCGACGTGTACCGTGTGTTCGGCTGAGGAACTCAACGCTCGCCTTCCTCGTGGGGAGATTGATCTGGTCGTCTTCCCGTTCGGTGAACGGTATCCTGACGACACGATTGATGCGGTCGTTGACTTTGTGAAAAAAGGCGGAACGCTCGTTCTCTTCGGGGGTTACCCGCTTTACTATCCGATGCGCGGCGGTCAGTATGCCGGTTCCTCAGCACACGGCGCAAGGGAAGGGGCTGCCGCGCGCAACCGTTTGCGCATCGGTGTCGAGGCATGGTGGGACAACAAGGCAATGCCGCAGTCAACGCAGACGTTCCCGTCGGAAGAGGCGAGCACCGTAGGGTTGAAATGCGATCCGGCTGGACTTTCTGCGGATCGGTTTTTCTCTGCACGTCTGCTCCAGCCCGGTGATCAGATGGTTTCGCTGCTGGTCGGCAAGGACAAGAGTGGCGGACCCGCCGTCGGCGCGGCGGCGTATCTCTTCGGCAGCGACATGAAGGGCCGTGTGATCGTGTCCAGCCGCGGACGGTCGGTCGGTACGAGTGACGAATCCCAGCAAGCGAAGTATACGGTCGATGCGATAAAGTCCGCCTTCTCGAATGGTGTTGAAAGGTACTTCATCTATGAATTTCTCGCGGTCGAAAAAGACCCGTACTATAGCGAACACCACTTTGGCATCGTCCACAAAGACTTTTCGCCAAAGCCTGCCTACTGGGCATGCAGGGAGTATGTGACGGGGAAGAAACGTGGCGACTTCGAGGGTGACAAGCAGACCTTTGAGACAGGAGGGAATCCGATTCTGCCCGGATGGTATGCCGATCCGCAGATCCGGCGATACGGAAAAACCTATTGGATTTTCCCGACGATGTCGCTCCCGTTCGAGCAGCAGGTTGCGATGGATGCATTCTCATCGCCGGACCTGAAGGTCTGGACGAAGCACGCGCGGATTTTGACGACGAATGAGGTCACTTGGGCGCGGGGCTGCCTGTGGGCGCCCGACGCCCACGAGAAGGACGGCAAGTACTATCTCTTCTTTGGCGCAAACGACGCTTACCCTGTCGGCGGCCGGCGCGAGGACGGTGAGCCGCAACCGGAGCCGGGCATCAGCAAGTACGGTGGTATCGGCGTGGCGGTTGCGGATCGTCCGGAGGGGCCGTACCGCGATTTAATCGGCAAGCCTCTCATCGATCGTTTCTGGAACGGCGCTCAGCCGATCGACCAGTATGTCTTTTGCTACGAAGGCGAGTGGTACATGATCTACGGAGGATGGGGCCGCTGCAATCTCGTCAAGCTGGCACCGGATTTCAAGTCGTTGCAGCCGCTTGATGATGGGAGGATTTGGCGTGACATCACCCCGCAAGATTATGTCGAGGGCTCCGTGATGTTCGAGAGGAAAGGCGTCTGGTACTTCATGTATTCGAGTGGTAACTGGACAAAGGATTCCTATTGCGTCAACTACAGCGTGTCGTCTTCACCTTTTGGTCCTTTTGAATTCAAGGGACGGATACTCGACTCACAGCGTCCTTTGGCAACTGGCGCGGGACATCATTCCGTGATCAATATTCCCGGTACCGACGATTGGTACATTTGTTACCATCGCCGTCCTATACCATCGCTGTCTGCGCACCACCGTGTGGTTTGCCTCGACCGCATGTACTTCAACGACAAGGGGGACATCATCCCCGTCCGCATGAGCGGAACACCGCAATAAAGTCCGGAAGCAAACCCCCGCCTCTGGTTTTTTGGGGTTGCGTTTTGTGCGCAAACCGTGAAAAATGCCTGTCATTACGTGACAACAAGGAAGTGATGCGAATGGAATTGTCTCTGATGATGCGCCAGTTCGAGATATCGGGCCGGCTGGTTACCATCAACCCGACAGGCAGCGGGAACGTTAACGATACCTTTCTGGGTATCTTCCGCAACACCTTTGCGGAGGAACAGGTGATCTTGCAGCGGGTCAACCGCAAGGTCTTTCCGCAGCCCGAGGTGATCATGCGCAACCTGCACCGGCTGACGGCGCATGTGCACGCCAAACTGGAGGCCGAGGCCGAGGCTGGCCGGACAGATCGTGTATGGCAGATGCCGCGTATCGTCAAGACGCGCACCGGCGAAGATTATTTCGTGGACGAGACCGGCGACATCTGGCGCGTGATCACGAAAATCGCGTCGGCCACCGCTTACGACGAGGCGCAGAATGCCGAGCATGCGGCGGAGTGCGGTGCCGTGCTGGGGCATTTCCACTGGCTGGTCTCGGATCTGGATCCCGCAGACATCATCGATCCGCTGCCGGGGTTTCACATCACGCCCAACTATATGGCGCAGTATGACGCAACGCTCCAGAACGAGCCGCTGGCCGAGAAGCGGCTTAATGCGTCGATGGAGGCGCGCCGCATGGCGAAGTTCATCGAAGATCGACGCGGGTTCGCCGGTACGCTGCAAGATGCGTTGCAGAGAGGCGAGTTGTCGCTACGGCTGATGCACGGCGACCCCAAGGTCAACAACATCATGATCGATGATTTCACCGGCAAGGGTACGGCGATGATCGACCTCGACACCGTGAGTCCCGGCCTGATCCACTACGACTTCGGTGACGCCCTGCGCTCAATCTGTAATCCCGCAGGCGAGGAGGAGCAGAACCTCAGCAAGGTGGTGTTTGACCTCGACCTCTGCGCTGCGTTCTGCAAGGGCTACATGAAACACGCCCGCGCGTTCCTGACCGAGGCGGACCGCCACTACCTGTACGACGCGATCCGGTTGATCACGTTTGAACTGGGGCTGCGTTTCTTCCAAGACTATCTGGCCGGCAGCGTCTATTTCAAGATTCGCCAGCCGGAGCAGAATCTCAACCGCGCCCGCGTGCAGTTCCGCCTGTGCGAATCCATTGAGGCGCGCGAACGGGCGATCCGCGAGTTGCTCGCCGCGCTGTGACCCCCGCGCCATGCGCGGAGGCTGGTTTCAGGGTTTCAGGGTTTCATTGCGCTTCGCGAGCCCAGACCTGTCCCAACTCCTAAATCCTAAATCCTAAATCCTAACTTCAAGTTGCGCCTGCACCTTGGCGTTGCCTTCTGCGACCTTGTCCTTCAGGCCGTCCTTGTAGGCGCGGAATTTCTCGCGCAATTCTGGATCGGCGGTGCCGAGGATCTGGACGGCGAGCAGGGCGGCGTTGACCGGGCCCGCGCTGCCGAGCGTCACGGTGGCGACCGGGACACCGGCCGGCATCTGGAGCGTGGCGTAGAGCGCATCAAGGCCGTTGAGCGCACCGCCGGCGACCGGAATGCCGATCACCGGGAGGACCGTGTGGGCGGCGAGCACGCCGCCGAGGTGGGCGGCACCGCCGGCCGCCGCGATAATGACCTTGAAGCCGCGCGCTTCGGCGTTGGCCGCGTAATCAGAGGCGAGTTCCGGTGTGCGGTGTGCGGAGATGACGCGCACGTCAAATGCGACATCAAAGGCTTTAAGGGTGTCTGCGGCCTTCTGCACGAGCGGCCAATCCGAATCGCTGCCCATGACGATACCGACGAGAGGTGTGGACATGTGTGAGGTCTCCTGTTGAAAGAACGTTCGGGAATCCCTCCCGAGCGTCGATAGTTGAGTGTTGCAGGTGTGGCGCGGGCATCTTGCCCGTGTTTCATACGTGGCACGGGCATCTTGCCCGTGTTTCACATGGAATGGACGCCCATGCCACGAGGGTTATTTCAAGGGTCTTGTCTGTTATCTCCGGTCAAAAGCGCGGTGGGCGATATCCGTGCGATAGTGTACGCCATCAAAGTGAATCTTGGCCGTAGCCTCATAAGCGCGACCCACGGCGGCACGCAGATCGGCACCCAGCGCGGTGACGGCGAGTACGCGTCCGCCTGCGGTAACGATCTGGCCGTCCTTCAACGCGGTGCCCGCGTGGAAGACGATGGCGTTATCTACAGCGGCGGCCTGATCGAGTCCGGAGATGGGGAGACCCTTACGGTAGGATCCAGGGTAGCCGCCGGAGGCCAGAATCACGGTGGCTGCGGCTTCAGGGCGGACCTGCACATGCGCGTCGGTCAGCGTGCCGTCGATGCAGGCTTCGAGCGCGGGGATGAGGTCGCCGCCGATACGGGGCAGCACGGCCTCGGTCTCGGGATCGCCGAAACGCGCGTTGAACTCCAGAACGGAAATGCCCTTGGGGCCGATCATCAGCCCGGCGTAGAGCACACCCTTGTAAACGATACCGCGCTGGCGCAGTTCGCGCACGACCGGCAGGATGATCCGCTCTTTGATGGTCGGTAACAGATCGGGGGTGACCACCGGCGCCGGCGAGTAGGCTCCCATGCCGCCGGTGTTGGGGCCTTGATCGGCGTTGAAGACACGCTTGTGGTCCTGCGATGGCGGTAGTAGCACCGCGTGCTCGCCATCGATCAGGGCGAGAATCGAGGCCTCCTCGCCTTCCAGAAACTCCTCAATCAGAATCTCTGCGCCAGCCGCGCCAAAGACGGCGTCCACCAGCATCGAGCGGATTGCGTCAGCCGCTTCATCATGGGTTTGGGCGATCACCACGCCCTTGCCTGCGGCGAGACCGTCGGCTTTGACCACCACCGGCAGGGAGAAAGAGGGGAGTGCCGCCACGGCGGCTTCGGCATCATCGAAGACCAGCGCACGGGCAGTCGGCACGCCAGCGGCGTTCATGATCTCCTTGGCGAAACGCTTGCTGCCCTCCATCTGCGCGGCGGCCTGGCTCGGGCCGAAGACGCGCAGCCCGGTTGCGGTGAAAGCGTCGGTAATGCCAAGGCAGAGCGGCGCTTCAGGGCCGACCACCGTAAGGTCCGGCCGGTGCTCACACGCCCATGCCAGCAGGGCCGGGATATCATCGGCCTGGATCGGCAGGTTGCACGCATCAGATGCCGTGCCGGCATTGCCCGGCGCGCAAAAAATCTCAGGGCGGGATGTATCGCGCGCGAGCCGCCACGCAATCGCATGCTCGCGTCCGCCGCCACCAACAACAAGAATTTTCATAGCCATGGCTTGGGATGATAGAAAAACCGGCGCACGATAATCAAGCAGAATACTTCCACCGCGCGCGCGGAATTTTGGTTTCTGGTTCCAGTTTGACAGGGGAAAGCGGTCGTGTCATATTGTCTATCTAGTCTGTCATCTGATTATTAACTGAAGGAACGAGGGATGGATCAACTGATAAAAGCAGCAATGAAGTCGTTTGGGCAAATATGGACGCAGAATCCACTCTTGTTTACCCTCGTTGGTCTGATATTGATTTTCACGCCAATTTTTCGAATGCCCGGCGTGAAAGGGTGGTTCGGCGAGATGCTGATGCGCTTGGGGTTTAAGCTGTCTCTGCCCAAAGATGTTTACCGAGTTATCAACAATGTGACAATCCCCGATGGTCGGGGCGGCACCACGCAGATCGATCACATCGTCGTTTCCCCGTACGGTGTGTTTGTCGTTGAGACAAAACATTACAAAGGCTGGATATTCGGTGGCGAGCACGACCGGCAGTGGACACAGAAGATTCATGGTGGCCACAGCCAGAAATTCCAGAATCCACTATTGCAGAATTATAAGCACACGGAGTGTTTGCGAGAACTGCTCGGTCTGTCCAAAGAGCAGGTCAAGTCCGTCATCGTTTTCACCGGCGAGTGTACGTTGAAGACGCGAGATAAGCTTCCAACGCACGTCACGCATCCGGGTAGTTGTGTCCGCTACATAAGTAGCCACCGAGACATCCTTTTTGATGTGGAGGCTGTGACGGCAGTGGAAGCCGCGATCCGCGAGAATCGCCTTACGCCAGGGTGGAAGACCGCCCGTCAGCACAAAGCATACGTCCAGAGTCTGCGTCCCGCCCAACAGGGACCAGAAACCGTTGAGGACGAAGTTGTCGAAAGTGCGGAAGTGCCAACGTCCGCTGAGCCGCAGCAGACAAGGCAGTGCCCCAAATGCGGGGCCGACATGGTTCTGCGTACGGCAAGACGAGGGGCCAAGGCTGGAAGCCAGTTCTGGGGGTGCAGCAATTATCCGCGCTGTCGTCACGTCCAATAAGATCAGTTGAATGACAGAGCGAGCCGCCCCTGAGGGAGAAGAAGGTGTGTCATACCGCGCTGAAGCCCTCTACATGAGGTCATAGACGGGCGATAGCCAAGAAAAACTTGGTGTTTGAGTTTTTCAGGGCGTTTTTCCGAAAAATTTCGTTTTTTTCCGCTTGTCGGGGGGCCGTCAATTGTGATACACTACCCCGTAACGATTGGGAATAGTTTTTTTTGACGGGGTTCCGCAAGGGATCCGGCATGGAGACGAGCTATGATGTCTACCAAAACAAGGTTGGCGAGAATCGCCGGAGCGGGGGCCGCGTGTGCGCTCGCGCTCGTTCTGCACGGGAACGCGCAGACGGCAGATTCAACGGTTCCTCAAGCATGGAACGTCAGCCCGATGCAGGCTGGCGCTTATCGGGAGGCGTTCGAGGGGACGGCTGTTCCGGACTGGGCGGCGAGGGCGGGCTATAACGTCCTGTCCAACGACTTCCCCGCCATGACCGGGCTGCCGGCGCGATCGAACGTCTGGTTCGATACAAACTCCAAGGTGTTGCAACTTGAGACGGACGGCGAAGTGGTCTCCAACACGTTGGCTTATGCAGACGATGCAGACGCCACTGCGGTCTCATTCAACGGCAAGCCGGTCTATGTGGATTTGCGCATGAAGTTCGATCCGCTGGTCAATGCGCCCGACCCTGACCTGCTGGCCAGTTCCAAGATGGCGCTCTTCCTGACAGCCGATGCCAAGCTGGTGGTGGTGCACGGCGACGGAGCCACAACCAACGCGGCGGCGCTCGACACCAACATGTGGTACCAAGTGACCGTCAAGCTTCAGGACAACAAATTCGATGTGCTGCTGAACGACGCCCCGGTCTTCACGGATCTGGCCGTCAGAAACGCCGGCGCGGCGAACACATTGGCGTCGGTTAACTTCTACGGCACGGGGATGATCGACAACCTGTACGTCAGCCACGGCGATCCGGCCTACGTGGTGCCGGGGCCGACACAGGCCGTGCCGACACTGCCGGCGCCCACCTCGCTGTCGGACGAGGAACTCACGCGGGTCAACGCTTGGCTGAGCGACGGCAACGTGACGGGACAGGGCGGTTTGAGCGATCTCTCACAGGCGCAGATCAATCAGGCCTACCTGCTGGACAGTATCGGCGGGAATGCGGTCACGAAGGTTGAGGGCTACGACTTCGGCATCTCGAAGATCGAAATGACCTCGCCGACGGAGCTGGCCTTGACGCTTTCCTTGAAGGTCAATAACGCGGTTAAAACCGGTAAGATCAACGGACGGGTCCAGATTTACGGGAAGGTGAATGTTACCGATGTTAATTGGACATTGCTGGATGGTGCGATCACGCCTTCGTTCGCCAACTTCACCGACGGCGCGGCGACCTACACCTACACGATTCCGAGCGGCGGATATCGGTATTTCAAACCATACATCGTTCCCTAAGCTATCTCAAGGAGACACACGATGAAAAAAGCGCTTTTAGTGTTCAGTGGGTTGCTCGTGGCAACCACGATGTTCGGGGCGGAGGTGAAGGATCAGCGGACGCTCGCGATGTCCACGCCCGGACCCGATACCTATGCCGACGGGACGTCTGTCTTGGTCGGTGAGACTTACCTGCTGGTGTATGTCAAGCAGGGTCAGGTTTTCGGCGGTGTCTATACCGATGGTTCGCTGGTCGATCCTGACAACAACGTGATCGCCACCACCGGGCAGGCGGTAGAGGGGGCCAAGTGCGGATATAAGGCCATCCAGTACTCGGCCGCGACCTATCCGGAAGGCGGCGCGTGGGTGATTGTCCTGCTCGATACGCGCAAGGCCGACGGGGCGATCGGCGGTCTGGTCGCCGCGCAGGGTGCGAGCGCCGCAAGCGGTACGGCTTCCGCGCTCAGCCTCGGCACCGTAGGCGGTACGGCCGCCGCCGGGGGAGGGCTCAGCGCTGCTGGATCGACGTCGTCTCCCGAGGGGACACCTCAGCCGGAGATCGCCTCGATGCAGGCGGGCAACGGCCGTGTGAACCTGCGCATCAAGAATGTCTCTGACAAGGCACTTTATCAGGTGCAGAGTGCGACCTCCCTGAATGACGGTTGGCAGACCGTGGCGAGCCGTGTGCAGGTCTCTGCTCAGACGCTCGTGCAGGGTGAGTCGGGTGCGGAGTTGCCGGCGGCCGTCGAGGTGCCGGCCGGTGACACAGTACGCTTTTTCAAGGTGATCGCGCAGTAAGCGAGCAGGCTAGAAAGGGAATGCCATGAAAAAAGGATGGATAACTTTTGCGGTAGTTGCGGCAGCCGGCCTCGTTCACGCGGCGATGCAGCCGATTGCGGGAACGAATGTGGTCGGGTTCGTCGAGATCGCGGCGCCCGCCGCCAAGAACACGATCATCGCCGTGCCGTTTGAGGCGTGCATGCAGGCCGGCGTGTCCGGCAAACTGGGCGACCTCGTGTCGACCTACGGCCTGACGGGCCACTCCAGCGATGCGGCCCTCGCCGACCAGTTGGTGGTGCTCACGGTCGACGGCGGATCTCCGGCCTACTATTACTACTATAACGACGCCGAGGACGGCTGGACCGCGATCACCACGGAGCAGATCATGCCGGACGGCTCGAAGAAGACGCTGACGCCGCCCGCCGCCAGCGCCTTTGACGTCGCGCGCGGCCAAGGGTTCTGGATCAAGCGGGCTGCCGGCAGCGGTTCGACCGTTTATGTCCAGGGCCAGGTCTCCGAGACAAAACAGGCGACGGCCATCGGTGAGGGGCTGAACCTGATCAGCTATGCGTCGCTACAGTCGTTTGACCTCAATGCCATCGACTGGACCGGGGCGGCTGGCACGAACGGGGTCAGCGCGTCAACCGACCGGATCTTGGTGAGCAAGGGCGACGGCTCGTACTACACCACCTACCATTATTACACCGGCGGCTCCAAGACCGAGTTCAACGGCAAGTGGGTCACGACGACGGGAGGCATCGCGTTGCCCGCCGCCGACATTCCCGCCGGTCAGGGTTTCTGGTACTATCGCCGTTCCGGCAACGGGACGTTTACTTTCAAGCCTGATGGCGAATAAGCCTGAAAGGACACGAGGGATAAAGTTATG
>Ga0208694_1004049_pt1 | contig 13610 bp, 12 predicted proteins | sample AD_UKC078_MetaG_FD_184442 | JGI IMG/M metagenome (GOLD analysis project Ga0208694, IMG submission 184442) | Active sludge microbial communities of municipal wastewater-treating anaerobic digesters from USA - AD_UKC078_MetaG (SPAdes) (version 2) | ecosystem: Engineered > Bioreactor > Anaerobic >...
CCTTGATAAGAATAGCTTATGGTATAGTTTTGGTAGAACACAAGGAATAAATGATTTTTGGAAGACAAAGATCTCTATTAATTCTTTAATTAAAGATTTAGAGGATATTAAACTCGAAATTGTAAATCCAGGTGAAGGTGTTTATAGTGGACTATATATACTTTCTGATATTGGTTATGATATAATTAAAGAAAAACTGTTATCAGATGATTTTCTTGAATATGTAGCAATCCTTGGAAAATACAAATCAGGGGGATACTATACATTTTCATCAAGTGATTTAAAAAAATTTTTAGTATATAAGTTAGAAGGGAGCAAAAAATGAGTTTTTTAGATACAATTAAAGAAAGCTTCTTAACTAGTTTAGAAACTGGTCCAAGAAGTAATGAAAAATTAAAAGTTCTTCATGGTTTTATTGCTAATGATTTACAAAGTAGATTAGGGTCGAAATATGTTGTAAAAAGTTTAGGTTTTAAGGAAGGTAAAGAAGGAGTAATAGCTGGACGTTACATGGATAAAAACGTTGATATTACTGTACAGAAAGACGGAAAGAATGTTGCTGGTATAGCTGTAAAATTTGTCATGTCTAATTACAGTCAAAATTCAAATAATTATTTTGAAAACATGCTAGGTGAAACTGCGAATATAAGAGCACATAAAACTCCATATTTTCAAATTTTCATTTTGCCAGAAAAACTACCATATTACAAAAAAGATGGCACAATTAGTAAGTGGGAAGTAATAACAGAAAACAATGTGAGTAAATATGTTAAAGTTAGTGAAGATAATGTTGATTCTTTCTTTCATACCCCTAATAAAACTCTGTTCTGCTTGATATCGATGGGAGAGTTTATAGGCAAGGCTCCTAATACGTCAGATGAGTTTGTAGAATACTATACTACGAATAAATTTGAGATAACTTATAGTAAAGTTAAAATCAATTTTAAAGAGCAAACGGTATATAATGATTATGAAAATTTTATGTCAAAGGTTTATCATTCAATTCTAGCAATTTAAATATTTAAATCAGGACTTTTAAATTAACACAATTTGATATTTAACTTTTATAAATTGCTATAATCTAACAAATCCATCGTTTCCTCAATTCGTAAAAATTGGCTATGCAGATGACGTAATTGATAGAGTTGATACCTTGAACAGAAATCCAGGTTTACCTTATTCGTTTAGAATTTATGCAACATACGAGGTTAACGAAAGACTAGAGGATTTGAAGATTCATAAAATTATTGATTCACTTAATCCTACTTTACGAACTCAAGAGGAGATAAACGGACGTCAAAGAGTACGAGAGTTTTTTGCAATGTCAGCGGAAGCTGCTTATAACATTTTTCAGGCAATGGCTGAGATTAGTGGTACACGAGATAGACTTCATTTGTGGATAGCGGATGCAAAACAAAAAGCTGAGGAAGAAAATGCTGAAGAAGTTAGAGAGTTAAATAAAAATAGACACCATTTTAAAGAGGTTACATTTACTTCTAGTTTAACAGGAAAAACATATGATTCAAAAACAAATCCTGATGGATCACTTGGAATATATGAGCATGATACTGGTATTGAAGTAATTAGTTTCTCAAATCCTTCAAAAAAGCAAATTGTAAGAACTGCACTTATTGACTTAGGCCACGAAGGAGATAATTCAAAGACTTTGTATCAACTGATGCATCAATTAGAAAACGCAATACTAAAATAGAAAAAGCGACTTAGCTCAATTACGAGTTAGGTCGCTATTTTTTATTCTTCTATAAACAATTCTGGAACATTGAACAATATATCGGTGATTTCATCAGTTACCGATTGCTTACCGCAGTTCAGCAGTGATTTTTTTAATTTATAACCCTGTTGAGTGTAAACAACATATTCTTGATGTCTGCGAATATAATCGGCGGTTTCTCTCGTTAATCCATTTCTTTGAAAAAATATAGTAAGTGCGTTAGTTGAGCCAAACTCAACATATTCATACCAGTCATTATCAAATGGTTCATTATTAGTTTTTAATTTTTTATATTCAGTTGAAAATCTGAGCAGATAATTGGCAATGCTAAATAGAATCACATTTTCTATAATTTGTAGGGTATCACCAATGATTATGTTTTTGTGTTCTTGAGAGCCATCATAAGGAACAACTTGACGATTTTTATAAACAGTTCCGTTATTATCAGCTACATTATCAATTGTGTCTTTTAACAATAAACTTAAACCATATCCATTCATCCATCTTGATAGAATAACAGCATAATATTTAATTTTTTGTCCATAACCTAATGTGTCTTTTTCATAGATATCCCATTTAAAAATTTTACTAAGTTCTGTCAGGAAATTAACTAAATCATCATACTGAACACGACCATTTAACAATTGAGGATATTCTAATCCATCAGATATAGCGGATATTAAGTTTTGAGTTTGATCTAAGGATACGTTGATATCATCGTCAGGTTTAGGCTTTGAAGCACTACTTATTTCAAATAATGATTTAATACTATCAATCTTATCCTCGTCCAGTAAGTGTTCAAATTGTTTTCTTACAACACTGTTTTTATTTTTAGTGATGTCATTTAATAAAATGAGACCGGTTTTTCTCATTAAATCGTATTCTTCATTTTTTTGATTAGGAAGCTGACTAAGCTGTGAATCACCATTTAAGAATTGATTTATAATGTATTCTTTTGTTTCATCATTTAACTGTGTTTTTAAAGAGATTTCTTGAGCTTCTACATCGTTTATAAGTAGGTCATTCATAGTTTTTTCTGCCATGTTTGAGTTGCGTATTATGAATACATTACCGTAAAGATTATATTCGATTCGGCCAACACGTCCTAAGAGATTTTTAAATTCTACACGATTCATGTTTCCTTTGGTGCCGATTCTCACGCTTATAACTATCAGATTATCGGCTGGAAGATTAACACCCTCAATAAGGGTAGAAGTACAGAAAATTGTTTTAATGTCCCTATTTCTGTAATGCTCTTCAATTTTGGTTCTAATATGCAAGGGAAGGTAACCAACATGATAAGAGACACCTTTTCTAATAATATCGGCTAAATAATAGTCGGCATGTATTTCGTCTTCGATTTCTTTTGCTACATCATCAAGGATCTTGTTGTTTAAATAAGGGAGAGATTCGGCATAGCTTCTTGCCATGTTCACTGTTTTATCTCTTCCTGAGCAGTAAACTATATTAGATTTATCACGGTCTTTTTGTATGATTTTTTGTATTAAATCAAGAGCTGTATCTGTTGCATTTAATGAATAGATTGTTTCAAAAGGATCCTTTTTATTTGTCCTTTCGTTAAAAACTTTAAATTCCTTATTCACGGTATCCAGGACATATTTCATTTGGCTAACAGGCGTGAAAGTTGTCCTCAAATAAGTAGGTTTATTTATTTGTTCACTTGGTAGAACTTCGAGATATATTTCTGGATTAGGTATGTTCGGTGAAGCAAGAATAACATGTGGCTTTCTAGGCCTTTCAATCAACATATCAGTAACTTTAAAATAGAAAGTGGCTCTACCATCAGCTTCTGATAGTTTATGAGCTTCATCAATGAAGAGATAATCAATTGAAATTTCAGGATAAGATATTAAAGTATATAATAATCTTTCTGGTGTCATAACCATAATGTAGTTTAGGTTATCTTGTTTGAAAAATAATGAATTTCCTGATGTAACCACTTTGTAATTTTTATTACTAAGCTCATCCTGTAAATCATTTTTAATAATATTTGAAGATATTTCACTAATTAATGCCTTAGTGGGAACTAGAATCGCAAAATTACCTTTAAAGTCATTCATTATTTTATCTTTAATAAAAGTTCTCATTACAAGCGATTTGCCCATTGAAGTTGGCCCAGAATACGAAAACGATTTATCATTTAAATGATCATATATTTCTTTTTGAGAATGAAAGAAGTATTTATCTTCTTGATGTGGCATTTGGAGATAATCGAGATCAAAACTCTGATACAGTTCATCTAAGAATGATGTATTTTTATATTTTGATTTAATTAGTTGTAATCCACGATAATTACCAATATTAGCCAACACAGAAGTAGCATATGCTTTTATCATTGCATCGTCTGGATATGTAGCATTTAATAAAGCAATTATCTCTTGAGCCCAAGCACGATGTTTTTCAGAGTTAGGTTGTCCATATGATTTAGAGAGTATGTCAGCAAAACGCAAGGCATGCTCTTTTTTTATTGGCTTTTTTCTTTGTGGCGATCCTAACAAATTCATTGAATAATTATACAGAATGATTTCGTAAAGTTCGTTTAAATATTCATTATCTTCAATTTTATAATAAATATGTTCACCAAGAGTGGCATAACGAGGCTTCATTATTTATCCACCTCCAGTGCATCTTTCATGATAGAGTCCTTATCGAGAATTGCATCATTCAATGGAAGAATATAGACATAAAACGAGTAGTTTGATAGTCCTAAAGTATTGATTTTATTTTCTAAATAAGTAGAAATATTGGTTATATCAAGTTCCATCTGTGCTTCTAAATTTGATGAGTAAAGAGCGTTGTTTGGCTCATAAGGAGTTTTCACTGTGTAGCCTAAAAATAAACCAAATGCATTATCAGGTTTAGTCAATCCTGAACCTTTTTTAGGAATTATCATACTTTCCAAGATTTTATTAGTTTCGGCATCAAATTCATTATTTAAAATTGTGGTTTCTAAAAATTCATATTCATCACTTGAAGCAGATTGTATTGTTAATACTTGACTGAATGCGTTGTCAACAGCATCTTCTAAATTTTCTATAGTATCCGTTGCACCGAATATAAGCTGATTAAAAAATGCACCACCACTTTTGAAAGTGTTGATATGTATTCCAGATGAGACACTATCATATATGCCACTCTTATTTTGTAGTTCCATTTTAGAGAAAATCTTAGGTGCACCTAAAATACATTCAAGAAATGAATATAGCATAATTTCATTAAAGTGATTCGTTGTTGGAACCTTTTTTACTTTGTCATGATAAGCTCTTAAAGTTCTAATTGCCAATTGCATTGAATCTGGGTTTAGATTATAACGATTTCTAGCCCCACGAGAATAAATATATCTTCCAATATTATCAGCAATAAAGCCATGGAGTTTACTGTAATCGATTTTGCTATTTGTGACATCTAAACGATAAATTCTTAAATCATTAGGGTTAGGTATAGAGAGTTTAATATCTTTTATTTCTTTAAAAACCGTGTTGAACGGTTGGGGATCTAAAGTTAATTTAACTCTAGAACTGACACGAGTAACAGCCGTCTCTAGTTGTACCTCGTTTATTCTATGTATTTGCTTTTTTGTATAGTCTCTAATTTCTGCAATATTAGTTTTATAAGGAATATTGAGGACTGCCGTAGTGCAGTAATAGTAGACGTTAGTTAACAACTCTGAAAACGGGAATATTTGTTTTGTGATTATATCTTGTTTAGTATATCCTTCAGCTTCAAAACCAATAACATCAGTTTCTTTGATAGTAGTATCCTCTTTTAGAACGTCCCGAATACATAAAATAACTAATTTTTGATTATTTTCATCGAAATAAGGTTTTATCTTTTTTTCAAAATTATTTTTCAGTAGATCCCTGTCGATAGTTAAAATATCATCATAGTGTGTAAGATTATTTTTGCCAGATAGTAAAGCACTTTGAGTTTTAGGGTCTTCGTAGCTGGAATCAGTTTTTACTGTCGATAGAACATCTTTCAAAAATAAGTATTGCTTTGAAGTGGGTATTCTAGCATCACATAGTATACGAAGAAGAGTGCCGAGACATAATTTTTTCAAATATAATCACCTCTTTTCAGATAAAATTAATCATTAATAAAATCAACGATATCGCCAATATTACAATTTAGCGCTTTGCAAATACGACCCAATGTTTCAAGGCTGACCGACTTCCCTTTACTCATGTTAGACATAGTAGTAGCATTGATCTTTGCTTTGTCCATTAGATCTTTTTTTATCATCTTATAGTCTATTAAAAGTTTCCATAATTTGTTATATGAGAATGTCATTTATAAATCCTCCTCATTTTTATGATTATTCTATTAAATTATATCATGTAAGCGTTTTATTTACAATCTAATCAACTAACTAAAACAGTATTACAACTATATAAAAATAGAGATTTGATTTTATTTTTTAGTTAAATAATACTGTTTTTTTGTGTTTAAAAAACCCAGGTGAAGTCTGCCGTCTTGTTGCCGACTACTGCCGACTGCCTACTGTTTTTTATCTGGTCATCGGGGTTTACAATAGTATTGAAGGAAGCCGAAGTTATCGAACTTTCTGACACTCATTCACTTCCGTGATTGCAACAAACGGTCCTTAATTTCAATGAGTGAAATTTAATAGTAATCAACTCTTGTAAGGAAAGAGTGGATACAAATGTTTGAAATGGAGTAATCCAATATTTCAAGGTTTTGTAATCCGTTTTTTCAGCACGCCTTGATTTCACGAGAATCTCCATTCAATTATTCAAAAAATTGACAGGGGGTTCTTTTTTTATGAAGAAGTTAACAAAACGAGAAAAAGATTTATATCCAGCTGTATATGGTTACGGCAGTTTAGAACAGTTGATGGCAGATCCATCAAGATTTGGTGATGATCCAGATAATCCAAAAACTCACTGGGTTCATTTTAAGGATAGAGATGGAGACATAAGGTTTGAGCCTTGTACGGAGGCTTTTTTTCACTGGTATAGAAATGAAAACAGAAACGAAGAGAGAAGAAACTTTAGAGAAATGGAAAGATGTCCAATCTCCATAGACCAAATGCGTGAAGATCATGACTTTGAATATGCTGATAATTCTTACTACGAAAACCAAGACAGAGAAAGAGCGCAAGAAGTTAGTGATTTAATTTGGTCCTTAGTTTCAGAGTTCGATCCAATAGATCAAGAAATCATCAGACTTTATAACGAAGGTCATACTGATTCTTATATTAGCCAACAAGTAAATATGCCAAGAAGCACAATTCAATGGCGAAAACGAATGGTAATTGAACTTTTGAAAGAAAAAATGAACAAAATTCGCTAAATCTTGGCAAAACGATAAATGACTTGCCATTAACCATTGAAGGGAAAGAAAACTCTTCAGGAAGAAGGAGGTTTAGAAATGGAAAAAGAATCTAAAGCCGATAAACCTGGTATCACCAATAAAGATTTAGTAGAGTCCCTACTTCTTATTAGTGAAGCCAGTAAAACATTGGCGCTAGAGGTTATGTTGCTTCCAAAAAATGAGGAAGCAAAAGGGGGTGGTGAGGATGGCACTGAGCCCAACAACTCACAGTAGAAAATATAGTCCCAGCAAAAGTGGTACTTGGTTGAATTGCCCACTTAGCACCCTATTAAATGATGGAAGCAATCAGGAAGTAAGTCCACAAGCAGAGTTTGGAACACAATGTCATGAATTAGGCTCGGCACTAATTAGTAAATCATTAAAGCTTATTGATTATGACAGTGAGATTAAACCAATTGATGATCTTATTAAGGATCTGGACATGTATACACCTGATATGCAGGAGATTGCAGATGGTTATGCTGACTTTGTTATTAGTACTTTTGAATTTGAAAAAAACAAGTCAGGTGAAGAGCCACTCATAGTTATCGAGCAACAGCTGAAGATGGACTTTGATGAGGATGCAAAAGGGACTCTTGATTGTGGAATTATCTCAACAACAAATGGTGGAACACTTACAGTTATTGACCTAAAGACTGGAAGGACACCGGTGAATACTTTTGATGAAGAGACTGGCCTATTTAATAGCCAACTTGGAATATACGCTCTTTACTTTTATAAGGCATACAAAGATTTATATCCAATTAAGAATGTAAGGTTAGTTATTTATCAACCAGTAATCTCAAATACAAATGAATACGAAATGCCGATAGAAGATTTGTTAGTATTTGAAACTATGGTTTTAATCCCTGCTGTTGAAAGAACAAAGGTTGAAAATCCTGAGGCTGTTCCAGGTAAATATTGTGGCTTTTGTTTAGGTAAAGCAGTATGCGCAAAAAGAGCTGAAGTTAACTTAGAAACAATCCAGCAAATGAATAAAGCAATAAATCTATTAACTGATGCTGGAATTGAAGCAATATTACCAAAACTTGATGATGTTATTAAGTATGCAGAGGATTTAAAAGAGTATGCACTTAAGAAAGCAATGAAGGGACATAACTGGTCTAACTTCAAGTTAGTTCATTCACGTGGTTCAAGAAAGATTACAGATGAAGAGGCAGTAATAAAGATTTGTAAAGAAGCAGGAATTGATCCGTTTACTGAGAGCAAATTAGCTGGGATTACTGAACTCACAAAAAGAATAGGAAAAGACAAAATTAACGGTCTAATAGGTCCATATATAAATATGCAGGCTGGTTCGATTGTCTTAGTACCAAAAAGCGATCCTCGAGAAGAGGCAATAATTAAAAACGAAGGAGAATAATAAGATGTTAAAAATTATTGAAGGTAAAGAAAAGAGGCCATTAAAAATAGTTATTTATGGTCCAGAAGGAATCGGTAAATCAACATTTGCCAGTAAGTTCCCAGATCCACTATTTATTGATACGGAAGGTGGAACTAGCAATTTAGATGTTAGAAGAATCAAATGTAGCAAGTCATGGGATGAATTATTACTAATTGTTAAAGAAATTATTAAAAACCCTACAATTTGTAAAACTCTCGTTTTAGATACTGCAGATTGGTCAGAAACAATGTGTATTAATGCAGTTACTGAAAAGTACCGAAAAAACAACATAGAAGATTTTGGTTATGGCAAAGGATACACATATTTACTTGATGAATACACGAGATTATTAAGTTTATTTGATGAGCTTATTGAAGTAGGAATAAATGTTGTTATTACAGCTCATGCAAAGCCTCGTAAGTTTGAACTACCAGAAGAGCAAGGTGCGTTTGACCGTTATGAGATGAAATTAACAAGACAAGTAGCACCAGTTATTAAAGAGTGGTGTGACGCATTATTCTTTGTTAATTACAAGATTTATGTAGTTACAACAGAAAATAATACCAAGAAAGCTCAAGGTGGAAAAAGAGTCTTATATACCACTCATAATCCAACCTATGATGCTAAAAACAGATTCGATTTGCCTGAGGAGTTAGAGCTCAAATTCGAGGCAATTGCACACCTTTTTGAAGGTCAAGAGAAACAAAAGAAAGAAGTAGTTGATCCAGAAAACATTAGTGGCATGAGTGCAGTGATCGAAAGACTAAACAAGATGATCGGCGATGCACAAGTGTCAGAAGCTGACTTACAGAAGGTAGTAGCAAGTAAAGGCCATTACAAAGTTGATGAACCTATTAGTAAATATTCAGATGAATTTGTAACAAGATGGATCATTCCTAACTGGGAAAAGATCGTAAAGACAATCAAAAATAAAAAAGGAGAACAATAAAAATGATTGAAAACAATAAAGACTTATTAATGGATTGGGATGACTCAATCGAAACGGATGGACAGGAGTTTGTATTACTTCCTGATGGTGAATATAACTTTACAGTCACGAACTTTGAAAGAGGAAGATTCCCTGGTGGGGCAAAGATTCCTGCATGTAATAAAGCAACAATTACTGCCCAAGTAGAAACACCACAAGGAGTGGCAATTGTTAAGTTTGACTTGCTTTTATATCGTACTTTGGAATGGCGTATTTCAGCTTTCTTTAGAAGTATTGGTCAGAAAAAGCATGGTGAAAAATTAACTATGGACTGGAACAAAGTAGTGGGCTCAAGAGGTAGAGCTTACTTTAAACAAAGAAGTTATACAACACAAAGTGGTGACGAAAGAAAAACAAACGATATTGACAAATTTATTGATTATAAAGATGAGTTCTTCTTGGAAGATGATCTTCCATTCTAGGAGGTAAAGGCGATGATTTTAAGACCTTACCAAAATGAGGCAGTTAATGCAATACAAGCAGAATGGACTCAAGGAAACAAAAAGACTATTTTAGTCCTTCCTACTGGAACTGGAAAAACCGTAGTGTTTTCAAAAGTTGTAGAAGAAGAAACTAAGACTGGAGACAAAGCTTTAATAATAGCACATCGTGGTGAGTTATTAGATCAAGCAGCAGACAAATTAAAAAACGTGAGCGGTTTAGATTCAGCCTTGGAAAAGGCTGAGTCAACAGCCGTTGGCTCACCTAAAAAAGTTACTATTGCATCAGTTCAAACACTATCACAAGAAAAGCGGTTAATGGCTTATACAAGAGATTATTTTAAGACGATAGTTGTGGACGAGGTTCATCATGCAATGAGTGACACATATCAAAGAGTATTAAATTATTTTGATAGTGCAAAAGTTCTAGGAGTTACTGCAACACCAGATAGAGCTGACCAAAAGAATCTAGGAAAGTTCTTTGATTCTAAAGCTTATGAATACTCAATGCATCAAGCAATTAAAGATGGTTATTTAAGTCCAATTAAAGCACAGATGATTCCGCTTGAATTAGATATTCATGAAGTAGGAATGTCAAATGGTGACTATGCTGTAGGACAAATTGGTACAGCATTAGATCCATATTTAAATCAAATTGCACTTGAGATGCTTAAGTATGCAAAAGGTAGAAAAACAGTAGTGTTCTTACCTCTTATAAAAACTTCACAAAAGTTCTGTGAATTATTAAATCTACATGGGTTAAAAGCAGCTGAAGTAAATGGCGAAAGTAAAGATAGAGACGAAATATTAGCTGACTTTGAAGCTGGTGAATACGATGTTTTATGTAACTCAATGTTACTTACTGAAGGATGGGACTGTCCTAGTGTTGATTGTATTGTAATTCTTAGACCAACAAAAATAAGAAGTTTATATCAACAAATGGTAGGACGTGGAATGAGACCATTTGAAGGTAAGAAAGAATTACTATTACTTGATTTTCTATGGATGACCGAACGACACGATTTATGTAGACCATCTGCACTTATTTCTAAAGATGCTGAACTTGCGAAACGCATTGATAAGAAAATGATGGATAAAGAAAGTGGTATCGATTTACTTGCTGCAGAAGTTGAATCTCAAAACGATATTATTAAAGAACGTGAAGAGGCACTCGCAAGAGAGCTTGCTGCAATGCGTAGAAGAAAACAAAAATTAGTAGATCCTATTCAATATGCATTTTCAATTTCTGATATTGATTTAGCAGACTATGAACCAACGTTTGCTTGGGAGATGGGACCAGTTAGTGAAAGACAAGCTAAGTATTTAGAAAGAGTGGGAATTGACTCATCAGTTGTAACTTGTTCAGGAATGGCAAGCATGCTTATTGATAAATTAATTAATAGACAAAACGAAGGATTAACAACTCCAAAACAAATAAGAACATTAGAAAAATATGGCTTTGCTCATGTAGGACTTTGGGACTTTGATGATGCAAGCCGAATGATATCAAGATTAGCAGAAAACGGATGGAAAACTCCAAGAGGAGTAGATCCTTATAGTTATCAACCTTAGGAGGAAATTAGATGAGCAATTTATTAGAGGCTTTAAAACAAATAGATGTGTCACAACTTTCGTATGATGAATGGATTAGTGTTGGTATGGCACTTAAAGCCGAAGGATATGATTGTTCAGTATGGGATGAATGGAGCCAAAATGATACTAGGTATAAAAAAGGCGAATGTGAAAGAAAGTGGAGGAGCTTTTCTGGCTCCTCTGATCCTGTATCTGGTGGAACAATCATTAAAATGGCAAAAGACAATGGCTGGGTTCCCATCACACAAGTAAATGGCGGTGTTATGGACTGGAATGACACGATTGAATATGATGGCGATGGAATGATATATGAACCAGAAAGTTCCCTAAGCCCAACTGAACAATTAATAACTTATCTTCAAATTCTATACAAAGATGATGAATTAGTAAGTTATGTAACAAGCGATGTTTGGCAAAATCCAGAAGGCGCATGGATGCCAGGTAGAGGTTATCATGATAGAACTGCAAAAGAATTAATTACTTCACTTAAAAAGTACCCAGAGGACATCGGTGCAACACTTGGTGATTATAAAGATGAATGTGGTGCTTGGATTAGATTTAATCCGGTTGATGGTAGCGGAGTAAAAAATGAAAACATTACAAGATGGTCATACGCTTTGGTTGAATCAGATGAAATGCCAGTATCTGAACAAGATGCTTTTTATCGTAAGTTTGAACTTCCTATCGCATGTTTAGTTCATAGCGGTAAGAAGAGTTTACACGCAATTGTAAGAGTAGATGCACCAAATGCAACAGAATATCGTAAAAGAGTAGAGTACTTATATGATTTTTTAGAGAAAAACGGACTAAAAGTTGATAAAGCAAATCGTAATCCTTCAAGATTATCTAGAATGCCAGGTGTAACAAGAAACGGTGTAATGCAAACTTTAGTTGATACAAACATTGGAAGAAAGAACTGGAACGAATGGATGGATTTTACTGAAGGAGTGCTTGATGAATTACCAGATAGCATGAACTTAGAAGATGCATTAAATAACAAGCCCAAAGTCCCTGATGAATTAATAAAGGGAATTGTCAGAGTTGGTCATAAGATGCTTATATCTGGCTCATCAAAAGCGGGTAAAAGCTTTTTACTTATGGAATTAGCGGTATCTTTGTCGGAAGGAATAGAATGGCTAGGTTTTAAATGCAAGAAATCAAGAGTCCTTTATATTAACTTAGAAATCGATAATGCAAGTTTTATAGATAGATTTGATGAAATTTATAAGGCTTTAAAAATAAAACCTAAGCACAAAAGAGACATAGAGATATGGACTCTTAGAGGTAAAGCAATGCCACTTGATAAACTTGTACCAAAAATTGTAAGAAAAGTAGAAGGTCAAGGCTATGATGCAATTATTATTGACCCTATTTATAAAGTTATAACTGGTGATGAGAATAATGCATCAGATATGGGAGCATTCTCAAATCAATTCGATAGGATTTGTAATGAAACAGGTGCAACAACAATATATTGTCATCATCATTCTAAAGGAGCTCAAGGTTTTAAAAGAGCAATGGATAGAGCATCAGGTTCAGGAGTGTTCGCAAGAGATCCTGATGCACAATTAGACATGATTGAATTAGAACTTGAAGATGAATTTAGACAACAATACTTAGATAATCCTCGTGCAACAGCCTGGAGACTTGAAAGTAGCTTGAGAGAATTCGCTAATATAAAACCAGTTAACTTTTGGTTTGATTATCCAATACATTATGTGGATGAAAAAGGAATATTAAGTAAGCATTTTGCTTCTGGTGACCCAAGAGCAAATTTAGATAAAAGCGGAAAAAGAAAACAAACTCCGGAATCTAGAAAAGAAGAATTTGATACAGCATTTGATATTTGTTTAGCTGGAGAAGAATACTGTACGACGGATGAATTGGCGAATTATTTAGGAATTGGTGTAAGAACAATACAAAAAAGAGTAGCTGAATTTGAAGATGATTACTTAATTTCAAAAGGAAATATATACAGAAAAACAACAATTCAAAAAACGAATAAAGGGGAAATTTAGCTATATTCGCAAAACGAAGAAGATAGGGAAATCACCCTATATTCGCAAAGTGAATAAAGGCCTTATATATATGTTGTTC
>Ga0208694_1004052_pt1 | contig 13608 bp, 15 predicted proteins | sample AD_UKC078_MetaG_FD_184442 | JGI IMG/M metagenome (GOLD analysis project Ga0208694, IMG submission 184442) | Active sludge microbial communities of municipal wastewater-treating anaerobic digesters from USA - AD_UKC078_MetaG (SPAdes) (version 2) | ecosystem: Engineered > Bioreactor > Anaerobic >...
ATCTTGTTCAATGCTACCTCACTTTCGCGCCAGTCCGCGTTTGCCAATCCAGATCGAAGCAAAGGTGAACAGGACACCACCCATGATCAGCAGCGCAATCAGATGCGTGCTGATGTCTTTCAACTGACCGCCAATACCTAGGATAAAAAAGCCATCGTTGCCCCTAGCATTGGGTGTGATCTTGTTCAGCAGCTGCAACCAGTGCGGCAGCATGCTCAGATCAATAATACTGCCGCCCAACAACCCAAATAGCAGCATCACCGCAGAACCGGTGATCGCAATTTGACCGGGTGTCTTCAGGATCGCTGCGAACAACAATCCCCAGCCAGTAGCGCCAAAAGCAGCCGCCAGGATCAGCAGGATCACGCCCAGCGTGTCGCCCCACTGTAAACTGAACAGCAGCGAAGTGCCCCCTATCAGGATGGTAAGCTGGGCAACTGCGGTGAGGAAAACCCCAGCAAATTTTCCCCCCAGCACACTGGCTGAGGAGGTTGGCGCCACCAACATGCGCGGCAGGGTGCCAGCCTGATTCTCTACAAGCAGTGAGCGCGCACCGTAGGTGACGGCGAACATCAGGAACATCATCGCCATGCCAGGCGCCATATAAGCCAGGATATTAAATTCCAGCGCTTCACCTTCGGCAAGATCCGCCTTGATTCGAATTGAAGAGCGGGTTCCAGATGCCTGCCCTATTTCATAACCGATCTGCGAGCCGATATCCGCCGCCTGCTGGTAGGAGATCAGTCCATTGTCCAGCAACTGGGTGACAATCACCTCACCTGAAACCCGCCCGATCTCCACCTGGTTGACGAATTGGTCCACCACGGAGCGCAGGAAGCCAGCGCTGTTAGGCATGGTGGGGTTGGCATAAAATTCTATCGGCGCCACAGAGCCGCCCTGTGTCCGGGGTGAAAGGAGGCTTTCACTGAAACCAGCCGGGATATAGATCACTGCCGCACTCTGGTCGGAATCGACCAGCGCCTGCGCTGCGCCCAGGTCCGTGGATAACCTGGGTGCAACCAGCGCTTCCAATTCAGGTGAGGTGAACACATCCACCAGTGTTTGCCCTAAAACGCCCTCATCCAGGTTAACGATCTCTACCGGGATATCGCTGAAGGTCGATCCAGCCCCTCCCGAGAAGCCGCCGGCGATCGCTCCCATGCCAATGGTCAACAGGAACGGCGCTAACAGCATCATGATCAGGGCAGCGGGGTCACGGAAGATCAGGCGCAGATCTTTAAATGCAATTAAAAATATCTTTCGTAAGCCCATGGTCTCACTCCCTTAACGCCCGTCCAGTCAAATGCAAAAAGACAGCCTCCAGGTTGGGTTCTCGCATGTCCACGGAATAAATCTTAATTCCCATCTCATTCGCCCGTGAGACAACAGGCGCCAGCGCTTCTTCTGCAGAAGCCGTGACAATCGCCACTTCGTGGTCCGTGGGGTTGACCTGCAGTACCTCCGGCAGCGTTTTAAGTCCCTCAGCCAGGTGAAAGGGGTCCTCGTTTTCGCCCAAATGGAGAATCAGCGTATCCATCTCGCCCACCTGGGCGGTGAGTTCACCCTGGGTGCCCAGGGCGATCAGCTTGCCGTGATCAATGATGCCAACCCGATCTGAAAGTTCCTGGGCTTCTTCCATGTAATGCGTCGTGTATAGGATCGTCATCCCTGCACGGTTGAGCTCTTTTACCGAATCGAGGATGGCGCGCCGAGATTGTGGATCGATCCCCACCGTGGGCTCATCCATAAACAGCAAGCGCGGTTCGTGCAACAAACCAACGCCAATGTTAACCCGCCGCTTCATTCCTCCAGAATAGGTTTTGATGCGTTGCTTGGCACGCTCTTTCAAGCCAGTCAGCTCCAACACCTGGTCAATACGCCTGGAAAGGTCACGTCCGGACAAGCCATACATCTTCCCCCAGAAATTCAGGTTTTCCAACGCTGTCAGGTCTTCGTACAGGGCGATTTCCTGGGGCACAACACCGATGACTCGTTTGACCGCCAGCGGCTCTTTGGTCACCGAATGACCGCAGATGATGGCTTCCCCGGCTGTAGGCGAGAACAGGGTCGAAAGAATCGAAATCGTCGTGGTTTTTCCGGCGCTGTTGGGGCCCAACAGGCTGAAGATTTCACCCTCCTGTATGGTAAAGCTGATCCCATCCACGGCGGTCAAGTCACCGTACTTTTTAAGGAGATTGATAACTTCGACGATCGGTGGCATAAAATCTCCTAATATGAATTAATTGATCACGGATGGATATTTCAAAAACATTATAGCACGAATATTATTAATTTATTGCTATGTAGTGTGAGAAATGCAGCTCATTTCTGGTTTTGAATAAACATAATATATTTTATTATTTACGATCTTTACAAATATTTGCTCAACTCGTAGAGACACGGCGTGCCGTGCCTATAAAAAGAGGCATGGTTAACAAAATCATGATAAAATCAATTATTATCTATTGTTCTCACCCTGTAAAAGGAGTTCACAAATGTATAAAAAGATGCTGACGGTTCTGAGTTTAGCAATGATATTGACCTTAAGTGGTTGTGTGCAGTTGACTCAAAAGATTTGGCACAACCAGGATAATTCGGGCAAATATGTCATTGAAATGATCCTTTCAGAAGATATGCTCTCTATCATCGGCTTTGGAGGGACGGCAGAAGAAATACGCGAAGAATTATTACAGGAATTTGCTGTCACACCGGAAGAGCTGAAATCCGACTTTCCAAACCTTAAGGATGTTTCTGTCAACAGCTATTATGACGCAGAAGATCGGGCTTTCCACGTCGTCATGGAAATCGATTTGTTTGACATGACCAAAGGATTCCAGTTCGATGAAAACACTGATATGGATTCCTTGACCTTTACCATAACCGATAACAATGATGGCACATTTCGGTTCTCACAAACCATGGATTACGGTTCAGCGGTAGGCAACGAAATTGATCAGGAATATCTCCGTATGTTCGAGCCCTACTTGGCTCAAGCCAAACACAGGCTGGAACTGCACGTAGAACAATTTATAGAAGCCGACCCCATGGCGATCTATGATCGATCCAACAAGGTCATCGTTTGGGAAATCCCCTTGACAGATTTGATGAAATTGACCGAGCCGATTGAATTTTGGGCAGTTTACAGAACCAAATCCCGCAGCCTTCTACCCGGTCTGGACCTGGGTGAGGGTTTCAACTGGATTCCTTACGTCGTTGGCGGTTTGTGCTGCCTGACCCTGATCGCCGTCATTGTCATCGTGATTGTCATCGTCGTGTTGGCACGAAAGAAAAAAGCAAAACAGGTCCAACCCACCATCATTGAGCCAGGATCGAACTTTGATTAGAAATCGTCATCCCCGATCATCGGATTGACGGGCGACCCTTTTATGAGGTAAGATTTATACAGCATATCAATTAAACGGGGAGCCTGAGACTTCAGGCTGAGAGGAGGACGCAGGTCCTCGACCCGCAAGACCTGATCCGGATAATGCCGGCGGAGGGATGATGCATCAACACCAAAAACACCCTCTCCGGGAAGAAAGGGTGTTTTTATGACTCACAACCCAATCCGAGTTTTCCTGTTTGTTAACGGCGAACTGCCCGAGCCTGTTAAGATCCGCACTGCCCTGCAGAATACCGACTATCTGATCGCTGTTGATGGGGGATTAAGACACCTGGTAAACCTGGGATTAACCCCGCATATGGTGATTGGCGACCTCGATTCTGCCGACCCGGATGCCGTTCAGCAATTGCGCCTCATCGGGGTTGAAATCCGGACCTTCCCGACCGACAAAGATGAAACCGATCTGCACCTCGCCCTGGACGCAGCCCTGGAACTGGCGCCGGACACGATCCGTGTGGTCGCAGCCTTGGGAGGACGTCTGGATCAAACCCTGGCAAATATCTTCCTCCTCACCCGTCCCGACCTGGCTGAGGTCGATATACGCCTGATTGACGGCCACAGCGAGGTCTTTCTCATCCGGAAATCGGCAAATTTCAGTGGAGAAGTTGGTCAACGGGTCTCGCTGCTGCCGCTGAATGGACCGGTCACCGGCATTCATACCGAAGGCCTGCGCTATTCCCTGAATAACGGCACGCTGTTCCCGGACAACACCCTCGGAATCAGCAACGAAATGAACGCACCCACAGCCCGTATTTCGATTCAATCAGGATTGCTACTGTGTATTCACGAGACCCGATCCGTTTTTACAAAGTGAGGTAAATCCATGCAGAAAAAAATGTTCGCCCTGCTCGTTTTGATCGTCACCTTGCTCTCCGCTGCCTGTACGCCCTTTGCCCGCCCGGCTGAAACGCGATCCATAACTGTCGTAACCCACGATTCCTTCGCCATCAGCGAAGAACTTATCGCTGATTTTGAATCCGAACATGGTGTGAAGGTCGTCTTTGTGCGCGGCGGCGACGCCGGCACCACGCTCAACCAGGCCATTCTGACCAAAGAAAACCCGGTTGCCGATGTCTTCTTTGGTCTCGACAACACCTTCCTGACCCGCGCCCTGGAAGAGGAGCTCTTCATCGCCTATGATTCACCGATGTTGGCTCAGGTCCCGGCTGCGTTTAAACTCGACCCGGGCAACTTCGCCCTGCCCATCGATTATGGTGATGTGTGCATCAATTACGACAAAGCCTATTTTGCCGACCACAACCTGACCATCCCGACCTCACTGGAGGCGTTAACAGAGCCCCAATATGCCGGTCTGCTGGTGGTACAAAACCCGGCCACCTCATCGCCCGGTCTCTCTTTCCTGATGGCAACCATCGCCCACTTCGGCGAAGACGGCTACCTGGATTACTGGGCTGCGCTCAAGCACAATGACGTGGTCGTCGTCAGCGATTGGGAAACGGCTTATTATACCAATTTCAGCGGCTCGAGCGGGCGTGGACCGCAGCCCATGGTCGTGTCCTATGGCTCCAGCCCGGCAGCAGAGGTGATCTTCGCGGAAACCGAGCTCGCCCAAGCCCCCACAGGCTCAATCATCGGGCCAGACACCTGCTTCAGGCAAATCGAATTCGTCGGCATCCTCAAAAATGCAGCCAATCCTGACCTGGCAAAACTCTTTGTGGACTTCATGCTCAGCGTCCCCTTCCAGGAAGATATCCCGATGCAAATGTTCGTCTTCCCGGTTAATCCGCAAGCCAGCCTGCCGCAAGCCTTCCTGGAACATGTCGACATCCCCGATCAACCCGCCAGCCTGCCGCCCGAGCTGATCGACGCCAAACGGGAAGCCTGGATTAACGCCTGGCTGGAGACCGTCCTGGATTGACTGTCTCACACCGCCGCCTCCACAGATGGACCAGGCACCCTGTTTTCAGGGGGCTGCTGTTCTGGTTTCTGCCAGCGCTTTTTCTGGGTTATTTCTTTTACCAGCCCTTATTCGCCCTGTTCAACCTGGTCCTCAAAGGCAGCGCCTCATCGGGCTGGGGCTTCGACCCGGGCGTGCTCAACCTCACCCGCATCTGGCGACCGCTTTCCTTTACCATCCGCCAGGCGGCGCTGTCCACACTGTTGACCCTCTTCCTCGGGCTGCCAGGCGCTTGGGCATTCACACATTTCATCTTTCCTGGCAAAAAATTCCTTGAAACCCTGACGACACTGCCCTTTATCCTGCCCACCGTGGTCGTGGCAGCCGGGTTCAACGCGCTTTTAGGTCCCCGGGGCTGGATCAACCTGGGGTTGATGTCCCTGTTCAACCTTGCGGCGCCCCCGATCCAGTTTCTCAACACCTTTGGTGCGATCCTCGTTGCACACGTGTTTTACAATACCACCATCATCCTGCGCGTGGTCTCCAATGCTTGGTCTCAGCAGAACATCCGCCTGCAGCATGCCGCCCAGGTGCTGGGTGCCAGTCCCTGGCGCACATTTAAGGAAATTACCCTCCCGCAGTTGAAGCCCGCAATTTTCGCCGGGACCTTGCTGGTGTTTCTGTTCAATTTTAGCAGTTTTGGCGTCGTGCTCATGCTGGGCGGACCTCAATTTGCAACCTTAGAAGTAGAAATCTATGTCCAGGCTCTGCATCTGTTGAACTTACCCATGGCCAGCGTTCTATCGATTCTGCAATTGCTTTGCACTCTACTGATCACTCTCGGACACAACCGGGTATCCGGGCTGGGCGATCGGGTTGCAGCGCCGCCTGCCCGGGGAATCATCCCCCGCAAACCAACCCGGGTGATTGAACGCGTGGTGCTCATCGTGATCATCACCACCCTCTTCGTTCTGCTCGTGGCGCCCCTGTCCTCACTGGCATTGCGCTCCATCGTCAAGTTGGAACCCACCCGGGGTGAGCGCGGTGAAATCGAACGCGGCTTGACCCTGCAGTTCTATCGCGAATTGGCGGTTAACCGCCGCGGCGACCTGTTCTTTGTCCCACCAATCACAGCTGCCCGCAATTCCTTCCTGTTTGCCCTGATGACCATTGGGCTTACACTCACGCTGGGTTTGCTGGTCGCCTATGCGCAAAGGTACAGGACGCCGTTAACCAAAATTCTGGACCCGCTGCTGATGTTGCCCCTCGGGGCATCCGCCATCACCCTGGGACTGGGGTTTATCATTGTTTTCAACCGCCCGCCCTTCAGCACCCTGCGCTTTCCGCTCCTGATCCCGATTGCACATACCCTGGTAGCCCTGCCCTTTATTGTGCGCACCCTTTCCCCGGCGCTGAGGAATATTTCCACCTCACTGCGTAATGCCGCCCAAGTTTTGGGCGCCTCCCCGCTGCGGGTTTGGCGCGAGGTTGATCTGCCCTTAATGACCCCGTCCATCCTGGTCAGCACAATCTTTGCGCTCACCATTTCCCTGGGCGAATTTGGCGCCAGCACGTTTTTAGTCCGGCCCGATTACCCCACCCTCCCCGTAGCCATCTATCGCTATATCTCCCAGCCCGGCGCGCTTAACTACGGTCAGGCTCTGGCGATGTCCACCATCTTGATGCTGGTGTGTGCTGCGGGCATCTTCACCATTGAAAGACTGCAAAAATCCGAAAGGGGCGAACATTAATGCTCTCTGTGATCAGTATCGACAAGTCCTATGAAGGTCAACCTCTGCTTAAGGGGGTCTCCTTCAGTGTGGATGAAAATGAAACCGTGTGCCTGTTAGGACCGTCCGGAAGCGGGAAGAGCACCCTGCTGCGCATTATCGCCGGGCTGGAAGAACCTGAAGGCGGCGATGTTTACTGGAAGCACGCCTCCCTGGCGGGGATTCCCACGCATAAACGCCGTTTTGGGCTCATGTTCCAGGATTATGCCCTGTTCCCACATCGCAATGTTGCTGAAAATATTGCTTTCGGGCTTAAGATGCAAAATCTGCCTGTTGATGAAATCAACACCCGGGTTGAACGCGCGCTGGAAACCATCGGTATGGCGGGTTTTGCCCAACGCAAGGTGACCGAGCTCTCCGGCGGCGAACAGCAGCGAGTTGCACTGGCGCGTGCCCTGGCTCCCAACCCCCGCCTGCTGATGCTGGATGAACCCCTGGGCGCCCTGGATCGAACCCTGCGCGAAGACCTCGGCCAGGAGTTGCGTCGTATCCTGCATGAGAGCAAAATACCTGCCATTTACGTCACCCACGACCAGGAAGAGGCTTTTTCCATAGCAGATCGCCTGCTGCTGCTCCACCAGGGGGTCATTATTCAAAGTGGGCGTCCTCATGAGTTCTTTCACCACCCCCGCAACGAGTGGGTCGCCCGGTTCTTTGGGTTGGGCAACCTGGTTGAAGGTACCGTGGTCTCCCACAAGCCTTTACAGGTTGAAACAGCCCTGGGGTTGATACATGCCAGTTGCGACCGCCAGCCCCCAGCGCCAGGTCAGCGGGCAACGCTGCTTTTTCGCCCATCACAGGCGCAACTGACTTCCATTGAAGCGGTGAACCTGCTTGCAGGTCGAGTCAGCGACCAGGTTTTCCAGGGTGAAAAATATCAGGTTTCCCTGACCATCAATGACCGGTTACCCGAATTCAAAATCTTTCTGCCCAACCCGCTAACCATCGGAGAGCGCCTGCAGGTGCACTATTCACCCCCAAATGTATTATGCCTGGAAAATGGAGCCTGAACCCCATGCAACCTGATCCCCTGAATGTCATCATTCGCAAATTAAACACCCAACGCCAGGAAACCTGGCGCTATGAGGGACGTATTCTCAGCCAGGAGCCAGACAGCATCCTGGTCGAAGCCTTTTTCAACCGCCCTGACCTTCCCTTTCACGGAATTGTCCTGCGGGAAAATGACCGCTATCTCGAACGTTATTACTCAAACCGCTGGTATAACATCTTCGAAATCCACGACCGGGATGATGACCAATTAAAAGGCTGGTATTGCAACGTCACCACCCCGGCGGAGATCGTTCCGGGCTATATCAGCTATGTTGACCTGGCGCTGGACCTGCTGGTGTTTCCGGATGGCGGCTACCTGGTGCTGGATCAAGACGAATTTGACGCGCTCAATCTCGATGCACACACACGCCGTCACGCCTGTCAGGCACTGGACACCTTATTGTTCATCGCCCAATCGGGCTGGTTAGGCGATGCAATTGACGAGCACAATTAATCTTGCGTGCTGATGCTTCCCTAAGGCTATACGAAGCTCACATAGGGTAACAGAGAATAAAAATCCCACGCGTCTTTCAAACTACTGAACCATCCAGCCGACAATGCAATCACCACTGCCACGCAACAGCAGATGAGCAGAACTGCAACGACCGCGAGAATGATCCACAGGGTCTTTTTGCTTTTCTTTACTGGAACTGCGCTATCCACCTCTGGAAGTTCCGGGATATAGCTGATGTCTTCTGTCATTGATACCTCCAAATTGTTAAAGTGTTATGAAGTCCTGTCATCCAATTAATTAAAACCATTTGCAAATGGAATAAAGCAAAAGGGCAATGTTAAAACGCCAGCAAACACCAGGATGCTCAGGCAAATCCCAATCAAAGCCAAACCGATGTTTACCCAGCCCAATATCAAGCCCCAAGTGGCCAGCCCTTCACCGGTGAGCGCGCCGCCGCTTTGTGCAATTTCTTTCTTTGCCGAATAGCCCAGAATAATCGCCAGAATTGCGCCTAACAGGGGAAGGATAAAAAAGCTGGCAATACCCGAAATCAGGCTGATCACAGCCATTGTAGATGTCTGTTGATAAATGGGGGGTTGACTGTATCCTTGATTTGTCATTATTCGCTCCTATCAATCTGATGACTGCTTATATTATAAATGAAAATAAGCCCTGTGTCAGGTAATTCCGGCTCAGGTCGTTTTTTCAATCGATTGGTTGGCGATCCACCAGATCAGCCCGATGAGAAAGACCACCAAAATAATCGCCACAAGAATCGGGATCACCACCGAGAGCACTGAGATCGTGGTGGCAGCCACGTCTTCCAGGACGCTGACCGGCACATCTCCGGCGCCGGCTGTGGTCGCCGTGGTTATCGGGCGAACCAGCACAGATTTCGCCGCGTGCACGCCCCCGGACACCAGCAGACCGATCGCAATCGAGAGAATCGGGTTCACCTCTGTAATCGCTTGAGCGCTGACTGCAAACAGGATTGCACCAGCTGTCGGGCGAACAAAAGTCTGAATGATATCATTGATATGATTCACCGCCGGAATTTTATCAACCAGAAATTCCACCAGTGACAGAACGATCAACAAGCCAATAATCCACCAGCTCTCTAATGCACGCCAGCTTTCAGAGAGGTTGATCAAATTGGTAAATTTCGCCAACAGCGAAACCACCAGTAAGGGGATATAAGCATTTAATCCAGCGCTGGCTGATAGCCCAAAAGCTGCAATGACATCCATCTTAACCTGCTTTCGAAGTTGATAATCGTCAATTATAACGGAAACTGATTATAAGGTAAAGCCTCCCCAGGTACCGGTCATTATAAATCGCACCACGCTGATAACCCCAATCTGGATCAACGCGATAACATAACCGCTGATCAGCGGGATTAACAACTCCCTCAGACGGTTAAAAGTGTTTTCGCGTTTGAAGATCATCACCAATACCATGCTGTACACCATCGTCAACAGCATGATCACGCTGAAGGCGCTTAATAAAGCCAGTGGATATAAAACCCACGCAATTTCCAACCACACCAGCCCCGCCAGGGCACCTGCCAGACCAACCAGAAGCAGCAGTTGTTGCCAGCTACTCACTGGCGATAGATCCCGCCACTGCCTGAACATCGTCTGAACAAAGGCAGGCCATAGAAAAGCCGCTAACGCCAACCCCATCCCCATCCCGGTGACCAGACGGGTCCAATTTTGGGTTTGATACAGAGATGGCAGCATGGGAGTCAGCATGGCAAAGGAATTAACCCCGTCCAGAACCCAGGCCAGGGCGAACAGGGCAAACACCAAGCTGGCGCCAATGGACGGCATCTTGCCTTTTTTACCCTGAACTGCCTGAAAGAGCATACCCAACAGCGCCCCCAGGAATGTACCCGAGCAGCGGGCGCATAAGGGGAACGACCGTCCATGGATGTGAAAAGAGCGTATATCGATCTGGTGGCAAACCGAATACCCCACAGCCTGGGCTTTACCCAACAGACCGCTGGGCGTCAGCGCCAACCAGGTGATCGTCAGCGCCACTGCAAAGCCGATCAAAATCCAGCGCCAGGGAGAGGACCGCCGCGGGGCTTCAGGGGCTTGTTCTTCAGTCACTTTGCTATATGTGTCCTTCCTTAACCTTCAGGAATGGTCAATTTCCGATGCGCGGTCGCCAGCCATTCGATAATTTCAATGTTCTGCGGGCAGACAGCTTCACACTCTCCACATTCGATGCAGTTATCGGCTCGCACTTCAGGTTTGGTAAAAAGGTTATAGGCTCTGTAGCCAGAGTCCCAGGCATCAAACGCGACGGCATCGTTGTAGATGGCGAAGACGCGCGGGATATCCACACCGCTTGGGCAGGGCAGGCAGTATTCGCATTGGGTGCAGGGGATTGGCTTTAATAAAACGTAGGTTTCTCGCGCCTGGCTCACCAGGGCATGGTCTTCATCGGTCAATTTTCCCACCGCTGCATCTGCTGCTAATAACAGGTTTTCTTCCACATGTTCCATCGCAGACATACCACTCAGCACCAGTGACACCTCGGGTTGATCCCACAGCCAGTTCAGCGCCCAGGCTACAGGCGACCAATCCCGCTCGCTCTGTGCCCAGATTTCTGCCACCGGCAAGGGCGGCGGGTTTACAGCAATCTGCCCGCCGCGCAGCGGTTCCATCGCCACCACCGCCATGCCCCGGTCCGCAGCTAACTTTAATCCCTTCATCCCTGCCTGGTAATCGATGTCGATATAGTTATATTGGATCTGCGCCATCGCCCAGTTGTCATATCCCCTGACAATGTTTTCGAAAACGTCATAGGTATCATGGAACGAAAAACCAAGATGATGAAACAAACCCTCAGCCATCTTTTTCTCCGCCCATGAAAAGACATCCAGCTTTTGATACTTCTCCCAGTGGTGCGCATTCATCGAATGCAATAAATACACATCCAGGTGGTCAACATCCAGCCGCTCGAGCTGGGCTTCCAGGAAGCGATCAAAATCCGCCGATGTGTCAACCAGCCAGGAGGGCAGTTTGGTCGCCAAACGAACCCGATCACGGTAACCGTCCTTCAATACCCGCCCGAGAAATCGCTCGCTCTGTTCCCGATGATAACCCCAGGCGGTGTCGATATAATTCACGCCGGCGTCGATAGCCCGCCGTATCATCGCTGTGGCGAGTGGTTCATCAATTTTGCCGCTATCACCCTCGAGAATCGGCAAACGCATGGCACCAAACCCTAAAGCGGATACATCCCAGCCCGTCGAACCAAATTTTCTAAATTGCATCATGGACCTTTCCGTTATGGTTTTCACAAACTCGATTATACCCGAATCAATATCTGCATTAATAAATCTCCGCATGGAAGACAAACTCCCCTTCAGTTTGATTGACAAACCCGCTGGTTTGTGTAATACTTGCATTATCACCAATCAGCACCGTACAGGTTCTGGTTGAGGATCTGCAATCCCACTAAAGAGGAGGTGGTGTACAATGATAGACAGTAGTTACTTATCAACGGCTGTAGCACCCCTCCTCGATAGTTTTCGATAAGGGTGCTACAGCCCAAAAAGAAAGCCGCTCGAGGTGCGAGCGGCTTTTGGGTTAACCACCACAATCAAATCCAGGAGGGCAAGCCCCCAAATCGCAAATACCCGCCAGGGAGGAGGTGACAGTTTTCTATAAAGGCTTGTAACAAAGCTCCATTGGCTATACAGATCGATTAAAGCTATAATCCCCATACTTAACCTTAAACAAGAAGTTGGTGAAAGCCTAACAATGATGCTGGAAGTAAAAACGCTGGCACAGGTCAACCAGATCATAAGCGACCATTTTGGTCATTTACGTGCATCCGGTGAAAATGTGCCCCTGGAGGCAGCCTTAGGCAGGAGGCTATACCAGGATTTGTTGTCAAAGGAATTCGTGCCGAATTTCAACCGCTCAACCGTGGATGGCTTTGCCTTGATCAGCGCCGATGCGTTTGGCAGCTCGGAAAGCATACCGGCGATATTAACGGTTGTTGGGAAATCAGCGATGGGTGAGCACAGCCAATTAACTCTGCGACGGGGCGAATGCGCCTCTGTGCCAACAGGCGGTGAACTGCCGGCGGGTGCAGACGCAATGGTCATGCTCGAACATGCCGAAGACTACGGCGATGGGACCATCGGCGTAATCAAGCCTGTTGCCCCGGGCGCCAACCTGATCTTCAAGGGCGACGACCTCAAGCCCGGTCAGGTCATCTATCAACAGGGAAAGAAAATCGATGTCGCAGATGTTGGCACCCTGGCTGCCCTGGGGTTCACCCAAGTGACCGTATACCGGGCGCCAGTCATCGGATTAATTTCTACCGGCGATGAGCTTGTAAAACCCGGCGAGCCCGTCAGCATGGGACAAATTCGCGATGTGAATGAGCCCCTGCTGCAGGCAGCCTTAGAAAAATGCGGCGCAGGGGCACATGCCTTTGGTATCTGCAAGGATGATAAACCCGTCATCCGGGAAAGGATGCTTACAGCCTTAAAAACGTGCGATGGTTTGATCGTCACCGGCGGCACCTCCGTCGGCATTCAAGATGCATTGCCTGAACTGGTCTCAGAACTGGGAACTTTGCTGGTGCATGGCGTAGCAGCCAAACCCGGGAAACCGACGCTTGTGGGCGCTATCGACGAGAAACCCGTATTTGGCTTGCCCGGTAACCCGGTAGCCGCATTTTTCATGTTCCAGGTGCTTGTTAAACCCCTCCTGGAAACAATGATGGGTGGGTCAACAGGAGAAGTTCGCCTGGTGTTGCCGATCGCACGCGCGGTGCCCAGCAACCACGGACGCGAAGACCTGTTGCCCGTAAAAATAAAGGCTGGGCAGGCGCACCCGGTCATTGGTAAATCCGGGCTGATCACCACACTGGCAAACACCGATGGTTATATTCGCATTCCTCGCGACAAAGAGGGTCTGCAAAAAAATGAACATGTTGAAGTGAATCTATTTTAGGAGATAACAATGTCCTATCAATACCTGACCAATACACCCCTGGATGAAGCTGTAAAAAACTACCTCGACGCGCT
>Ga0208694_1004056_pt1 | contig 13603 bp, 9 predicted proteins | sample AD_UKC078_MetaG_FD_184442 | JGI IMG/M metagenome (GOLD analysis project Ga0208694, IMG submission 184442) | Active sludge microbial communities of municipal wastewater-treating anaerobic digesters from USA - AD_UKC078_MetaG (SPAdes) (version 2) | ecosystem: Engineered > Bioreactor > Anaerobic >...
TAACACACCGCACCGAGATTGTTCGACTTTGGTTGCTGGGGAACGAGTTCTCCAAAATCAGCCGTCAGACTAATCACAGCGTAGAAGCCGTTGCCAATTACGTGGAGAAGTTCAAACGTGTTGTAGCACTTGCAAAAGACAATTACGAGATTCACACCATTGCTTTTTTGGTGAAAATATCCCAAAGTCTGGCACAAGAATACTACGACTTGTATGGAAAGCAAGAGATTGTTGAGTCGCGTAAAAATGAGTTGGATGAATTGTTAAAAAAAACGATTGTTCAACCCTAAAAAAAGATTTTACAATGAATCGACAACCTGACGGTATTAGAAAATACCGTACTGCACACGACCGCTTTCTCAGAGAAGAAATTATTAATTTTTTCAACAGAGAGTTCAGCGGGTACTTCGGCCCTATTATTTGTGAGAATATAGCCGAAGCTCTGGTGGAACTGTTCAATCAACATGCGCCACAAACTGACCGTATTAAACACGGACAAATGCTTTGGAACGCTTTGGACAGAACCACAAGAGCAGATTCGTCTCATCGAAAGCATAAAGCTGTTGTGCTTTCAATGGTTACGCACGATGATATAGCTCTGTTTGAAAAACAAGCACCTATTCCCAAAATAAGGGAGCAGGTAATAGCCCGCATTATCAAAGAAGCTTATCAGCAGGGCGGGATCTTGTCAATGAGAGATATCTCATTGATGCTGACTGTAGGCGTACCAACACTATCCAAGACAAGAGCTATATACGAAGCGGAAAATCAAACCGTCTTGCCCCATCAAGGTGCACTACACGATATGGGCTCTACGATCACGCACAAAAAACAAATTGTTTTCAAACATGTTGTAGAGAAAAAGTCAACTTTAACAGTAGCACGTGAAACAAATCACTCGCAATCTGCTGTTGACCACTATATCAATGATTATCACAGAGTTAAAACTCTTGTTGACGATAATAAAAATATAGATTTTATTCATCTAACTACGAATATCGCAAAACCGGTAATCAGGCAGTATCTGGATATTATAAACAATTATGTCAAAGATCGTTAACTATTACAAATATATTTGTTTAGCCAAATGGCTATATCTCGGGGGATTTAGGGGGCTATTTCCCTATACTTCGTAAAACGTAGAAGCCGTATCGCCTCCCCTACCTGTCCAATTGGTATGGAAGAACTTGCCCCTGGGTTTATCGATGCGTTCGTAGGTATGAGCACCGAAGTAGTCACGTTGTGCTTGCAACAAATTGGCAGGCAATCTCTCGCAGCGGAAACCATCAAAATAGTTGAGGGCGGAAGTCAATGCCGGTACAGGAATACCATTGCTTAGAGCAGCAACTGCTACCCTACGCCATCCGGCTTGTGCTTGTTCTACTTTTTCTTTGAAATAAGGATCCAACAACAAATTTTCCAATGCAGGATTCTTATCAAATGCTTTCTTTATATCGCCTAAGAAAGCGGAGCGAATAATACAGCCACCTCGCCACATCAAAGCAATACCGCCATAATTCAGATGCCATTTATATTCTTTGGAGGCTTCCATCATCAAATCATAGCCCTGTGCATAAGAAATGATTTTAGAAGCGAAGACTGCGTCTTCCAAATCAGCGATAAACTGTAATTTATCTCCGGTGAAGTTTACTTTAGGACCTTTAAGAACCTTCGAAGCCTTCACGCGTATATCTTTTTGAGCCGACAGACAGCGAGAGAACACTGCTTCTCCAATCAAGGTCAGCGGAATGCCCAAATCCAAAGCCGCAATCCCTGTCCATTTACCGGTTCCTTTCTGACCGGCTGTATCCAAAATCTTTTCTACCAAAGGTTCTCCGTTTTCATCTTTAAAAGCCAGAATATCACGCGTAATCTCAATAAGATAAGAGTCTAAATCGCCTTTGTTCCATTTTTTGAATACTTCATGCATCTCATCGGCACTCATGCCCAACAAATCTTTCATGATATGATATGCTTCATTGATGATTTGCATGTCACCGTATTCAATACCATTGTGTACCATTTTCACAAAATGACCGGCACCATCCTCTCCTACCCAATCACAACAAGGTGCATTGTTTTCAACCTTTGCCGAAATAGCTTGAAAAATATCTTTTACGTAGGGCCAGGCAGCAGGAGAACCGCCAGGCATGATAGAAGGACCTAACAAAGCACCTTCTTCACCACCGGAAACACCGGTTCCTATATACAACAAACCCTTGCTTTCCACATACTTCGTACGACGATTTGTATCCGGAAAATGCGTATTTCCCCCATCAATGATAATGTCACCCTCTTCCAAATGCGGTATCAATTGTTCTATGAAATCATCTACAGGCTTACCGGCTTTCACCAACATCATCACCTTACGTGGTCTTTTCAATGATTCACACAATTCTTTGATAGAACGTGCACCGATAAAATTTTTACCTGCACCGCGTCCTTCAATGAATTTATCTACCTTCTCTACTGTGCGGTTAAACACGGCAACCGTATAGCCTTTGCTTTCCATGTTCAATACCAAGTTTTCGCCCATAACGGCCAAACCAATTAATCCAATGTCTGCTTTTTGTTTCATTTTTTTGTTTTATAAAATTATATTGATATTATTGAAGTTGTTTTTAGTAGTTAGTAGTTAGTAGTTAGTAGTTAGTAGTTGGTAGTTTTTTTTGGAAGTTAATGAAGTTAGAGAAGTTAGGGAAGTTACGAGTTCTGAGTTACGAGTTCTGAGTTCTGTGTCCCGGGTTTCGGGGTCGCGTGGTCTTAGTCTTTATTCTTTGCTCCTTGCTCTTTGCTCCTTGTTCTTTATTATTTTGTCTTTGCTCTTTGTTCTTCTTAGTTCTTCGTTACTGTAAAGTTCATCTTCCTCAAAATCTTCGCAACTCTTTCTCCTGCATTTTTCAACTGTATCGTATATGCGGGAAATTCTCTTCTCACGGGATAATCACCTCTTTGCTTTTCAAAATCAGAAGGATTAGCTCGTAGTATTCGGTCATCTTGCCGGATGTCATAAGTATGTAGAATAGCCTGAGCAATGATTTGTTCGTCCGTTAAATCTTTGCCATCTATAACAACCAAAGGTTCAGCAGGATGCTCTATATTTTTAGGTTTCCAATCATCTAACTTCAAATTAAAAAACTTACTGACAGCCTGTACACTCATTTGTGTGCCTTTAGCTTTGCCATCTTTGGAATAACCTGCGATATGAGACGTAGCTATAGTTGTCATATCCAACAGTTCCAAATCAATATCGGGTTCATTTTCCCAACAATCACATATAAAAGCTGCTATCTTCTGCTCTTTAATAGCTTGTTTGACAGCCTCGGTTTTCACTACTTCACCCCTGCACGAATTAATCAAAACAGGTTTCTTTTTCAAAGATGAAAAGAAAATTTCATCGGCCATATGGAAAGTAGCATCTTCCCCCTTCGTATTTAATGGCACATGTAAACTGATTATATCAGCTTTTTGAAGAATGGTTTGCAAACTCACGAACTTCTCATTTCCTTCTGCCCTAGCACGGGGAGGGTCGTTCAACAAAACTTTCATCCCCAACAACTCAGCAATACGTGCCACTTTACTGCCCACATTTCCTACCCCAACAATGCCAATGGTGCTTTGCTTTAAATTGACAAGACCATTCTCAGCCAAAACCATCAAGGCAGAAGCCACGTACTGTTCCACAGACTTTGAATTACACCCGGGTGCATTGGTCCATTGAATACCTGCCCGTCTGCAATAATCTGCATCTATATGGTCATAGCCAATGGTTGCAGTAGCAATAAATTTAACGGAAGAACCTTTTAATAAATCTTCATTGCAAATGGTACGTGTACGGGTGATGATTGCATCTGCATCATGCACCATTTCCGAAGTGGTTTTAGCACCGGGCAGATACACAACCTCAGCTACATTTTCAAATGCGCCTTGGATATAAGGAATCTTATTGTCGATAATTAGTTTCACTAATTTATTTTCACTCAAATTATTGCGTATTTCACGATTCCGGATGTTTTTTATAATAAGTACCGGCTATTTCCTCCATGATTAAATTGGTCCTTGCCGCTGTGTACATATTACTTTCGTAGTTGTTTGTACCCCGAAGTGAACCGACTACTTGCTCTACCAAATAAAAAGATATATTTTCATGATTTTGGCATTGAAAAGTTTTTTTGCCTTGCTGGGTAAATAGCTCTATATCACCCTTTTCAAAACATGGAAAACTTATTTTCCCCGCCGTACCCATGAATTCAATTTTATCCTCTTCGGCATTTTTATTCACAACGAAACACCAACTGGCACTGCCTGTTGCACCTGACTCAAAGGTAAAAACAGCCACCACCGTGTCTTCTGCTTTGTAAAATCCGGCAATATTCTCCGCAATTCCCTTGACTTCCGTAATTTGTCCCAATAAAAAATCCAAATAATCCAATTGATGAGAAGCCAAGTCATAAAAGTGTCCCGCACCGGCAATTTCCGGATTGACACGCCATGATTGTTGATCCGGATACTGGTCTTTTTCTCCAAAAGCTTTATGTAGCCTGAGATTCACGGTTAGCACTTTCCCAATAGCGCCTTCTTCAATCAATTCTTTTACCTTGAGAAATGACGGCAACGTACGCCTGTAATAGGCAACAAATAAAGGCATACCAGTTTCTTCAGATACCCTTATCATTTCCTGACATTCGGCAAAAGTTCTTGCCATCGGTTTTTCTACATAAACCGGCTTACCTGCTTTCATGGCTTTGATGGCATACTCAGCATGGGTATCCGGCGGCGTAGCAACATATACAGCGTTCACATTAGTATCATTGATCAGATCATCTGCATTTGTATAAAAATGGGGGACATTATGTCTTTTGGCATAATCTTTTGCCAATGTGGCATTTCGGCGCATCACCGCAACAAGTTCCGAATGATCTACTTTGTTGAATGCCGGTCCGCTTTTCAATTCCGTAACATTACCACATCCTATGATGCCCCATTTGATTTTATCCATCATAATTATTTGGAGTTTTACGATTTACAATGTAGAATTTTACGATTTACGACTTACCATTTATGATGTACCATTTGATTTCATTAATTCAAAATGGTAGATTATGATAAAATTGTTAATACTTAAATCTGTCTTTAAAAGCCCATAAGCCCAATGCAGGATTTGAAATATAAAAAATCTCCTCCCCATCAGGTAATATATTCACACCATCTTTCAGCGTTTCCGGATTATATCGGGCAGTTACCTCATCAATATCGGCATATAAAAACCCAACACTTTCAATTTCAGTTTGTGAAAGGTTTTCTTTTCCTTTCCCCGGACAATACGTTATACTGAACCTACCTTCAGAAGAACCATGAATCAAATGTGCAGCCGCACTTAAATTATTACGCAACTCTTCATTTTCATCACATGCTTTAAGTGTTCTCGGCGTTCCAAAATAACCGTATTTACGAATCAGACGATCAATTTCTTTATCCTCTCCAAACTCAACCAAAGCCGGTGCTATGATAATCAATTCACCCCCATCGTCAATTGCCATACGGGTACGATAAACAGCCTTGTTACCGAGCCATGTGCTTTTAAACTCAGTAGGGTCCAAATATACGACAACTTTTTTAAGTGGAGTGTCGAGCATCTCAAAATTCACTTTTAAAGATAACTTGGCTGCTTTATCAAACACTTCATAATCATCTCCCACAAAAAGACCGCGACATTTTACCCGACCATCCGACTTATCCAATCCCACTACCGTCTGCACATAAACAATGGGTAAATGGTTGGAAAAATGCTCGGAAGCATAATTGAATATTTTTCTTACCGGCGTATCGGCGTGCCCCATCATACGTTCCATGCCGTAAGCTGCACCAATGAAGTGACTTTTATTGATTCCCTCTACCCCACCGGTTCCCACAAAAATATTCTTATTGTAATTGGCCATGCCTACTACCTCATGAGGTACCACCTGTCCGATGGATAAAATTAAATCATAATCGCCATCACGTAACATTTTGTTGATCTGAGCAGGCCAGGGAAAATCAACTGCACCCTCCGAAACTTCCTTTACATATTCCGCAGGAACCTCTCCCAAGGTAACCACATCATTACGCCAATCATGTTCCCTGATCAAGGAATTTGGTAGCGTGCCAAACATATGGGCAATTTGTGAATCGGTCATGGGTGTATGCGTACCCAAAGCCGGAAGCACATCCGTCAAAGCATCTCCATAATACTGCCAAGCATATTCAGTCAACTCCCCTGCCCTACTTGGGTAACGTGTGTAATCCGGCGGCACAACGATGACTTTTTTACGCTTACCTAATTTCTTCAAAGCTTCATATAAGCCTTGTTTCAAATCTTCGGATGTCAGTTCAATATCCGTTGAACCTTTTGAAAAATAAAGCATAATTAAACTTACAATTTATTTATCAATAAACCAGCAATATTTTTGTTATCATTTCAATTCTGTGTGCGTACACAGAGTTGAAGTGACAAAGATACAACTATTTATTTTAATATAAAATGCTTACTTTCACATTACTTCTATAGTGGAAAAAGTAATTACATAGATAGACATAACCATATTGAACAAATCCAAACAACTTACAACAAAGCCCTGCTATCAGCCGGAAACACAACTCCCAATTGCCGCCGAATTTCATCCATTATTTCAATGGTGAGCAATGAGTTCTCATGGGTATTGATATCAGACTCGTTTTTTTGCTGATGAATTAAATCAATAAATTCTTTGACTTCGTAATAATACTCCCCCTTTTCGGTAGGTACAGAAAGGTCTTCGGGTTCCGACAACATGCCTTTGCCCATAGAAGCCACGCCACCGGGGATAAATTGAACCTTTCGAATGGTGTGAATGCGATCTAAAACAAGATTTCCTTTCTCTCCCTGAATTTCAGCAGGAAGAATTGAGTCAGAAATCTTGGAATAAATCACTGTTGCCGTAAAGTCCTGACTATACTCAAAATTAACGGTTACAACAGCATCAACACCGGTAGTAAGCAATACTCCCTGCGCACAAATTGAACGTGGTTTCCCAAACAAAACCACCATAGGATAAATGGTGTAAATACCAATGTCCATAGTTGCCCCATTGGAATATTCAGGATTAAACGCATTGACAGGAATACCGGCTTTAAATTTATCATACCGGGAAGAATATTGGCAAAAAGAAGCAAAGTAATGACGTAACACACCTACTTTTGGCAAATTTTTTATTACAGTCCGAAAATTTGGTGTTAATGTAGGCTTCATGGCTTCCATCAGCACAACTTGATTGCGTTTCGCTGTCTCCACCATAGCACTTACTTCTGCATAATTAGATGCTAAAGACTTTTCACATAGCACGTGTTTGCCATGATTCATAAATAATATGCTCTGTTGAGCATGTAAAAAATTGGGAGAAGCAATATAAACAGCATCAATCAAATCACTTTGTGCCATTGCTTCCATAGAAATAAAGGTATGAGGTATCTGGTGTTTAATGGCAAATGCATCAGCAGTTTCTTGTGTACGCGAATAAACAGCGACAAGCTCAAAACGCTCATCTTGTCTTGCATCAGCAATTAACCAATCAGTAATAAAATTAGTACCAACAACTCCAAATCTTATCTTAGAATTGTTATTACTGCTTACTTTAGATCGTAACATGATACGGAGATTACTTATACCAATCGTCCATAATTTTGAGGAATTCGATTACCTTCTCTTCCAATACAACGTTACGGCTCTTCAATTGTTGATATAAATACTGGGTTTCCAATAAGTTTTTAATGCGATAACTCACTTCAATCAAATCAAAAGGCTTGGATAAGAAATCTTTGGCTCCCGCCCTTAAAGCTTTGTGTTTGGCTTGAGTAGTGATGTCAGCAGTTAACACCAAAATAGGTAAGAATTTACTGGGTGTCAAAGACTTCAATCTTTCTTCCTTTAATTTCTCCATAACCTCATATCCGTCCACATACGGCATCATCAAATCTAATAAAATGAGATCCGGATCATAGGTATTAACCGTTTCAATCGCCTTGCGAGAATCCGTAATACTTTCAATGTCTGTATAGCCTTCCATCTCAAGCAGCCCACGTAAAACGTCGATATTAGACTCAAGATCATCTATGATTAAAATTTTGGCATTTTTTAAATTGTGTTCTATCATAGGTTTCAATTATTATTGTTGTATAACTTTGAACTTTATATATTTAATACTTGTCTATTTCAGCTAAAAATTCCTGAACATCAATCGGTTTCGTCAAATAACTATTCACACCCAACCGAATCATCTTTCGTATCTGATGGCTCGTGGCGTCAGCACTAATGACGACGATAGGAATGTGCCGTGTTTGCTCGTTCTCCTTCAAACTCTGAACAATTTTACTCCCGTGAACATTGGGCAAATCAAGGTCTAACAAAATCAAATACGGCTCATGCTTCAAAATCAAATCCACCACATCACTACCACTTTTATGAAAAATAAGTGATAAATTAGGACGATGTACGGTAAAAATCTGCTCAATCAATTCTATGTTTGAGTTATTATCTTCTATGTATAAAACAGTACCTGTGGATGTAATAACCTCTTTATCAGATGCTTTTAAGTGTTCAGAGTTGGTAATCTTTCTCTTTACATACCGAACATGAGGCAACTTCACATAAAAGCTACTACCAACATCTATCTGACTTTCAACATAAATTTCACCATGAAGCAAACTTACCAATTCTTTGGCAATGGACAATCCCAAACCGGTACCTTCAACTTGAGTTTTCAAGTTTGCAGAACGTTCAAAAGGAACAAACAATTTTTCCAAATCCTCTTCTGCTATCCCAATTCCGGTATCATGTATACCAATAATCACATTATCGTCAAGTTCTTCTGCCGTCTTTTCATATTTTGTTGTTATTGTGACAGAGCCGCCCTGTTTGTTGTATTTGATCGCATTGTTAAGAATATTAACTAATATCTGAACCAAACGTTGTTTGTCGGCTTTTACAAAAAGTTCATCTTGATTCCGCGTTTCGTACTGAATGGTAACTTGTGGAAGAATAGTCAACGGATACACCAAATCCATAGCTTCCAAAATACTTTCATTTACATTGACCTCTTCTACACTCATGGAGAATTTTCCGGATTCGATTTTTGAAATATCCAAGACTTCATTGATTAGTTTAAGAAGATGTTTGCCACTGTTCATGATGTGTTCCACACCTTTACGTTGCGTTTCCGTGAGCGTACCCATAGAAAACAATTGTGCAAAACCCAAAATGGAATTCATGGGAGTCCGGAGTTCGTGACTCATCCTCGAAATAAATTCACTTTTTGCTCTGTTGGATTTTTCAGCCTCATCCCTTGCTATCTTCAATTCAGCCTCATTCCTTTTCCTGTTGATCATTTCACGCATCAGAAACTCGTTGGTCAACGACAGTTCAGATGTTCTCTCTGCCACTTTCTGCTCTAAGTTGACGTTTAATTCCTGAAGCCTCTCTTCAACTTTTTTTCTATCACTGATATCTTGAATAGTGGCAACATAATTAACAATTCTGTTGTTTTCATCAAAAACAGGATTAATAAACACTTGTTGCCAGTATAATTCTCCATTTTTACGTTTATCAACTCGTTCACCCGACCACACCCGTCCGGAATTTAAAATCTTCCAAAACTTTTTGTACTCATCTTCATTTGCTTTTGCTAATTTCAGCAATTTAAATTGTCTTCCTACTATTTCTTTGGCTGAATATCCGGATATTTCAACAAATGAATCATTCACAAACTCAATTTCAAAATCCAAATTGGTAATTAAAATCATATTCGGACTTTGTTCCACCACTTTAGACAATTTGTAAAGTTGTTTTTCTGCTAACTTTCGTTTTGTAACGTCTTCCTTAAGGGCTAAATAATTGACAATCTTTCCTTTTTCATTGAAAATAGGAGTTATCGTTGCTTCTTCCCAAAACAACTCACCATTTTTTTTCTTGTTAAGAAACTCACCTGACCAAACTTTACCCAACAAAAGAGTTTTCCATAAGTTGTCATAGTATTCCCGAGAATGTTCACCTGACTGTAAGATTCTCGGATTTTGCCCCTTAGCTTCTTCTTTGGTATAACCGGTAATTTCTGTAAATCTCTTGTTGGTATAAATAATATTGGCATCCACATCCGTAATCACTACCGATGCCGGACTTTGTTCAATGGCAACTTCATACTTTCTAAGTAAGTCTATTGACTTCTTCTGTTCCGTGATATCTGTAAATATAGCTATATAATGATTTTTTTCAGGAGAAAAGATATATAACCCATACCATTTCTTTAATGCTTGAACATAATATTCAAAGATATTTGAAGTGTCACCGAGTAGAACTTCCTTATTTATTGCATCCCAAATAGGCGTATCTCTATCTATTCCCGGAACGGCTGCAACTAAAGATTTATTGATCAACTCCTTTCGTGGTATCCCCGTTAGCTTTTCAAAAGTTTCATTCATTTCCAGGAAAACCAAATCTACCGGTTTTCCCATATCATCAAATACAGCTCGATAATAGGCAAAACCCGTAATCGGATTATCAAAGATTAATTGCCGATAATCTTTTTGCATACGACTAGAATATATTTTTTAAGTTTTCGTATGTAACTATATCACAACTCTATACTGTCAAAAATATAAAAAAACTCACTGCTTATTTCATACATTGACCCAATAAGATCACCACACAAAAGTAAACAAAAGTTTGAAATGAACGACTGTGCTTTTAATCTTCCAGTAAAATTTCCATAATTTCACAAGCAGCTTTAGCTACAGACGTTCCGGGCCCGAATATAGCTGCAACACCGGCTTTGAAAAGAAAATCATAATCCTGGGCAGGGATCACACCGCCTGCAATCACTAAAATATCCTCTCTACCCAATTTCTTCAGTTCTTCGATAACTTGAGGCACCAATGTTTTGTGACCTGCTGCCAGGGATGATACACCCATGACATGCACGTCATTTTCCACCGCTTGTTTGGCTGCTTCTGCCGGCGTTTGGAACAGAGGTCCCATGTCCACATCGAACCCGCAATCGGCATAACCGGTTGCGACTACTTTTGCACCCCTATCATGGCCGTCTTGTCCCATCTTGGCAACCATGATACGCGGTCTGCGACCTTCTTTTTTGGCGAATTGATCCGTCAACTCACATGCTTTTTGAAAGTCGGAATCTTTTTTTATCTCTGATGAATACACGCCTGAAATGGTTCTAATTGTTGCTTTATAACGTCCTACGACTGCTTCGCAGGCATCTGAAATTTCTCCCAGGCTGGCTCTCACCCTCGCTGCTTCAACGGATAATTCCAACAGGTTACCTTTACCCGTTCTCGCACATTCGGTAATGGCCGCCAAAGCCTTTTGTACTGCAGCTTCATCTCGATTAGCCCTCAAAGCTTTCAATCTTTCAATCTGTTGCGTACGTACGGCAGTATTGTCAACTTCTAATATATCAATAGGATCTTCTTTTTCTAAACGGTAATTATTCACACCTACTATCACCTGCTGACCGGAGTCAATACGTGCTTGCGTACGCGCTGCAGCTTCCTCGATACGCATCTTGGGAATGCCTGTCTCAATGGCTGCTGCCATACCACCCAATTTTTCAACTTCTTCGATTAACTCCCAGGCTCTTTCAGCAATTTCTTTGGTCAAAGATTCTACATAATAAGAACCTGCCCATGGGTCAACTTCTCTCGTTACCTCTGTTTCCTGCTGGATGTAAATCTGTGTATTTCTCGCAATTCTTGCTGAAAAATCGGTGGGCAATGCGATTGCCTCATCCAAGGCATTGGTGTGCAAAGATTGCGTATGCCCCAAGACTGCTGCCATCGCTTCTATACAGGTGCGTCCCACATTGTTAAAGGGATCTTGCTCGGTCAGCGACCAACCCGATGTTTGTGAGTGGGTACGCAAAGCCAAAGACTTGGGATTTTTAGGATTGAACTGTTTAACGATTTTTGCCCAAAGCAAACGTGCAGCACGCATCTTGGCTATCTCCATAAAATGGTTCATACCGATTGCCCAAAAGAAGGACAAGCGAGGAGCAAAGGTATCTATGTCCATTCCCGCATTGATACCGGCGCGTAAATATTCCAAGCCATCTGCTAAAGTATAGGCCAATTCAATATCGGCGGTAGCACCGGCTTCCTGCATGTGATATCCGGAAATCGAAATCGAGTTGAATTTGGGCATGTACCTGGAAGTATATTCAAAAATATCAGCCACGATCTTCATCGAAAATTTAGGTGGATAAATATAAGTGTTACGCACCATAAATTCTTTCAAAATGTCATTCTGAATGGTTCCGGCCATTTCTTCCAATTTGGCGCCTTGCTCTAAGCCGGCATTGATATAAAATGCCAGGATAGGCAATACCGCTCCGTTCATGGTCATGGACACCGACATCTTATTCAACGGAATGCCATCGAACAGCACTTTCATGTCTTCTACGGAACAGATGGACACTCCCGCTTTTCCGACATCTCCTACTACCCTTTCGTGGTCGGCATCATAGCCGCGGTGTGTTGCCAGGTCGAAAGCAACCGACAAGCCCTTCTGACCGGCAGCCAAGTTACGGCGATAAAAAGCATTGGATTCCTCTGCCGTTGAAAAACCGGCATATTGCCTGATGGTCCACGGACGCATGGCGTACATGGTGGAATAAGGACCTCTTAAGTAAGGAGGAATTCCGGCAGCATAATTCAGATGCTCCATGCCTTCCAAATCCTCCTTTGTATAATACGGCTTCACCGGTATTTGTTCCGGAGTTAACCAACTTGATTCCGGTTTTTCAACAGCTTTAAATGCTGTAAAATCTTTGATGTTAATTGATTTGAAATTTGGGTTCATTTTATTTTAACTAAGAACTAAAAACTAAGAACGATGAACTAAGAACTAAGAACGATGAACTAAGAACTAAGAACTAAGAACGATAAACGATGAACGAAGAACGAAGCCAAAAGCTAACAGCCAAAAGCCAAAAGCTAAGAATGAACTCGCGACCTCGGAACACGGAACTCGGAACACACCTAACTTCTTTAACTTCCATAACTTCACTTTTGTCTATTTCAATTCGTTTCACAGAAAATAAGCAATTACATTCAAAATAGAAAAAAGCATGGAAAACACCATCACCAACTGTGCTGTCATACCATCCAGATCCTTTATAAGTTCGAGTGTCTCTGTCGTAGCTTTCATCATCAGTTTGATGTTTCTGATCGCCATCGGCAGAGATATCAAAGTAAATAATGTGATGGGATGGATCATGCCCAACACATTCATCAATATCACCATCAGATAGGCACCCAAAGCCAATACTACATACTGGATCTTGGAACCTTTGAGGCCCAAGAGCATAGCCTGTGACTTGACATGTATTGCTGCATCATGTTTGATGTCACGCATGTTGTTGGCATGTAGAATATTGACTACCAACATACCCACTGGTACGTTCAGCAACAACACTTCCCACATCAGTTGAGAGGTCAACACATAAGCAGTACCCAAGCCAATCATGGGACCATAGAGAATAAATATCAACAAGTCGCCCAAGGCCCTGGTTTTTAGAAAGGA
>Ga0208694_1004063_pt1 | contig 13587 bp, 12 predicted proteins | sample AD_UKC078_MetaG_FD_184442 | JGI IMG/M metagenome (GOLD analysis project Ga0208694, IMG submission 184442) | Active sludge microbial communities of municipal wastewater-treating anaerobic digesters from USA - AD_UKC078_MetaG (SPAdes) (version 2) | ecosystem: Engineered > Bioreactor > Anaerobic >...
GCGACACGAATAGCCGACGCAGACTCGAGCGCCGGGCAGGATGGGTCGGATCGGCGGCGCTCCTGCCGTGACCACTTCTGCACCCAAGGAACGATTCGCTGTGTCTGAATTTTCAGCTTCCCAGCCCCCCCGATGGCTTGATGTGGCCTCGATCGCGCTGGTCGACCGAGTGGCGCAGCGTGGAATGACGATTCCCGTGGGCGCCGTCGCGGTCTTCTTGGCCGAGCAGGGCAGTGCGGTCGCCGGACTCCTCGGTCTGACTTCAGGTCGCCATGCCATGCCCTATCTGGATGACGATGTTCTCGACGACCTCGCCGATCAGATTGTCTCCTCCTACGCCGCCGAAGAACCGGGCGCCAATCTCTTCGCGCTGCCGCGCACCGGCCATATCAGCGTGGCAAACTTCGGCCGGCTGATTTCCGGACTGGCCGAAACTCTCCTGTTCTTTGAAACCCATCCACCGATCACCGACGCCGATCGAAGCGCGCGTCGCCACGAAACCACCCAGCTTCTTTCACTGGCGGGGCTAATCCAGTCTGAACACAACGGCAACGGACCCATCGCCGTTCCGCCCGCCGTACTTGCCCGAATCGCCCGAACCCTGACGACCGCCGCCGGTCTCACCGATGACGTCGACCTAGCGGCCGCTCTTCGACGCGACAGCATGCGCGCGCACACGACAGCGACCTCGCCCCACGCCTAGAACTATGACTTGCTTTTGTTTGTGAACTCGTCGGGCGCAGTGCGCCGATCAACAACGGGAATAGCGTCGGGGCACTGTCATATGGTCGCGGCCCGGCACGCCGAAATCGGTCGTCGTCGTCGGACACGCCTTCAGCAAAGCAGCACTTTATGACCACCACGGGTTACCGTTTCACGCATAACAGGCAGTATGACCTATAAATTGGGGGGGTGATCGACACCCCGAATCCGCCGCCCTCTGGCAGCACCGGCGGCTCCACCGCCGGGTCACCACCACCCGGCATCGCCCGCGTCGATGCGCTGCTTGCCGAATTCCGGCGGCTTTACCCCGACGCGTTGGCGGTCAGCCGCGGCCTGGTCGAGCGCCGCGGCGAGTCGGGCCTGGACTGACGTGCGGTCATTGCACGGCGCTTCGGCGAAGGTGGAGCTGATTGGTATGGCGGTCTGGATGATGCTGCCTCTGGTGTTGCCCCTCGTCGATCCGGCTGTTCGGATCATCGGCGAAGCAGAATCGCGGCCGGCAGCCAGCCAGGGCGGCCGGTGGCTCCCCGCTTCGTCCACGCGGCGACTACAGGTGTCCTACCACTCGCCCACACTGAGATCAGTGTGAGCGCCGACGAGCGGGCGCGCCCGGAGTGGTTCGACGGGTTCCTCTCCGACCGCGCAACCCGGAAACCCTCAGCCCACACCCTCGCGGCGTACCGCAGCGACTTCGACGCGATCGCCGAGATCATCGTCGGGGGAACCGACCTGACGGCGCTTCGCCTCGACGACATCAACAAGGATGCGCTGCGGACAGCCTTTGGGCTGTTCGCCACAACCCATGCCGCTGCGTCGATTCGGCGCTGCTGGTCGACTTGGAACACTTTGTGCACGTACCTCTACAGCGAGGAGGAAGTGATCGCGGCCAACCCGATGGCCAAGGTGGGCCGACCGAAGGACACCGCAAGGCTGGCGAAAGCACTGCCGCCCAATGCGATTGACGCACTGCTGGCAGCTTTGGAGGACGGCGGGGGGAAGCGGCGCGATGACTGGGTCGAACGGGACCGGGCGATCCTGCTCACCGCCCTGCTGACCGGGCTGCGGCTGGAGGAATTGGTCGGGATCAACTTCGGTGACATCGGTACCGTCGGTGACGGCGCGGTCGTTCACGTTCGCGGCAAAGGCAACAAGGACCGGCGTGTTCCGATAGAAGCGCCGCTTATCGACGCCCTGGAGGTGTACCTGGCCAGCCGGCGAATCCGGTTCCCGGGCGGACCCCGACGAGGCTCCTCCCCCACCGGGGGACTGGGCACGTGGCCCGCAGATTTCCCGCTGTTCGTCAGCGCCAAGGACGACACCCGGATCACTCGCCACACGGTGCAATACAGAGTCCTGCGCCTGTTTCGGCGGGCTGGCATCGACTCCGAACGCGAGCGTGGCGCCCTGGTCCACGGCCTTCGGCACACGTTCGCCACCGACCTCGCCAACGCCAATGTCAGCGTCTACGAACTGAAAAGCCTTCTCGGACATGCATCCATCGCCACCTCGCAGCGCTATGTCGACGGCGCCGGGCAGGAGACCCGGGCTGCCGCCGCCCGTAACCCCCTCTACGAGCGGCTACGCGGGGACTGAGACGGTCAATGACGGGCTCCCCCACCCCTCCCCCGGCACTGGGCCATTCGGGGGTGGAAGTGAAAGCACTGCATCACGGCGCCAGCTGGGCAACGAGCGCCACGGTTCGAACGCTGACCGTGGTCACCTTCTTGATCAAGTCAACGATGTAGGTCGGGTCATCGTGTTCGTCGCACCAGTCGTTCGGATCGTTGACGATGCCGGAAGCCTTATCGGTCTTGACCTGGTATCGGTCGATGATCCAGTCCAACGCGGAGCGGGAGCCCAGCATGTAGTCGTGGGCGGAATCAGGGATGCCGGCAACGGTGACCGCGCCGTTGTAGATGATGGCCGAGCGGTCCGTCTTCGACTTCCACTTCATCTTGTCCACTCGCCACGTTTCTCGGTTTGACGGGTCGGCGCCGCCAGGCTTGATTTGAACGTCGAGTGGGAAGGGTTCGACTGCATCGTAATTCACGTGCAGATCGGCGAGTTGACGGCCGATGTCAGCGACGCGGGCGAAGCGCTCCGCGGTCGCGGGAGTGGGGATGTGCGGCAGCATCTTCTTCAAGTCGGCGGCGTAGCGGGTGCGGTATTCCGGGTCGTGCAGAACGCCGTAGACGTAGAAGAAGATGTCGTCCTTGGTGACGTGGTCACCGGCTGTCTTGCGGTACAGAGCGAGCATTGCGTCGGTGATGTTGTCTACCCGGCGGTAGCCCCATTGATCGACATCGGAGCCGTCGCTGAAGTCAAGGGTTCCAGCCTCTTCGACCTTCTGATAGGTCCAGCGAGGGAAGAACTGGCCGCCACTGCCGGCACCGGTGACGTGCAGATCGGGCAGACTGTCGAGCATGATCGCCGAGAAAGGAACGGCTGAACCGTTGCCCACCTGGTAGAGACCGATATTGGTGTGATGTGGAGTGGGGAACATCGAAGGTAGCTGGTACGTGCAATTGTTGAGTTGCTGCGTAGGGTCGAAGTAAGCATGTTGTCGCATAAATGGGCGGTAGATAGCGGCTCGGACCTGCAATGGATTGAAGACCAGGGTATGACCTAACGTCACCTGGCGCTTGTTGATTCGGTCCCAGCTGAACCGAGTGGGGTCGACTTCGATGACATCGTCGATATCAGACACGGGACGTGCTAGCGCAGCGATGCGTTTCACTTCGGTGTTGTAGAAATCAACGGTAATTCGGACATTGGCAGCCAGCCTGGTTGCAGAGAAGTTGTAACACCAAGAGTCTCGGCTGGTCTTCAGACCAGCGGAGTAGGTCCTGAACACCTTGGCAGCTGTCGACGTTTTATCGCCAATGACCGGCCATATTCCGAACGTCTCGTCTCGCTGGTTGATCCAGTCCCCGTCTGCGCTGGGGGTGATGTTCTGCCACGCGAGGCTGCCGATGCCAGCGTCTTTGACGAGGGCAAGCTTCTCGTCGCGAGTCAGATAGTCGCCGATGTCGCGGTAGTGGATTTGACAAGGCCCGTTGTGCTTCGGATCTTTGATGCCGATGAAGATGGCGACGGTGTTGCGGCTGCCGCCGCCGAAGATCTTTCCGCCCTCTTTGCGGGAGAGCTCGCCGGCTGTGCGCTGGTTTCCGCGCAGGTTGTAGACGTAGATGTGGCTGTATTCGTCGGCCAGGGAGAGCCGCATTCCGTCGGCGGTGTTTCCGTCGACCCAGCCACCGTTGGAAACAAAAGCCACAACGCCGGCATCGCCGATGCGGTCTGTGGCCCACCGGAAGGCCCTGATGTAGGAGTCGTAGAGGCTGTTCTTTAACTGTGCAGTCGACCGCTTGGCGTAGGTGGCCTCGATGCGCCCGTCCAACGTCGGGTACTTGGTATTGGCGTTGAGGTCGTTGGCGGAGGCCTGTCCCACCGAATATGGCGGGTTGCCGAGCACGACAAGCGTTTTGGTAGCGAGTTGTCGGGTGATGCGGTCGTTGTTGGCGGCGAATATCTCCAGGTCGAGGGTGTCGTCCTTCTCGCTGATCTGGAAAGTGTCGGCCAGCACGATGCCCGGGAAGGGCTGGTAGTCGTCCATGTCGGCGGACTTGCCGGCGAGTGCGTGATAAGTGGTTTCGATGTTGACCGCGGCGATGTAGTAGGCGAGCAGCGTTATCTCGTTGGCGTGCAACTCTTTCAAGTATTTGCGTTCCAGGTCAGCAGCGGTGATAAGCCCGGACTGCAGGAGCCGGGTCATGAAGGTGCCGGTGCCGGTGAAGCTTATGCGCTCTTTCTGGGCGTGTCTCACCAGAGATGCTTCCGTGGACCACTACCGTCGGGACTGGACGTAGCGTTTCGCCAGCAAGCGGAAGGCTCAGGAGGGTGGCCCGCACATGTTTCGAGAGTCCGACGACGCTGTTGGAGCCTTGCTGAAGTCGCGGGTGCTCGGCCAGGCCGGTCAGATCGACGATCCGGTCAGGGTGAGCAGTTGGTGGGCCGAACACGGCATCGCGATTGACTCGGCCGAGCTGGACCGCGAAGCGTTGTTCGCGCTCGCCACACGTTGCCGGGAGAGCAAGGCCCTTGATTGGGTGGCATTCCTTTGGCATGTTCTCGCGTGGGGCGTAATGGGTGATTACCGGAATGCCCCCACGATCGTGGGAAGTGCAGCTGGCCCCGAACAGCACGATCGCCTCAACGACATCCTCTGTGCTGCTGCTGAATCCAGCCATCGCGGTGAGATCGGGGCCGCCTATAAGGCTATCCGTGGCAAGGTTCCTCGACTTGGACCCGCGTTCTTCTCAAAGTTTCTCTACTTCACCAGTGATCGCTTCTCGTCAGATCCGCGTCCCGCGATCCTCGATTCCCGTGTCAGCTCGGCCGTTTTCACGCTCACCGGTCGCGATTACTCCGAGGAGAAGGCGGCGACGTACGAGCGCTTCTGTCATGAACTCCACAAGTGGTCACACCAATTCGATAGCCCCGTTGACGTCATCGAGTTTCGCATGTACCAGTTTGGTCAACTCATAGACACTCGCCGATGGAAATGGCTGCACGCAGAAGCATCGTTGTACCGAGAAGGCCAGCGCCAGGTCGAGTTCGACGATATCGCCGAGCGCCGAGCTCATCTCGCAGGCTGGCGGAAGTAGCACCGTGGAGCTCTACTACGCGAACTGGAACCGAGTCCGCGAGATCGGAAATCACGACCTCGATGTAGGCAGTTCTCCAATAGTCCCGACCGGTACGCCGATCATCGTGGACGACGCCATGCGGCCGTTGGAACCATGGTGCACCTTCCTTCGGCTCTACAGCCAGAACCTGCGGACAAACTCGATATACGCCTACGCCCGTGACGCATTGGAGTTCGGACGGTTCTTAGAAGCGAGAGGGGTCGGAGTACTGGATGTATCCGAGCGTGACCTCGTCGCCTTTCGGCAGCACCGTCGCGACCAAGGCGTGTCGGCCAGATCCTGGTCAAGGCATCTCGTTGTCATTCGAGCCCTCTTTACGTACCTGCACGAAACGGGGCAGCGCGACCATCTGCCCTGGATTCAGGTCGGGAGCAGATCAGTCGTGACTCCGAGAACTCCGCGTACGGAAATGAACGTACGAGCGCTTTCGCAGAGGCAATGGATTGCTCTGCGCAACATCGGCTTTGGTGGTGAGCTCCCTTCAGGAGAACTGGACCCGTCATATCGCGGCCAATCGACCGTCCGAAATGTCTGTGCAGTCGACCTGGCCCTGACCAGCGGGATGCGTCTCACCGAGTGGTCCACACTGCTGAATGCCGAGATCCCCTCGTCTGATGGCGGCGCTTCGCTGACGCTTGAAGCATGTGCGAAGAATGCGCGCCGCCGACGGGTCTATATTCCGTTTTCAACCGTCAAAACCGTCGACCTCTACCGCGGAACGGAACGTAAAGCCCTTGTCCGCAAGGCCCAGAACGCTCTGCAGCGCAAGTTACCGACGCTGGCGATCGCCACCCACATCGATCCGGCTGCGGGCAAGCTCACGTACCGTCACCACGGGATCGAGAAGCGCGCGGAGTTCGCGATGATCCCTCCCGATGTGCGCCGCGTCCTGGTCCGAGTGGACGAGGCCGGAAGCATCGAACCCTTATCGCTATTTGTGGGCAAGGGTGGCCACCCGCCTTCGCAACGGCGCTGGCACCAATACTTCGAGGACGCCAACGACCGCCTTGCCGCGTTTGCGAGTGCAACCCCCACCATGCCTCCTGCGGTCACACCCCATGACCTGAGGCACACATTTGCTGTGGTCATGTTGCGTAGCCTGCAGCGTCGCGCTGCACAGTTCGAACAGCGCAGGAACAGAACAGGATTTGGCACCATCAGCGAACACATTGTGCACAATCCGCTTCTAACTCTGCAGCGTCTACTCGGACACGCCAGCCCGTCCACAACGATGATCTACCTCCGGTACGTCGATGAGTCAGATGAGTTGATCCAGCGAGCCTTTGAATCCTGGAGCGACAACACCCGCGACTACGCCACTTACGTTTTGGACGAGCTGGAACGGGAGGCCCAGACGTCGTGACGTTCGATGACCGTGAACCGCGCATAGTGCGCTTCCCGCCCGGCGGAAAGATGAAGTCGGCGCGAATCGACCCTAGTAAATATGGCCCTACTGCCATGAATGTGGTTCCGGTGGAGTGTGTTATGTCTCGCGTGGCGTAGGGGTCTGGGCGCACGGGCAGCCCCTAGATTCGAAAGCTCCTACACCCCGACTCAAGGAGCTTGCCCGTGCGCGCGTCCACCCTACTCAATCGTGTCCTGAACCTGCCGGATACCACGGTCGCCGACGTCGAGATCGGCGACGAGGTGACGGTCTCGGTACGCCTACGACGGCGGGTGATGTGTTGTCCGCATTGCGATTTCCGTACCCGGCGCTGCTACGACACGCGGGGGGTGGATTCGAGGTGGCGACACCTGGATCTGGGTGGACGGGTCTGCGTACTGACGCTGCGCCGACGCCGGTTACGGTGCCCCTCCCATGGTGTCCTCGCCGAGTCGGTGCCCTTCGCCCGGCCGGGGTCAGGGTTCACCCGCGACTTCGAGGACCTCGCGGTCTGGCTGGTCTCCAAGTGTGACAAGACGACGGTCTCGCGGTTCTGCCGCGTCACGTGGCGCACCGTCGGGGCGATGTGTGCCCGCGTCGTGACCGAGAAACTGGACCCCGACCGACTTCGCGGGCTGGTCGATATCGGCGTCGATGAGATCTCCTGGCGCAAGCACCACAAGTACCTGACGCTGGTCTCTGACCACGACACCGGCACCATCGTCTGGGGTGCCCCGGGCAAGACCGCGGCCACCCTCGATGGGTTCTTCACCGCCGCCCTGCCCGAGGGCGGGGCGGCCTCGATCGAGGCCGTCTCGATGGACCTCGGGCCGGCGTACGCGAAATCGGTTCGCGCCCATGCCCCGCAGGCGGTGATCTGCTTCGACCCGTTCCACGTCGTCAAGCTCGCCAACGACGCCCTCGACGACGTCCGCCGCCAGGTATGGCAGTCCGCGCGCAAGCTCTCGAACAAACAGATCGCCCGAACCTACAAAGGGGCCCGCTGGGCGTTGCTGAAGAACCCCGACTCCCTGACCGCGACGCAGAAGGCCACCCTCGCCCAGCTCAAACGTGAAGGCGGAGCATTGGTTCGCGCCTACGAACTCAAGGAATCGCTGCGCGCGGTGTTCGCCGGCGACCTCGACACCGACACCGTCACCCACATGCTCGCCAAGTGGTGCTCCTGGGCGCAGCGCTGCCGGATACCGCAATTCATCAAGGTTGGCACAACCATCAAGAAACACCTCGACGGCATCCACGCCGCCGTCGAACACGGCCTGGCCAACGGCCGCCACGAGGGCCTGAACAACAAAGTCCGATTGATCATCCGCAGGGCCTACGGCTTCCACACCGCCGAACACGCCCTCGCCATGATCATGCTCGCCTGCGGACCCGTCACCCTCGAGCTCCCGTACCACACAACACTGCGACCACATTCACGGCAGTAGAGCCTCAATTCAGCACCTTCTCCACCTACCGCACGCCTATTCAGTCGATCGGGCGATGGCAGGTGCAGAGATGGGCCCAGCCGATCCTCCTTCCAGGGGCCAACGTTGAGGCTGTGACCGTTAGCCCCGGCGATTTCGTCCTCGGCGACATCGACGGGGTGGTGGTCATTCCTGCTGAGCATGTCCTGCAGGTCCTAGAGCGTTCAGAGGCGGTCACCGAGCGTGAGCGGGACATCAGGGTCGCCCTTCAACAGGGCATGAGTCTGCAAGACGCGATTGCGACCTTCGGCTCCATCTAGCAAAACATCTGCGTAACAACCGATTCAGACATAGCAACGCTTGGGACCCGCAGGATGCTCGAAACGTCGACGTGCGCCTCGCCAGACGTCCATAATCGCACGATCATGGTTACCGCATTCGTGCTTTCCGGAGGGGGGAGCCTGGGCGCGGTACAGGCGGGGATGCTCCTCAGTTTGTTCGAGGCGGGCGTCACGCCGGACATGGTCGTCGGCACGTCAGTGGGCGCATTCAACGGAGCGTGGGTAGCGGCCCGACCCGATGTCGCCGGAACCAAGGATCTAATCGGTGTGTGGCACTCATTGTCCAAACGAGACGTGTTTCCCACCCGCCTGAGTACCAGCGTGCTCTGCATCCTCGGGCGACGCCGACACTTCGCATCCGGTGACGGATTACGACGCATCCTTGATCAGCACCTACGCTTTCAGCTACTCCAGGACGCCCCCACGCCGTTTCATTGCGTGGCAACCGACGTGCTGTCAGGGGAAGATGTGCTGCTCTCGTCGGGAGATGCGGCCGACGCCATCGCCGCAAGTGCGGCCATACCCGCGATCCTTCCGCCGGTGTGTATCGACGGCCGGGACCTGATGGATGGTGGCGTCGTCAACAACACCCCGCTGTCGCATGCCGTGGGACTCGGCGCCGACGTCATCTACGTGTTGCCAACCGGCTACGCGTGCGCTCTGCGATCTGCACCCAAAGGCGCGATGGGTTTGGCAATGCACGCAATGACGATCGCGATCAACCAGAGGCTCGCCAACGATGTCGACCGCTTCGAGGGCGCCGTCGACATCCGTGTGATCCCACCGCTGTGCCCGGTTCGCGTGGCGCCAACGGATTTCTCCCAGGCCGCGTCGCTGATCGAACAGTCCCACGCCGCCACCCATGACTGGCTGCGGCGCGCACATAGTGCGGTGGGGCAGGCCTCTCTGTTGGAACCGCACCGGGACAATTGATGACCCGTGCCACCGCCAAAGGCGCTGGACACCAACGGGTTACGATCCAAACACCGATGCCCACTGGTGGCGGCGACTATAGGCCAGAGGGACGTCGAGGTGACCGGGCTCTTGGACCGTTCGCGTAGTCAGCCAGCTGTGCGCGCAGTCGAATCCGGCTCCTCGATAGGCGGGAAGTGACCGTTCCAAGTGGAATCCCCAGGAGGATCGCGGTGTCGGCATAGGTGAGACCCTCGACGCCAACGTGGTACAGCACTTTCTGGAACCCCTCCGGCAGCGACCGCAGTGCTTCTTCTATTCGGCGGTCGGACAGACCGTCCAAGGCCTCGTCTTCCGCCGAGCGCGCGAACCGTGCCGAACGAGAAGTAATGCCAACGATCCCGATATCAGCAATTGCAACGACGCTAAAGGCCTCTGGGCGCCGTTGCTTCAGCCGGTGGGAGCTGATCCAGCGGTTGTGCATGATCCGATAGAGCCACGCCCTCAGATTGGTGCCAGGCTGGAAGCGGTCGAATCCCAGGAATGCGTTCATCATCGTGTCCTGAACCAAATCCTCCGCATCAACATCCCGGCGTGTGAGTCGCCGGGCCGAGCAGAGGAGCGCGGCACGATAGGGCAGGGCTTCACGTTCGAACCGCTCGGCAAGCGCCGGTGCCGACCCAGCTGGACACCTGGCGTTGGGCGTATCTCGACCCCTGTGCCCCGGATTCGGCAGTGCCTCCGCGCCGTACTGAAGCGGTAGGTCTGTCATTGTGCCGAGATGCTCACGTAGTGGCCCGTCTTGCCTATTCCTATGTGTGACGACAATTGACTTTCCTTTATCGGACCGATGATCGCGTCTGTGTGCTGGGTACGTACACCTATTCACGCAGCGATTTGTTGGCACCGGTATGTCAGTGCGGTGTGTCTCCACGATCGGCAGTCATCGACGCACTCGGGGCGATAGCCTGTAGGGCGTCTGCGAGCGTCAAAATCGAGACTCCCAGTAGGACGATGTCCTTGATAAGGAACTGGCCGGTCATCGACAGGAGCGGGAATCCGCCGGCCGACGCCTCGCCCACTCCAGGAGTGGTGAAAAGAAAAGTCAGGGTGCTCACGAAGAGCAGAATTGCCAAGAGGCTCCCTGCCACCGAGATCGCAGGAAACCACGGCTTTACGACCAACAGTAGAGCGGTGACGATCTCGACGATGCCCAGCATCAGCGAAAAAGCGTCAACGCTGAACAGGTGATACATCCAACCCATGAAGGGACTATTCGACACCAAGGGTTGGATGTTCTGCGCCTCGTATGTGTGGAATTTCAGAATTCCTATCCACCCGATGACACCCGCCAAGCCGTAACGCGCGACGATATTGCCCACAGAGCTAACCGCAGACTCGGCATTCGACAATCTAGCCATGACGACTTTGATATCCGTAGCCATTAGTTATGCCTTCCGTTCTAGAATTTCGGGGACTGTATACGTCTAATATGCCTGAGTGGGGCACATCGTATTACTTTGGCGGATATGAACCGCATGTAAATGCACTTGCGACTGCCTGCAGGGCAAAGGATACACCGGAGCTATAGAGGGTGCGACCGCATGTCGGCTGATAGATGATCGTCTAGAAGTAGTGCTTTTACTGGCCCTACTGCCATGAATGTGGTTCCGGTGGAGTGTGTTATGTCTCGCGTGGCGTAGGGGTCTGGGCGCACGGGCAGCCCCTAGATTCGAAAGCTCCTACACCCCGACTCAAGGAGCTTGCCCGTGCGCGCGTCCACCCTACTCAATCGTGTCCTGAACCTGCCGGATACCACGGTCGCCGACGTCGAGATCGGCGACGAGGTGACGGTCTCGGTACGCCTACGACGGCGGGTGATGTGTTGTCCGCATTGCGATTTCCGTACCCGGCGCTGCTACGACACGCGGGGGGTGGATTCGAGGTGGCGACACCTGGATCTGGGTGGACGGGTCTGCGTACTGACGCTGCGCCGACGCCGGTTACGGTGCCCCTCCCATGGTGTCCTCGCCGAGTCGGTGCCCTTCGCCCGGCCGGGGTCAGGGTTCACCCGCGACTTCGAGGACCTCGCGGTCTGGCTGGTCTCCAAGTGTGACAAGACGACGGTCTCGCGGTTCTGCCGCGTCACGTGGCGCACCGTCGGGGCGATGTGTGCCCGCGTCGTGACCGAGAAACTGGACCCCGACCGACTTCGCGGGCTGGTCGATATCGGCGTCGATGAGATCTCCTGGCGCAAGCACCACAAGTACCTGACGCTGGTCTCTGACCACGACACCGGCACCATCGTCTGGGGTGCCCCGGGCAAGACCGCGGCCACCCTCGATGGGTTCTTCACCGCCGCCCTGCCCGAGGGCGGGGCGGCCTCGATCGAGGCCGTCTCGATGGACCTCGGGCCGGCGTACGCGAAATCGGTTCGCGCCCATGCCCCGCAGGCGGTGATCTGCTTCGACCCGTTCCACGTCGTCAAGCTCGCCAACGACGCCCTCGACGACGTCCGCCGCCAGGTATGGCAGTCCGCGCGCAAGCTCTCGAACAAACAGATCGCCCGAACCTACAAAGGGGCCCGCTGGGCGTTGCTGAAGAACCCCGACTCCCTGACCGCGACGCAGAAGGCCACCCTCGCCCAGCTCAAACGTGAAGGCGGAGCATTGGTTCGCGCCTACGAACTCAAGGAATCGCTGCGCGCGGTGTTCGCCGGCGACCTCGACACCGACACCGTCACCCACATGCTCGCCAAGTGGTGCTCCTGGGCGCAGCGCTGCCGGATACCGCAATTCATCAAGGTTGGCACAACCATCAAGAAACACCTCGACGGCATCCACGCCGCCGTCGAACACGGCCTGGCCAACGGCCGCCACGAGGGCCTGAACAACAAAGTCCGATTGATCATCCGCAGGGCCTACGGCTTCCACACCGCCGAACACGCCCTCGCCATGATCATGCTCGCCTGCGGACCCGTCACCCTCGAGCTCCCGTACCACACAACACTGCGACCACATTCACGGCAGTAGAGCCGTAAATATGTCGCCGCACGGCTGGTCGCCGAGTTGGCTGACGTCTGGAAAGAGGCCGCCGAGCACCTCGACCTCACACCCGGAACCGTCTCTCGCCTAGGCGGGGTCATCAGACGAGTTGGCGAGTTCTTGACCGACCGCGCCGACCGATTTCTCACGTTGTCCGGTGACGGCGCCGAGGTTGCGCGTCGGCTGCACGACTGGGAATCGGCCATGGTCGTGCGCTATCCGCCACCCAGCGTGCACGCAAAAGACCTCGGTATGGAGTTGCGCAATCACGTCTCCCGATATCTCCAATCACACGGGGTGTTTGAGGGTGTGCTCGTGGACTGGGCCAACGCATGGGTGTTGGACGGCAGCCCATGGGAGGGCTTGCCGCTCGACGAGTTCAGCAATAACGAACGCCTCCAGCTTGAGCAGACATGCCGAACGATCGTGCGCGACACCGAAGAACGTCTCGCCCGCGGCAACACGCTGCTGACCGCCGGGAAGGATCCTTGCCGGCACGGCTGGAACCGAGTGGAGAATGTTCTATGGGCGCTTCGGAACCTGCCCTACGACGAATCGTTCCATGCCCACCTGGCGGGGCCACGTCGAGCGCTGAATGGATGCGACGTCGACCGAGAATCCGGATTCAACCGCGATGCCCGCCTCAAGGCCCGCCCGTTGACGACGGCCGTAGGCGCATACCTGACGCCAGAGGATGAGTACCTTCTCGCGATCAGGGTGCTGCTCCACCTGCAAACAGGGTGGGCACCTGAGGAGAGCGGCCAGTTGCTACGAAGCGATATCGAGTTCGGCGAGTCTTCCGTCCGCGTACGAGCGACCAAGCTACGGGCCCAGCGGATCCGTTGGCACACGCTTCCCTCGGCCCCGCAGCCGCCCTGGGGATGGAAGGCCGGCGATCTCATTCGACGCGCCGCCGACGCGTTGCAGCATGCCCATGCGCTTAGCCTCGATCCACCGATGAAGTAGGCGGGCGGCGGGTGTCGGAATGGGGAAAGTGCCCTCTGAGCTGGGATGATTGGAGTTCTCACACAACAATCTGACCGGCACGAG
>Ga0208694_1004066_pt1 | contig 13581 bp, 12 predicted proteins | sample AD_UKC078_MetaG_FD_184442 | JGI IMG/M metagenome (GOLD analysis project Ga0208694, IMG submission 184442) | Active sludge microbial communities of municipal wastewater-treating anaerobic digesters from USA - AD_UKC078_MetaG (SPAdes) (version 2) | ecosystem: Engineered > Bioreactor > Anaerobic >...
GAACAGGGCTCTTATGGGGTCGAATATGCAACGCCAGGCGGTGCCTCTTCTCACCACTGAAGCGCCCCTGGTCGGCACGGGTATGGAACGGCATGTCGCGAAGGATTCAGGCGCGGTGCTTACCGCCAAGTCGCGTGGGACCGTTACCGCCGTTTCTTCCGAAGAAATTGTAGTCGACGATTTTGTGTACAAGCTCAAAAAGTTTAAACGCTCCAATGCCGGCACCTGTATCAATCAGCGGCCCCTTGTCCAGGTTGGCGATAAAATTAAACGTGGCGATTTGATCGCGGATGGCGCCGGGACACAGGGTGGTGATTTGGCGCTTGGTCGTAATGTCCTGGTGGCATTTATGCCGTGGCGCGGTTACAACTTTGAAGACGCGATCATCGTCAGCGAAAAACTTTGCAAACAGGACACTTATACCTCGCTCCATATTGAAGAATTTGACATTGAGGCTCGGGACACGAAGTTGGGTAACGAAGAGATTACCCGGGACATCCCGAATGTTAGCGAAGAATCTCTGAAAGATCTCGATGAAGAAGGAATTGTTAGGATCGGGGCGGAAGTAAAACCGGGTGATATTCTCGTTGGTAAAATTACGCCTAAATCCGAGATTGAGCTTTCTCCGGAAGAAAAATTGCTCCGGGCGATTTTTGGCGAAAAAGCAGGAGATGTCCGTGATGCCTCCCTGACGGTTCCTCCAGGGGTGGAGGGGATTGTGGTTGACGTTAAGGTATTCGCGCGCAAGGAATCCGCCGCGAAGACCAAGGAAGAGCGGAGGCAGGAAAATAAAGACATTAACGAGATTAAAGAGCGGTATACCGATCGCATTGAGTTGCTCAAACGCGAAAGGTTGAACAAGGTCTCGGATATGGTGATCGGGAAAAAACTTTCCGAGGATCTTCTGGACGATATCTTGGGCGAAGTGCTTATTAAGGCGGGTCATGTAATCACGAAAAGTGACCTCAAAAAGCTTGAAAGCTGCGATTGGGATTCTCTCCGGATTGATGACGACCCCGATCTTGAGGAAAGTATCAAGAAGATTGCGCGCGTCTGGGGTGATGAGATCGATGAACTTGTGGCGGAGCGAACCCGCGAAATTGACCGCGTCAAAAAGGGAGATGAGCTCCCTCCTGGTGTGATTAAAAAGGTCGTGGTCTATGTTTGCTCGAAGCGAAAGATATCGGTCGGGGACAAAATGGCAGGTCGTCACGGGAACAAGGGTGTGATTGCAAAAATCCTCCCCGAAGAAGATATGCCATTTATGGAAGACGGGACCTCCGTGGATATTATTTTGAACCCGCTTGGTGTGCCTTCCCGAATGAACGTTGGGCAAATTCTTGAGACCCATCTTGGATGGGCCGCGAAGGTACTCGGTTTGCATGTGGAAACACCGGTGTTTTCCGGCGCGACCGAAAAAGAAATCAAAGCGATGATGAAGGAGGCGAACCTTCCGCCAGACGGAAAGGTGACGTTGATAGATGGTTGTACCGGTGATCCTTTTGATAGCAAGGTAACCGTGGGTTATATCTACATGCTGAAACTGGCACATTTGGCGGATGATAAAATTCATGCCCGCTCGATCGGGCCGTATTCGCTTGTGACCCAGCAACCGTTGGGTGGAAAAGCGCAATTTGGTGGACAGCGTTTTGGGGAAATGGAAGTGTGGGCGCTTGAGGCTTACGGCGCCGCATTTACGCTCCAGGAGCTTTTAACTGTCAAGTCAGATGATGTGGTCGGCCGTACAAGGGTTTATGAAGCTATTGTGAAAGGTGAGCCTGCGTTGCACGCGGGGACACCGGAATCCTTTAACGTGCTTGTCAAAGAGCTTCAGGCGCTGGGTCTGGATATTGTTCCAGAGCGGGTTGGAGGCGCCAAGCTTTCCAAGACGGAAACCAAAGCCGAGTTTGATGCCAGAGAAGAGGCTAAGGAGAAGCTGAAAGTATGAACTACGACGTTAACACCTTCGATTCTGTTGCCATCCGAATTGCTTCGCCCGAAACGATCCGAAAATGGTCCAAAGGTGAAGTGAGGAAGCCGGAGACTATCAACTACAGAACACTCAAGCCCGAAAAAGATGGTCTTTTCTGCGAACGTATTTTTGGGCCTACAAAAGATTATGAGTGTGCCTGCGGTAAGTACAAACGCATAAAACATAAAGGGATTACCTGCGATCGATGTGGCGTGGAAGTGACGCAGGCCCGCGTGCGTCGTGAGCGGATGGGGCACATTGATTTGGTAACACCTGTGTCTCATATTTGGTTTTTCAAAACGATGCCGTCGCGGATCGGAAATCTTCTTGATTTAAGTGTTCGCGCACTCGAAAAGGTCCTTTATTACGAGGAGTATATTGTCACCGATCCCAAACAAACTCCTCTCAAGGCCCGCCAGCTTCTAACGGAAGAAGAATTCCACAAAGCGCAGGAGCAATATGGACTGGATGCCTTCGATGCCATGATGGGGGCCGAGGCGATCCAAAAGTTGCTTTCCGAAATTGACCTGGATAAGTTGACTCAGAAATATCAACGGCAGGTGAAAGTTTCCAAATCCAAGCAATCTCGCGCGCGGGCGGTGAAAATTCTCAAGATCGTCGAGGCTTTTCGAAAGTCGGGTAATAAGCCGGAGTGGATGATCATGAAGGTCATTCCGGTGATTCCACCGGATCTTCGACCTTTGGTGGCGCTCGATGGTGGGCGGTTCGCGACCAGTGACTTGAACGATCTTTATCGGCGGGTTATTAATCGTAATAACCGTCTCCGGAAACTCCTGGATCTTAAGGCGCCTGATGTGATCATCCGGAATGAAAAACGTATGTTGCAGGAGGCGGTTGATGCCCTTTTTGATAATGGTCGTCACGGTCGCCCCGTTCTTGGCGCGGGCAACCGGCCTCTCAAATCCTTGAGTGACATGCTCAAGGGGAAACAGGGCCGATTCCGCCAAAATCTTTTGGGAAAACGCGTGGATTATTCAGGCCGTTCTGTCATCGTTATCGGTCCGGAACTCAAACTGCACCAGTGCGGACTTCCTAAAAAAATGGCGTTGGAACTTTTTGAGCCTTTCATCATTCGTAAGCTTAAGGAGCGTGGCCATGTGCACACCATTCGTTCGGCGAAAAAAATGGTGGAGCGCGTAAAGCCCGAAGTATGGGATATCCTCGAGGAAGTCATTCATGAGCATCCGGTGATGTTGAATCGCGCCCCCACGCTACATAGGTTGGGTATCCAGGCTTTCGAGCCGACGCTTATTGAGGGGAATGCGATTCGAATCCACCCGCTTGTGTGTACGGCGTTTAACGCCGATTTCGATGGTGACCAGATGGCCGTTCACGTCCCTCTCTCGATGGAGGCGATGATGGAAGCGCGGATCCTGATGCTTTCCGCGAATAATATTTTTTCACCGGCAAGCGGTAACCCCATCATGACGCCGACGCAGGATATTGTACTTGGGATTTATTATCTGACCAAAATGGGTGAAGGTTTGAAGGGGGAGGGATTGTTTTTTGGAAGTTATCAGGAGGCTTCCCTCGCGTTTCAGGATGGACAAATTCACAAACACGCAAAATGCAAGTTCAGGCTTGATTCCGGCGATGTGGTCGATACGACCATGGGGCGTATTTTGCTAAACGAGGTTTTGCCGAAGGGTTTCCGGTTCGTCAATGAAGTTGTCAGGAAGGGCAGGCTTTCAAAGATTATTACGGACTGTTATCACGAGTTTGGACATGCGGTTGTTGTGGATCTTCTTGACAGGCTCAAGGCTCTAGGTTTTGACGCGGCGACCAGCGGAGGAATTTCAATCGGAATTGACGATATTCGGGTTCCGGACAAAAAAGAAATGATCCTTTCTGAGTCCCACAAAGAAGTGAGGTCTATCGAGAGTCAGTACAAGCAGGGTATTATCACGGACGGTGAACGCAAGAACAAGATCATTGATATCTGGACGCACGCGACGGATCGCGTTTCAGATGTCATGTTTGAGGAGTTGGATCCTTTTAATCCTATTTTTATGATGGCGGATTCGGGAGCTCGTGGTTCGAAACAGCAAATTCGTCAGTTGGCTGGTATGCGTGGTTTGATGGCGAAACCATCCGGTGAGATTATCGAAAACCCTATCACAGCGAATTTTAGAGAAGGGCTGACCGTACTCGATTACTTTATTTCAACGCACGGCGCGCGCAAGGGTTTGGCGGATACGGCGCTCAAGACGGCGGACTCGGGATATTTGACGCGTCGTCTTGTTGACGTCGCGCAGGATGTTATTATCTCTCTGGATGACTGCGGCACTTTAAACGGGATCGTGATGCAACCGCTCTATGAGGGAGAAGATGTCATTGTCCCGTTGGCGGACCGAATCCTGGGTCGTGTGGCGCTGGACAACGTCGTGGACGTGATCACGGACCAGGTGATCGTGAAGTCAGGTGATTTGATTGATGAATCGGTTGTTACCAAGATTGAGGAAGCCGGAATTGAAAAGATCAGGGTTCGTTCGGTTCTTTGTTGCGAGGCTCAAAAGGGTGTTTGTGCAAAGTGCTATGGTCGTGATCTTGCGACGCGAAGGCTTGTTGAGCTTGGTACCGCCAGCGGTATTATCGCGGCGCAATCCATTGGAGAACCTGGTACCCAGTTAACCATGCGGACTTTCCACATTGGAGGTACTGCGTCGCGTGTGATCGAACAGTCTTATTTCAAATCCCGCCATGAAGGCACGTTGCAGTATCACAGCTTAAAGACCGTTGTGACCAAAACGGGTGAAATTGTGGTGCTGAATCGTAATGGCCAGCTTTCCATACATGATCCAACGGGACGTGAGTTGGAGCGTCATACCATCCCGACCGGAGCGATTATTTATTATAAAGACGGCGATATGGTTAAGAAGGGTGAGATTTTCGTGAAGTGGGATCCGTATACTGTTCCGATTTTAACGGAAGTATCCGGGAAGGTGAAGTATGAGGACATCAAAGATGGCGTGACGATGAATGAAGAAATCGACGCGACGACCGGCATGGTTGAGCGTGTCATTATCGATCACAAGGACGAGCACCACCCGCAACTTTTGATTGTCGGAGCCAAGGAGGAAATTCTGGCCTTTTATCCGATCCCGATCGCCGCCCACATTGTGGTGAAGGATGGTCAGCAGGTGACCGGGGGTACGCTCCTTGCGAAGACTCCCAGAAAAATTGCGAAGACCCGTGATATTACGGGAGGTCTTCCTCGCGTGGCCGAGCTTTTTGAGGCTCGCAAGCCGAAAAATCCCGCGATTATTTCTGAGATCGACGGTGTGGTTGAGATTGGTGAAGCTGTGAAAGGGCAGCGTGAAATCATCGTCAAAAGCTCGACGGGTATGACCAAGGAATATCTTATTCCCCACGGTAAGCACCTCAACGTGTACAAGGGGGATAAGGTGTTTGCGGGCCAGCAGCTTGTGGATGGTCCCGTTGTTCCGCAAGATATCCTGCGAGTTTCGGGTGAACGAAGTCTTCAGGCTTATCTTGTTAACGAAGTGCAGGAGGTCTATCGCCTGCAGGGCGTCAAGCTGAATGACAAGCACGTCGAAGTTATCGTTCGTCAAATGCTTCGAAAAGTGCGCATTGAAGATCCGGGAGACACGGATTTTCTGGTTGGATCTCATGTCGAAAAGTTAAAATTTGCCGAGGAAAACGAGAAGATGGTAAAGAAAGGCAAGAAACCGGCCATTGGTACGGCCATTCTGCTCGGAATTACCAAGGCATCCCTGACGACGGATAGTTTTATTTCCGCGGCGAGTTTCCAAGAAACGACCCGTGTGCTGACGGAGGCCGCATCGGCCGGGAAACGTGATTCTCTGCAGGGTCTGAAGGAAAACGTCATTATGGGGCATCTCGTACCTGCGGGGACGGGTTTTAAAATGCACCATAATATTGAAATGGAAAAAGATCTGACGGACGTGTTGCCGGATCCGGAAAAACCCAAGGCAAAGGCGACGGAAGAGGTTTCGTCGAAAGACGCACTCCGTTGAAGAGCTGGAGGGTAGGCTCGCGGGTTAAGTAAAGTTGCGAATAAAACATTAAACAGAACAGATTGGTCAAGAACCTTTTTAAACGGGATAAAAGATAATGGCACCCACAATAAATCAGTTGATCAAGTACGGTAGAAAAAAATTTGAGACGAAGTCGAAATCTCCGGCTTTGCATAACGCGCCGTTTCGAAAAGGTGTTTGTCTTATGGTTCGAACACAAACTCCCAAGAAGCCAAACTCGGCGCTACGAAAGATCGCGAGGGTGAGGCTTACTAATGGGGAGGAAGTCACGGCCTATATCCCGGGGGTGGGACATAATCTTCAGGAGCACTCGATTGTACTTGTGCGCGGAGGACGCGTTAAGGATCTCCCCGGCGTACGCTATCATATTGTTCGCGGAAAACTCGACACCAGCGGTGTCGCGGATCGCACTAAATCACGCTCCAAATACGGAGCCAAAACACCCAAGAAGGATGCAAAAGCAGCATGAGAAGGCGTCGAGCACAAAAAAGAAGAATTGACCCCGACCCGCGGTTTAATGATTTATTGGTCGCGAAGCTGATCAATATCGTCATGGAGCGCGGGAAAAAATCAATCGCCGAAAAAATTGTTTACCAGGCGTTTGATATTATCAAAGAAAAAACTTCAAAAGAACCTCTTGAAGTTTTTCATCATTCCGTGGATAATATCCGGCCTCTTTTGGAAACGAAGTCTCGCCGGGTTGGCGGGGCGACCTACCAGGTGCCGGTCAGTGTCCCGGAAGAGCGTGGCCAATCTCTTGCGCTTCGATGGATCCGTGCCTATTCCCGTGAACGAAAGGGAAAGCCCATGCACGAAAAACTCGCGCAGGAACTGATCGATGGCTTTAATAAAACAGGTGCGGCCGTTAAAAAGAGAGAAGATGTTCACAAGATGGCTGAGTCCAACAGGGCGTTCGCGCATTATCGTTGGTAATAGACGGCCGGAAACGATTGGCGGCTCCAAAATTTACGCGGTAACACAATTGAATAGAAAAGAAATATCATGGCAGACGATAAAAAAATACATTATCCGCTAGAAAAAATTCGCAACATCGGTATTGCGGCGCATATCGACGCGGGAAAAACCACTACGTCTGAGCGCATTCTTTTTTACACCGGGCGCACCTATAAGATTGGTGAGGTGCATGAAGGGACGGCGGTGATGGACTGGATGGAACAAGAGCAGGAGCGCGGTATTACCATCACATCCGCGGCGACGACCTGCTTTTGGAAGGATTGCCGGATTAATCTTATTGATACCCCCGGACACGTCGATTTTACCATTGAGGTCGAAAGGTCTTTGCGCGTGCTGGACGGTTGTGTCGCGGTTTTTGGCGCTGTGGAAGGTGTCGAACCACAGTCCGAAACGGTTTGGCGTCAGGCGGATCGGTATCATGTTCCCCGGATTGCCTACATCAACAAGATGGATCGTACCGGCGCGGAATTCGAAAAAAATATCCAGCAAATGCGTGATCAGCTCGGGGCGAACGCCATTCCGATACAGTATCCGATCGGTCGAGAAGAAAACTTCAAAGGGGTGATTGATCTTATTGAAATGAAGGCTTTTGTTTTTGAGGGTGACAGCCTTGAAGCTAAATTTCAAACCATCGATATTCCCGAAGAGTATCTTGACGTTTGCAAAAAAGCCCGCGAATTTATGATAGAGAAGGTCTCTGAATGTGATGACCATTTGATGCAAAAATTTATTGAAGGTCAGGAGCCGACAGCCGCGGAAATAAAGGCCGCGATTCGCAAAGGAACGATCTCACTCAAGATGACGCCGGTAATTGTGGGCTCTTCATTAAAGAACAAAGGCATACAACAAATGCTTGATGCGATCGTGGACTATTTGCCTTCACCGAAGGATGTGCCGCCGGTCAAAGGTACAGATCCCGAAACCGGAAATGAAATTGTCCGTGAGACGGATGATAAAGCGCCGCTCAGTTGTTACGCGTTCAAGATCGCAAGCGATAAGTTTGTGGGTACTCTGACCTTTATTCGAATTTATTCTGGCACGCTCTCGTCGGCATCCTATATCACCAACACTCGGACCGGAAAAACTGAGCGTTTGGGACGACTTTTGATTATGCATTCGAACAAACGTGAAGAAATTGATGAGGCTGGCGCTGGAAACATCGTTGCGGCGGTCGGGCTTAAGGATGTAAAAACCGGTGATACTTTTTGCGATGGCAAGCATCCTATACTTCTTGAGGCGATGTTTGTCCCGGAGCCTGTCATCTGGATGGCGATTGAGCCGAAGACCAAAGCGGATCGTGATAAGCTCGCGGACGCGATTGGAAAGCTCGTTGCTGAAGATCCGACGTTCCGCGTCAAGACAGACCAGGAAACGGTGCAAACCCTTATCGGGGGCATGGGTGAACTTCATCTGGATATCAAGGTCGATATTTTAAGGCGCGAATATGGGGTTCAGGTCAATGTCGGGAAACCCCAGGTGGCGTACAAAGAGACTATCTTGGGGATGGCGGAAGCGGAAGGAAAATTTATTAAACAGACCGGCGGTCGAGGTCAGTACGGACATTGCTATCTCAAGGTTGAGTCGCTTGAGCGGGGCAAGGGTATTGAATTTGAAAATAAGATCGTGGGCGGCGCCATCCCAAGGGAATATATTCCCGCTGTGGAGGATGGCGTTATGGACGCTTGCAACAACGGTGTATTGGCGGGTTATCCTGTCACGGACGTGAAGGCGACGGTTTTTGACGGGAGTTATCACGAAGTTGACTCCTCCGAAATTGCTTTTAAAATGGCCGGAATCTTCGCTTTCAAAGAGGCGTTCAAGAAGGCGAAGCCAATTCTCCTTGAGCCGATTATGCTGGTTGAGGTTCTTGTGCCTGAGGAATACATGGGGGATGTTATCGGAGATCTTAATTCGCGGCGGTGTGTTATTCAGGAACTGAGTAATCGGGGACATTTAAAATCCATTCGAGGGCTGGTGCCTCTTTCTGAAATGTTTGGTTATGCGACGGCGGTGCGCTCTCTCTCTCAGGGACGAGCGACCTATACGATGGAGCCAAATACCTATCAGGAAGTCCCGAAAATGATCGCGGAGAAGATTATCGCGGGCTGATGGAATTGTGTTTTGGGATGCAAGGTTCCATCGCGGCGTGATGGTGAACTGCACTCCTTGGCTTTTTCACTGAATAAAAAGCGAGAGGTACACTTTACTTAAATTTTTTGCTCTTTCAAAAAGTGAGCGAGTAAGGTGCGGTGGTCAAAGGGCGTTCATTTTATGGATGTCTGTTTATTAACGGAGCAAACAAAATGGCAGTTAAAGAAAAAATACGTATCAAATTAAAGGCGTACGATCATCGGATCCTGGATCAGTCTGTCCAGGAGATTGTCGCGACGGCTAAAAAAACGGGCGCGAAAGTCATTGGCCCGATACCGCTTCCGACCCATATCTGGAAAACAACCGTGCTTCGGGGACCGACCATCGATAAAAAAGCTCGTGATCAGTTTGAAATTCGCACTCACAAAAGGCTTATTGAGCTTGAAGAGCCCACGTCCCGGACGGTTGATGCTTTGATGAAGCTGGATCTGCCGGCGGGCGTTGATGTCGAGATAAAACTTTAAAGGAAAAAGATATGTTGGGTCTTTTGGGAAAAAAAATTGGAATGTCGCGGATTTTCGATGAGGGTGGCACTCAGGTTCCGGTGACTTTGATTGAAGTGGGCCCTTGTTTCGTGACCGGGATTCGCACAAAGGAAAAAAACGGCTATCAGGCGGTTCAGATTGGTTTTGATGTCGTGAAAGAGCGCAAGCTTACCAAGTCCCGTCTTGGCGCGACTAAAAAGATCGGTGTCCCTCCGGTTAACGTTAATCGCGAAATTCGCACGGAAAATCTTGAAGGTCTTGATCTTGGCAGTGAAATCCGGGTTGATAATTTTGAGGCTGGAGAGTTTGTGGATGTGGTCGGGACTTCGATCGGGAAGGGATTCCAAGGGGTCGTGAAGCGTCTTGGTTATAAGGGAGGCGCTTCAAAAGGCCATGGTTCGATGTTTGGGCGGCAACCTGGAAGTATTGGTTCACAGTCTGGCAGTGCGGGCGCAAGGAAAAAAGTTCGTAAGGGCAAAGGGCTTCCGGGCCATCTCGGTAATGAACGTGTTACGGTTCATAATGTTAAAGTGATGAAGGTTGATCCGGAAAATAATTTGTTGGTTGTCAAGGGGAGTGTGCCGGGTTTTGAGGGTGGATATGTTTTTATCAAGACATCACTCAAACGCGGCAGTAAAAACAAATGGAAAGTAAGTCAGCAACCGAAGGAAGCTCCCGTAGCTTCGCCGGATGTTTCAGCTGAGAAAAAAGAACACGATGACGCGAAATAAGGCGTCCGATCTGAAAGGTAGAGCAGAACGATGAAAGTGCCTCTTTACACAAAAGAGGGGAAAAAGAAACAGGAAGTGGTGCTGAATCCCGAAGTTTTCGAGGTTCGCATAAATCGGCGGCTTCTTGAATTAGTGCGCGACGCTTACAGCGCCAACCTTCGAAGAGGAACGGCAAACACCAAGACTCGCGGAGAAGTACGCGGGGGTGGAAAAAAACCGTGGAAACAAAAAGGGACCGGTAATGCCCGGCATGGGTCGACCCGTTCACCGATTTGGAAAGGCGGCGGTGTCGTGTTTGGGCCGAGGCCTCGTGATTATTCGGTGGATTTGTCCAAAACTATCCGGGGCAAAGCGTTGCAGATAGCGGTTGCGATGCGTGGCCGCGAAAAAAACATCATGCTTCTCGAGTCCCTAAAGCTTGCGACGGCGAAAACCAAGGAATGGGCCGATATTGTCAAAACGTTGCCGCTGCAGGGAAAGAAAGCTGTTTATCTGACCAAAGATTTGGACGTGAATTTAAAGCGCGCAAGTCGTAATTTGCAAAAGTGGGTTTGTGTCAAGAGTGTTTCGGATGTTAATGCTTACGACATACTTCAGCACGTGAAAGTCATTATTGACGAATCGGCGCTTGAACCGCTCGAAAAAAGATTGATGGCAGGAGTTTCAAAATCATGAGTCTGACGATGTACGACATTATTGTGGAACCGTGGATCACGGAAAAAGTCACGCGGGCGACTCAAAGTGCGAACCAATATGGATTTAAGGTGCATCCAAGCGCTAATAAAAAAGAAATCAAGTCTGCGGTGGAAAAAATTTTCAATGTTCATGTCACTCGCGTGAATACGGTTAATGTGAGAGGAAAATGGCGACGTGTGCGCTACCAGCCCGGACAGACACCGGATTGGAAAAAAGCGATTGTGACGTTGAAAAAAGGCGACAAAATCGATTGGACGAAATAACCCCCATGCGTGTGGGGCAAGGAGCTAGTTAAACAGTTATGGGACTCATTAAATTCAAACCAGTAACGCCGACCCGACGATACGGAAACGCGTCTGATTTCTCTGATATTACGGTGGATCGTCCTTTTAAGCCGCTTACCGAGATCCGTAAACGGACCGGGGGACGGAATAACATGGGGCACATTACCTCACGTCGAATTGGGGGTGGTCACAAACAGAGAATCCGGTTAGTGGATTTTCGAAGACTGCGGCACGGTATACCCGCGACCGTATTGACGGTTGAGTATGATCCTAACCGGAGCGCGCGTATCGCGCTCGTGGCTTATCAGGATGGAATCAAAAGTTACATCCTTTGCCCGGATGGTTTGAAGGTGGGGGAGCAGGTAGTAAGCGGGCCTGAGGCGGAAGCTTCTTTGGGGAATCATTTGCCGCTACAGAAAATTCCAGAAGGGACCATGATCCATAATATCGAATTAAAACCGGGTCAGGGCGGCAAGCTTGTTCGCTCAGCTGGAGGCGTGGCTCAAATTCTTGCGAAGGAAAATGATTTTGCTCATATCAAATTGCCATCGGGCGAGGTTCGGTTGATCCCTGCCAAAGCCTACGCGACCATTGGGCAGTGTTCGAATATTGACAATGAAAATATTGTTCTCGGGAAGGCGGGACGCAGTCGCTGGCTTGGCAAGCGTCCTATTTCCCGCGGAGTTTGCCGTAACCCTGTGGATCATCCGCTGGGTGGTGGTGAAGGAAAATCGAAAGGCGGAAATCATCCGCAAAGTCCTTGGGGGCAAAAATCCAAAGGATTGAAAACACGTCGGCGGTACAAGGCTTCCAATAAATACATCGTGAAGGATCGCAGAAAATGAGCCGCTCATCTAAAAAAGGCGTTTTTGTAGACGAAAAATTGCTCAAAAAAGTCAGGACAGCCGTTGAGAAAAAAGATCGCCGGCCGATCAAGACATGGTCGCGGCGTTCCACGATCACCCCGGATTTTGTGGGGGTCACTTTAACGGTTCACAACGGGAAGACTTTCGTGAATGTGTTCGTGACCGAAAACATGGTAGGTCATAAAGTGGGAGAATTCGCTCCGACCCGAACTTTCCGAAAGCACAGCGCGTCCGGCGAAAAAGCTGCCGCGATGGCGGCAGGTGCTAAAACCTAATCGATAGAAGAGAGATTTATGGCAAAAGTTGACAGTAAAAAAACGGCTACCCAGGTGGCTCCGGATCCCAGAAAAGTTAGATCCGTTACCAAGCATGTCCGGATCGCGCCGAGAAAATTGCGTCTGGTTATCAATACGATCCGCAAGCGACCGGCGATTGAGGCCGTGGGGATGCTCTCGCTGATGCCCCAAAAAGGCGCGAGGATTGCCATTAAGACTTTAAAAAGCGCCATCGCTAACGCGAAAAACCTTGGATTGAATGAGAGACGGCTCGTTGTTTCTGACATTCGAGCCGATGGAGGCCCAGTCATGAAACGCTTCATAAGTCGATCAATGGGGCGGGCCAACAAAATTTTAAAAAGAACGTCACATCTGACGGTGGTGGTTTCTGAGGGGCGGAAAATTTGGGGTGGCGAATCACCGGAAGATGTCAAGTCTCATAAGAAAAAGGCCGCGAAAGTAGCTTAAAGAGGAGGAAATACTTTGGGTCAAAAAGCTCATCCATATGGTTTAAGGGTCGGATATATCAAACCCTGGAGAGCGCGCTGGTTCGCTAAGGGCGATGCGGTTGCGTATCTGGGCGAGGATCTCAAGATTCGTAAGTATCTTAAATCGAAGCTTGCGACGGCCGGAGTTTCTTCGATCGAAATTGATCGCGCCGCCAGCCGTTTGCGGGTCAGACTCTTTGCCGCGAAACCCGGGATCATTATTGGGCGCCGTGGTCAGGAGATTGATAAGATCAAGGAAGATTTGACAGCGATCACGCAAAACGAAGTCTTTCTGGATATCAAAGAAGTCAAAATGCCCCAGATTGACGCTCAGCTTGTAGCGGAGAATATGGCGTTACAGCTTGAAAAACGCGTCAGTTTTCGTCGTGCCATGAAAAAAGCGGTCCAATTGGCGATGCAAAAAGGAGCGCTTGGAATTAAAGTAAAGTGTAAAGGCCGACTTGGTGGCACCGAAATTGCTCGAGAGGAAGGTTATAAAGAGGGCAAGGTGCCCCTTAGTACATTTCGCGCGGATATCGATTATGGTTTTGCTGAGGCCTTTACGACCTACGGTACGATTGGCTGCAAGGTTTGGATCTATAAGGGTGACATTTTGAT
>Ga0208694_1004073_pt1 | contig 13562 bp, 16 predicted proteins | sample AD_UKC078_MetaG_FD_184442 | JGI IMG/M metagenome (GOLD analysis project Ga0208694, IMG submission 184442) | Active sludge microbial communities of municipal wastewater-treating anaerobic digesters from USA - AD_UKC078_MetaG (SPAdes) (version 2) | ecosystem: Engineered > Bioreactor > Anaerobic >...
TACATCCCCCACCCTATCATCTCTTATAAGAACAAGGTCTCCTTCTTCGACATTAGAATTAATCCCCATATTCTCAATTGTTATTTTGTCCAAATCTCCTGTTACAACTCCTGTTGATTTAATTAATCCATCAACTTTTTCCTCCTTACTCCAATCTACCGTTGACGGCATAACTATTACTTCAAAACTACTAGATTTACTCAATGGCAATCTTACTAAAGAAGTATTTAAGCCTACATCTGAAACAGTACCTATATATACTTTTCCTAAAACTACAATATCTCCACGACCTACTCCATCTTCACTACCTCGATTAATAACAATTTTTCCATCTTCTGTATTATTAAGAATTTTTGCTTCTAAATATTTATACTCTTTATTTAATATTAAAGAATTCTGTTTTAGAGAAAGATACTCTTCATAGTTAAGAATCTGTTCTGCATTTTTAGCTTTTAATCTAGCTATTTCATCTTTCATACTGTTATATTCTTCTATATATGAAGATGCATTTATTAATGCATTATTCCAATCTGACACTTTCTGCCCAGCATTACTTCCTGCTGTGTATGTTGGAGTAAATAAATATGAAAAAGGATATTTTATGCTTTCTCCTACAGTAGATTGACCAACTAAGACAAGAATTACTGCAAAAAGCAGATAAAAGAAAGTATTATAGTTTTTTAACTCTTTTTTTATTTTCATCTTTTATCTTTAAAGAATCTCTTCCCAAGATTTTTGTACTCTTTGTAACAAATCAATATGATCAAGCATCTTTGCTGTCCCCTTTGCCACAGCTGCCATAGGCTCATCAACTATATTTATCGGCATATTAAGCTCCTCTCTCCAATATTTATCAAGACCCCGTATAAGAGCACCACCACCTGCAACAAATATTCCATCATTAAAAATATCTTTAAGAAGTTCAGGTGGAGTATCTTCAATTGCATCTTTTACTGCTTCTGTAATCTGGCTTAAAGACACACTAATTGCCTCTCTAACCTCAGCACTACTAAACTTTATTGATTTAGGTAAACCTGCAAGGAGATCTCTTCCTTGAATAACTACCTCCTTTTCTTCTTTAAGAGGTGCTGCAGACCCTATCTCTATCTTTATATCCTCAGCACTTCTTTCACCAATAAGAATGTTGTATTTATCTCTTACATAATCAATTATATCTTGATTCATCTCATCACCAGCAATCCTTATTGTATTATCAATAACTATATCTCCCAAAGAAAGAACTGCAATTCCTGTAGTCCCTCCGCCAATATCAACAACCATACTCCCAGATGCTTCTTCAATTGGAAGACCTATTCCTATCGCTGCTGCCATTGACTCTTCAACAATAAACACCTCTCTAGCACCAGCAGTTTTTGCTGCATCAATTACAGCCTGCCTTTCTACCTCTGTAACAGAGGAAGGAACACCTACAACCACTCTTGGTCTTGGAATTTTAAAACCTTTAATATAATTAGAATGAGCACTTTTAATAAAATGATGTATCATTGCCTGAGTAGTATCAAAGTCTGAAATAACTCCATCTCTAAGAGGTCTTACCGCCACTATATTTGCAGGAGTTCTACCAATCATTTCCCTTGCACTCTGCCCTACTGCAAGCACCTGTCTAGTTCTTTTATCAACAGCAACAACAGAAGGCTCAGATACTACAATACCTTCTCCTCTCAAATATACCATTGTGTTGGCTGTACCTAAATCCATGCCTAAATCATATGAAAGAATTTCCCAAATTGAATCAAAAATATTCATAACAGAAGTATACCATATACTATTAATATAGAAATATGATGTATGAGTTACATACCATATACATGAATATTTATGAAAAAGAGTAGTGTTTTTGGAGGGAACAATGAAGTAATAAGCATAAAGCTCAATTTAATTGTCCCCTCCATTGGGCTCTACCAACATCTATATAACTCACCACCTCATTTTACCTTCTCTATGGAAAAAAATTCAAAGCAACCATCAAAAACCCCAACAAAACGAAGGCAATCCCAACAGCTGAAAACCTCCCTGATTTCTCGCTATTTATCAACTTCTTTCTGTTCAGAGCATCACTCCAAACCAAAACCGCACCTCCAAACAAGAAAACTAAAAACCCAACAGAAATCAAACTTTTCATCTCTTTTTTCTCCTTTCTATTTAATTAATATTAGTAAAACCCAAAATACTCTCAACACTTGTTAAGAAAACATTGGGTTTCACTAATATGAAATATGGTAGAACCTTTTAAAGAGCAATTGATACCATAAAAGGTATCTATGTAAATTATACTATGGGCCAGAGAATTTCTCAATAGGATATATAAGTTGCAAACATATGCATATAATTACTTTACTCTTGTGATTCTTTTTGCAGTCTTTTATAACACTTCATACACACATAAATCTGCTCAGAACCATTGTCTGTATCCACTTTTATCTTCCTAATATTAGGTTTAAAAGCCCTTTTACTTTTTGGTGCTTTAAATCTCCACCCTATTGAGTGATGATGCTGTATTCTTTTTCCTGCAACAGTAGATTTTCCACATAATTCACAAATTTTTGCCATATATTTGTTTGAACAATTATTAACCAGATGATATTATCAAAAAGATTAATATTTATCAAGTTTAAGAATATGTTTTCATTGTCACCCGAATTTTTGTACTGGATAATGGTTGCTGTACCAGGAATATTAATAGCTTCTACTGTACACGAATATGCACACGGATACACTGCATATCAACTTGGAGATGCTACTGCAAAAGCAGAAGGAAGACTCACATTAAATCCACTAAAACATATAGATCCAATCGGTGCACTATCTATGCTTCTTTTTAGATTCGGATGGAGTAAGCCTGTACCAATAAATGAATATAATTTTAAGAAGAGAGAGCTTTATACAGCTCTTACAGCCCTTGCAGGTCCAGTTTCAAACTTCATACTTGCAGCACTAGCTGGAATAATTAATCATTTTTTAGTAAAAGATCCTCAATCACTTATAGCATTTCTACTATATACATTTGCAACTATAAATGTGTCTTTAGCCATTTTTAACTTAATTCCAATTCCACCTCTTGATGGACATAAAATAGTAAGAGGTTTTCTGCCAGGAAAGCTTAAATATTACTGGGAAGGACTTGAAAAATACTCCCTAATTTTAATACTACTATTGATATTACCTTTTTCACCACTGCAAGATATAGTGTTTTCATTTATAGGAAATACACTTACAACAATACTAAACTTCCTTGGTTTCTAATCTTTGATTCCATACTCAAAATATTGTAGAATATATTGTCCCAGTTGGGCATGGAGGTTTGTAGCTCTACAAGCAAGAGCATGGAATTCCAAAATCGCTTAGGCCTTTGGGCTTAAGTTGAGGGACTCCACTTCATTATGAAGGGCTCTACAATCCCTCTTCCGATTGGGACACTTTTATTGACTATATTTCTCATATATATTAAACTTGCACCTGTACAAATGCCGAAGTAGCTCAGTTGGTCAGAGCAACTGTTTTGTAAACAGTAGGTCGAGAGTTCGAATCTCTCCTTCGGCTTACATGCAGAGGTGGCGGAGCGGTCAAACGCATCGGACTGTAAATCCGACTCCTTCGGGATACACTGGTTCAAATCCAGTCCTCTGCATTTCTCTTTTCACTAATATATATTATAATCTGAAACATGCTGGATTAGCTCAGTTGGTTAGAGCACATTCATGGTAAGAATGAGGTCCTGAGTTCGACTCTCAGATCCAGCTTTTATAATTTCCTTATACATTTGACCTATTCGCAATATTTCAATATAATAACCTGTATTTCCCATATATAGTCTCATTCTTAATTTAGGAAGCAAGAAAATGGCAAAAGAAAAAAGAGAAATAATAGCACTAAAATGTACAGAGTGTAATCATAAAAACTACACTGCATACAAAAGCAAAAACTTAAAAGAAAAACTAGAAAAGAAAAAGTATTGCAAGTATTGCCAAAAGCATACTATGCATGTGGAGACCAAAGTAAAATAATTTGTGCTGTTTAACAGTTAGGGCCCATAGTTTCAACTGGTAAAACAGCGGTCTCCAAAACCGTAGTCCTCCGTTCGAATCGGAGTGGGCCTGTATAAAGAACAACAATATATATGAAAAACATATTTAAAGATATAATAAATGAATATAAGCAGACAAAGAGATTAACTTTTAAAGAGTTAATTACACTTACTGCATATACATTAATCTTTTGTGGTATAATCGCACTCATAATTCTAGGAGCAGATGTACTCTTTCAGTGGGGATTAGCACAGTTCCTTAAGATATAATTAAAATATAAATGGTCAAAGACAAAAAAGAAAAAACAAATCCTAATGCTAAGTGGTATGTATTAAACATTAGAACAGGATATGAAAACAGTATAAAAAAAGAGCTTCAGCAAAGAATAGAAGCTACTGGTATGCAGGATAAAATCTTAGACATTCTCATACCAACACAAAAGAAAATTATTGTTAAGAAGGGAAAGCAAGATATTATGGATGATAAGCTTTTTCCAGGCTATGTTCTTATTAAAATGGAACTTACTCCTCAAACATGGGATATAGTAAAAAATACAGAAGGTGTAAGAGGATTTGTAAAGACAGATAAATATCCAAGACCCTTACCTGAAAGTGAAGTAAAAGCAATAATGAAGTTTATGGAGGTTGAACAGCCTTCATATCAAAGCTCTTTTAGTGTAGGAGAAGCTGTGAAGATTACAGATGGAGCCTTTGCTGATTTTATAGGTAGTATACAAGAAATTGATAATACAAAGGGAAAAGTAAAAGTTTTAATATCTTTCCTTGGAAGAGAAGCTCCTGTAGAATTAGACTTCTCACAGATTACTAAACTTTAATATTTTATTAACCACATGGCAAAACCAATAAAAGCAATAATTAAGATAACAATACCTGCAGGACAGGCAACACCAGCTCCTCCAATAGGGCCTACACTTGCACCATATGGAATATCTACACAAGAGTTTTGTTCTCAGTTCAATGAAAGAACAAGAGAAGGGCAAGGAATATTAACACCTGTTGTAATTACAATATATGATGATAGATCTTTTGACTTTATAACTAAAACTCCTCCCACTTCTGAATTAATAAGAAGGGAGTTAAAAATAAAGAAAGGGTCTGAAAGACCTAATCTCAATAAGGTAGGAAAACTAACAAAAGAGCAGATTCAAAAGATTGTTGAAATTAAAATGCCTGATTTAAATACAACAGACCCAGAGCAAGCAGCAAAAATAATTGCAGGTACTGCAAAACAAATGGGTATTGAAACAGAAATATAATGTATAAATATTAAAATAATGAAAAGAGGAAAGAAATATATAAAAGTAAGTAAAGATTTAGATAGAACCAAATCATACTCTGTACAAGAAGGTATTAAAATGGCAAAAAAAACTTCTTACAGTAAGTTTGTAGGCAGCCTAGAGGCACATTTTGATATTATAATCCCAAAAGATAGAGATCCTAAATCAATTAAAGGTGCAGTATCATTCCCCTACTCTGTAAGCGATAAAAGTGTTACAGTAGCTGCATTTGTAACTCCTGATAAAGAAAAAGAAGCAAAAGAGGCTGGTGCTGATATTGTAGGATTGGATTCTTTAATTAAAGATATTAAAGATGGAAAGATTTCTTTTGATGTTGCAATTGCTACTCCCGCGGTAATGCCTAAGATTGCAGTACTAGGAAAAGAGTTAGGTCCTAAGGGTTTAATGCCTAATCCTAAGAATGGCACAGTAACAGATGATATTACTTCAGCTATTAAAGAATACAAAAAAGGTAAACAAACATTTGCTTGTGACTCATCTGGTGTAATACATATTAAAATAGGAAAGTTAGATATGGATGATGAGAAGTTAGCAGAAAATCTACATAGTGCAGTGTCAGCAATAGAGGAAGTATTAGGAAAACCATATAACCAAGTAATAAAGAGATTACATATTGCTCCTACAATGGGTCCTAGCTTTAAGATAGATTATAGAAGGGAAGAATAAAAATATATAATCCTTTATGTTGTTAGACTCTATCTCATAGCATATCACTTTACATACCCCTACTATAGGATATACAATGTTGTTGGAAACCAATCATTGCTCATAAAAAAGAAAGGATTAGCCATGTATGTTCAAGAAATATGTAAAAATTGCGAAGAATCGAATTGTAGTAATAACTGCCCTCTAAAAAAGAGCCTTAAGAAATTTAACGATTCCATTCTGCATGAGTATATAATACATATGGAGAATGAAGGTCAGAATGTTGAGGCATTCATAGAGGACCTTCTTGCACAGGAGGGTTTAAGCCCACTTTAATTGGATAATACATCTGGTTTCCAGCAAGAGAGGATGGTAGATTACCTAAATTAGTATATGTATATACTAAATAAGTATCACTATTCCATCCTCTCTTGACCTCCCTTCATTTGTAATATATAATCCTGAACATATTTATCAAAGAAACGTGGTACAAAGATAAATCCATGTGAGATAAATATTAATTCAAAATTAATTAAATAAATATACAGATGTCTAAAACTCGTACACAAAAAGAAGAGTTACTTAAGATATATAAAGAAATGATAAAAAATAGTTCTGGATATATCTTAGTAAGCTCAGATAAAATAGATACCGCAACTATAACTGCACTAAAAAAAGACTTAAGAAATGTAAACTCCAGCTATACTGTAGTTAAAAACAATATATTTAAAATCGCATTACAAGAAAGCAATCAACCATTACAGTTACAAGAATTTGATGGAGCTACTGGAGTAATATTCTTTCAAGAAGATCCCACACAACCTGCAAAATTAATAAAGAAGATACAAAAAGAAATGGAGTTATTAAATCCTAAATGTGGAGTATATCAGGAGGAGTTTTTAACAGATGAAAGAGTTATGCAGTTAGCAGACATCCCTTCAAGAGAAGTACTACTTTCAAGACTTGTAGGAACAATGAATGCACCATTAACAGGATTTATGAATGCAATTACTGGGAATATAAGAAGCTTTACTATTCTTTTGAATGGTATTTCTGAAAAGAAAGCTAATATTAATTAAATTATTTAACATATATTAAAATGGCAGAAGAGAAAAAAGATCTTCCAAAATTAAGTGAGAATGCACAGAAAGTTATTGAAATAGTCGAAAAAATGACTGTTTTAGAACTTGCAGACTTAGTTAAAGTGATGGAAGACAAATTTGGAGTTAGTGCAGCAGCACCAGTTGCAGTAGCAGCTCCAGCAGCAGAAGCTGCACCAGAGGAAGTTGAGAAATCTGTATTCAATATCGTCCTTAAGGATGCAGGTGCAAACAAAATAGGTGTAATTAAAGTTGTAAGAGAGATTACAGAACTTGGTCTTAAAGAAGCTAAAGATCTTGTAGAAGCTGCTCCTAAGGTTGTAAAAGAAGGAGTAAAGAAAGAAGATGCAGAGGCTATTAAGGCTAAATTTGAAGAAGCAGGTGCAAAAGTAGAACTTGAATAAATACCTCTGTTCTAAGAAGTAAAAAGAAGGCCACTTTAATGTGGCCTTTTGATTATTACTCTATAATAAGATGATGTAATTGCTCTATGTTGTTTTGTATCTTTTCAATATTCTCTTTGCTTGTATACACTGTTACATAAAGATCTGAAAGATAGCGGTAATCAACATGAATTTCCTTCTCCTTTAAATCTTTTATTAACATCTCATAAATTTTAGGAATAGAAAAGTTTTCTTGCCTTGAATTAATAAATATACTGTTTCCATTTTGAACTATTTCTACATCCTCAAAACCATCGTAATATGCAACTTCTACCCTTACCATATCCTGCATCTTCTCATCTTCAATATATACAATCTCATACCCATAATTTTCAATTATTAAAGAATCTGTCATTTCAAAAGTCTCACTCTTTTTATCCAGAACTATATCCTGACGAGGAGAACTAGTAAATGTAAACTCTTTCATTTCAATAGCCCCTACTCCCATACTTATACCAAGACCAATAAAGGATATTAAAAGAAATGTAAAAACTTTTTTCCATTTACTTCTTCTATTAATTATAAAATTGTAAATTACATAAATGATAATAGTAGAAAGAAGAATAAATGATAATGCAAAAAGAACTAAACTAAAAAGAAACACACCATCAAACATCCAAGATATAACAATCACTAAGCCTGCAACGGCAACAAGCATATAGAAAAGTATAAAGAGAGATAAAAATGCTACAAAAACCTTTAAACAAAAAACAAATACTTTTCCTAAAAAAGAAAATACACCAAAATCATGTCTAACAATTTTCTCTTCTTTATTACCTTCCTCCTTTTCTTCTTTCTCTCCTTCTATTTGGGTTTGGGTAGACTTCTTACTAAAATTCGCAATATTAAGAAATTTTGCTTTATAAACAGAAATAAATATTAGTAATGAAGTAATAAAATATGTAATATCTACTAAAAATCTCCATATAGCTCTAAGTACTTGAGCTGTATCTCCCCCTATTGCAAAAAACACATTGTAACCAAGTGAAGCAATATAATTAAAAGGTATCTTTACAACAAAGAAAATAACAACACATGCTACTACAAGCTCAAAGAAAAATCTAAATCTTGTTTTTCTATCCATTTGATTAAATATGTCTACAGTCTTTTGTAAAAGAGATGAGACCTCTTCAATTAAGTCATTAAATGTATATCTTCTCTTCTCATCTTCTCTTAACTCTGCAATATCATCTTTCATAAGTTCATCAAGTGAACAATCAAAAAGCTTACATATTGCAATTATTTTCTCTGTTTCAGGATATGCAGCACCAGATTCCCATTTAGATACTGCCTGCCTTGACACACCTAATTTAAAAGCAAGATCTTCTTGAGACATTTTCTTGCTTTTTCTTAGGTATTCTAAGTTTTTACTTAAGCTCATATTAATTTATATATTAAATTTAATGCCCAATTTTATCTATATTGCAAGGTTGCAACCACCAGCTTACAGTTGCTTTATGTAAACTAGGAGTTGCATTTTACTCAAAATACTCTGTTTTTCATTATATCACTCATATCATTCGACAATAATATGCTTTACAAAGTATAATTATGCATAAACTTTAACTTTAAAATATTAAGGATATGAATAATGATCTTGTAGCTTTTACACAATGGATTGTTGATCATGGGGTATCCCAGACTGTATTAGAACTTTTAATATCTGTTTGTATTGTTTCTACTATTGTAAGTATTGCAAGATATATAGTAGGAAGTAAGACATATGGAATATATGCACCAATAATATTAGCTATAGCATATTCATATACTGGATTAAAATATGGTTTAGCAATTACTTTTGTTGTTATACTAACTTCCCTTCTTTCATACTCTGTATTAAGAAGAGTAAGAATGCACTATATAACAAGAATAGCTGCAAATTATACTATTTTATCAATGGTATTAGTTCTCTTCTTTGTAATAGTAGACACCTTTGGCTTAGGTTTAGAAAATATGTCAAACATTCCACCTCTTGCCTTTATATGTATAGCTACACTATCAGATTTCTTTATAAGACAATATATTAAGAAGTCAATAAAAACATCTGTTGTTACACTACTGGGAACAATATTAGTTGCAATTGCAGGATGGTTTGTAATAACAAGGGACATTATCTCTAACTACATATTAAACAATCTATGGATTATTCCTCTCCTAACACTATTTAATATTTTACTTGGTACTTTTAAAGGATTAAGAATAAAGGATCTTTTTAGATTTAGATTTACTACAAGAGAGGATGAAAAGTAATAATCCAATAAAATTAAAGAAGGAAGTTCTTGGCCTAAATAGAAGAAATCAGGAATATGTAAGGCCATTTAACTCTCAATCTGCCAAGGCTATTGCAGATAATAAAATATACACTAAAAGAGTTCTTAAAAAGGAGCTTATACAAACACCTGAGGTATATAAGTTAATAAGAACAAAAAAACAGCTTGAATTCCTTGATTGGGATAGTCTTCCCAAAAGCTTTGTTATAAAACCAAATGCAGGGACAGGAGGAAATGGAATAATTGTATTCTATGGCAAGAAAAAAGGAAAATATGAATGGATAAGACCTAATGGAACAGTAATGACACAAAGGGATATCATACTTCATATAGAGAGTATATTAGAAGGAAGATTCTCTATGGGTTTTGGAAATGATATCGCAATAATAGAGGAAAGAATAAAGACAGACCCACTACTTAAGCAATATTCATATAAAGGAGTTCCCGATGTAAGAATAATCTGCTTTAATCTTGTTCCCATTATGGCAATGCTACGATTACCAACAAAAAGATCAAATGGTACTGCTAATCTTCATGCAGGCGCAATATGTACAGGAATAGATATAGGAACAGGAATAACTACCTACTCTATGCATATGAAGCCTAATTCTTTAATTAGTGATACATATGAAGTAATAGATTCAACATTAGATTTAAAGGAAAACAAACCTTTAAGTGGTATACAGATACCTCAATGGAACACACTCCTTGAGATAGCTCTAAAATGTCAAAAAGTGACAGGTTTAGGGTATGTAGGTGTAGATATTGCACTTGACACCGATAAAGGCCCTGTCGTATTTGAAGTAAATGCAAGGCCGGGACTTGGCATTCAGGTCGCAAATCAAGCAGGATTGAGATGGAGATTAGAAAAAGTTAAAGATGTAAAAATAAAAGGTATAAAACATGGAATAAGAGTGGCAAAAAGCCTCTTTGGAGGAGAAGTGGAAGAAAGTATAGAAGCAATAAGCGGAAGAAAAGTCCTTAATATTGTTGAAAGAATATATGTATACGACAAAAAGGCAGACAGGTCTAAACTTGAAAAATACAAAGATAGTAAAAGAGAACTTGTAAAAGCATATATGGATACAGGAGTTCTTACATCAAGAATTGATTCAAAACTTGCTAACAGAATTGGATATTTTAATGACCATAAACAGTTTGAAAAATATGGAATACCTAAGAAATTTGAAAGTCTTAAAGATGCTCAGGACTTTATTGATAAAAATGAAAAAGAGATAATAAAGAACAGTAGCATAAAAAGACTTGCAAAAATTGTAGAAAATGGAGAAATAAAAGTGAGACCTGTATTTGATATCCCTATAAAGATAGAAGATCAGATAAAAATTACAGAGTTCATTTCAACAGAAATCTCTGATATCTCCCAGCCAGTAATTATTGGTAAGACTGACCTTACAGGTTACTTAATAGATACAACCAATACATTTTAATATATACTAAACATATGACAAAATCATACGAACAATACTTAAAAGAAGCAGGAAATGTACATCTTGCCTACTATTTAGAAGCAGCAGATGAGTTAAATATAAAATATACTGTTTTAGTACATGGTCTTCTTGCAAAGTTTGAAAATGAAAATAAACACTGGTATATAATAAATACTGCTACTCCACTTACAAATACACCAAGTACAACAATAGCAAAAAGAAAGAATCTTACAAATAAAATACTTTCTTCCTTTAGCATTCCAGTTCCTAAGCAAGTTACACTAAACAATAAAGATGAAGCATTAAGGTTTTTTAAGGAGTATAAAAATATTGTAATTAAGCCTTCACAGCAGTTAGGCGGAATTGGTGTATCACTACTTCCACAAAATAAAAAACAGGTTATTAATGCCTTTAATTCAGCACTCCGTGCATCAAAGGGAAGTCATAAAGTAATTGGTGAGGAGTTTGTAGAAGGTGATAATTATAGACTTCTAGTACTTGGGAATCGAGTAATTGGTATTGTAAGAAGAAAACCTGCTTTTGTAGTTGGCAATGGAAAAGATAATATACAAACATTGATAAAAAAGAAAAATATAGAAAGAAAAAAGAATTTAATGAAGCCAATTCGCATTGATAATGAGGTTTATCAAAGACTTGAAAATAAGGGTATCAGTCTTAAATATATACCTAAAGAAAATGAAGAGATAATACTTAGATACAACTGTAATCTTACAACAGGAGGAACTACTCAGGAGTGTGCATCACAAACACATCAATATTACAAAGATATTGCTGTAAATGCAGTACATGCAATAGGAGCAAAGTTTGGAGGTGTTGATATAATTACACAGGATATAACAAAACCTGCAAGATGTGCTGTAAATGAAATAAATTATAATCCTGGCCTGAGACTTCACTACAAAGTTGACGAAGGCGAGGTAGTTAGAGTTGCAATTCCAATTCAAGAGTACATATCTAAAATGATTTAATAACAGCATGATTCAAACTATACAAGGGCTAAATCTAGAATCTGAGATATCAAGAGTTAAAATTTCTTTAAATGGAAACAACATTGGAGATATAACTGAACTTCTTGATACAATTTCATCTCTGCATACTATCTTTATAAATGAATACACTATTTCTCCTTCTCTTTTAACAATATCCTCAAAACTTCCATTTCTATGGAGAGAATCTGCAGAAACATTGCAAAAACTTTCAAAACAAGAGATTACTTTAAACCAAGCAAAAGAATTAATTATAAATGTTTTGATTAATAAAAGAATTAAATCAATGTCCACTATTTCGCTTCTTCAGTCTTGTATGAAAAAAAATCTTGAAATAACCCCTTCAATTATTGAATCTGCTGAAATGATTACAGAAAAAGAAGAAACAGGCAAAGGAGCAAACAGATACTTCACCTTGGGATGTGGAAGAGGATCACAGATAACATGCTCTGCAGCATCAACAAAAGATGCATACATAGCACAGAAATTACAAAGGGATAAATGGATAACTAATACTTTTTTACAAAGGCTTGGTATGACACTTCCTAAATGGGAGTTGCTCCCAAACAAATCATATATCAAAAAAGTATGGGATAAATATGAAAAACCTGTAGTTATAAAACCAACAGGCTTAACAGCAGGTAAGGGTGTTACTGTAGGAATAGATACTATTCAAAAGGCGCAAGATGCTTTTGATTATGCAAAAGCTGCAATAAATACAAAAGTAAGACAGGCATGGCAAGAAAAAATAATGATTCAAGAGCAGGTATATGGTGAAGATTACAGGCTCCTTGTTATAAATGGAAAGCTTCAAATTGCAACAAAGAGAATCCCTGCTTTTGTGACTGGAGATGGAAGTAAAAGCATTAAAGAACTAATTGAGCAGGAAAATTCAGATCCAAGAAGAGATATTAAAAATCCTGCACATATTTTAAAGCCTATAAAGATTGATGAACCATTAATAAAGTATCTTACACAACAAAATCTTACATTAGACTCAATCCCTGAGAAAGGACAAAGAGTTTATGTAAGAAAGGTCGCCAGTATGAGTCAGGGAGGTATTACACAAGATTTTACCGATAGTGTATGTAAAGAAATAAAGAGCATTGTTGAAACTATAGCTACATCAATGCATGCTTTTACACTTGGTGTTGATGTTATGTGTAAAGATATATCTAAGCCACTCACAAAGAGTAATGGAGCAATACTTGAAGTAAATACAATGCCTGAAACATATCTTAATATGTATCCAGTACTAGGTACTCAGCGTGAATATGTTGCAGAT
>Ga0208694_1004079_pt1 | contig 13540 bp, 10 predicted proteins | sample AD_UKC078_MetaG_FD_184442 | JGI IMG/M metagenome (GOLD analysis project Ga0208694, IMG submission 184442) | Active sludge microbial communities of municipal wastewater-treating anaerobic digesters from USA - AD_UKC078_MetaG (SPAdes) (version 2) | ecosystem: Engineered > Bioreactor > Anaerobic >...
CTGAAGGCCTCCTGAAGACTACAGGATTGATAGGCTGGGTGTGTAAGCGCAGCAATGCGTTGAGCTAACCAGTACTAATCGGCCGTGAGGCTTGACCCATTAATCACTCTCTTCCTTTTATTTTCTTCGGTATCATACCGGGTTTAACCGGACAAATAAGACGAATGTTCCCGGTGGCCATGGCATAGGGGAAACACCCGATCCCATCCCGAACTCGGCAGTTAAGCCCTATTACGCCGAAGGTACTGCGTGGGTAACTGCGTGGGAGAATAGGTAGTTGCCGGGACCATTTCAATATCCAAAAAAGCCTTCCAGCTAAAAAGCTGGAGGGCTTTTTTACTTTGTAAGCAATGCACTCGAAAGAGATCTCACCTTCAGCCCTTTCGGATTGTAGATCAGGCTTTCCTTTTTCGGCCGATAACATAAAATATTTTTCGCACTTTCGGGAAAGTGATTGAAAAAGGCCTGCCTCCGGAGAGAAAGGTTTTGGGAAAAACATCAGCCCGCATCAGAGCCCTCTTTTCTCGAACCAGGAGAAGAGCAGGACTGTTCCCACCGCGAAGACAGGGACTATCACCCAGGGTGAGATGCCCAGGGCTTCCGGCAGTCCGATTTTGCCGAAGTCTTTCCATGCAAGGACCGTTGATGTAAAGAAGGGATAGGCCTCCGCATAGAGTGCTGCCCCTGCCAGCATGCCCGCAATGGCGAACAGGGCGTGGAAGCGGCCTTCTCCCACGGCTCCGATCGATGTGCCGGGACAGAAACCCATCACTGCCCACCCGGCTCCGAACAGGGCTCCGCCCAGGAGCAACGCGCCCAGGTTCATTGATTTGTGGCCCAGGGTAATTATCCCTGCACCAGAGAGGAGGATTATTCCGACCATTCCCACGAGTATGGTTGAAAGCATGAACTTAACAATGGTCATGTCTTTCAGAAGCAGCGCGCCTACCTGTTTCTCGAAGTGCAGGACGCGGCCTTTCTGCATCAGGAATCCAAAAATAATCCCGGTGATGAGGCCCAGCAAGAGAGCGGTGTTCATGACGTCCTCCTGTACATGATGTGTGCAGTGAGAATGCCCACCCCGAAGAACATGACAAAGGCGACCAGTGAGCTGACCGACAGCTGCATCATGCCGCTCAGTCCGTGTCCGCTGGGACAGCCGCCAGCCATCCGGGCACCGATCATGGCAATGATTCCGCCCAGGAATGCCCACGTCGCCCGTTTCGTGACTGACGGGCCGAACCGTTCACGCCATATTGGCGGGACAGTCTCCCACTTGAAGCTCCTGTCCGTGACCGAAGAGATCAGTGCGCCCAGGAAGATGCCGAACACCAGCATGAACTGCCAGTCAATGCGCACCTTCTCCTTGGTGAAGTACTCATTTGCCGCCACATGCTCAGGAGCCACTGTCTGCTCCAGAAAACCTGCGGCACGCACAAAGGTCGTGGACGCGCCCAGGTAGCTGGTTTTCCCCAGCAGCTGGGTGGTCGCATACACAGAAACGATCGCCAACAGACCGACCAGTGCCCCCGCGAGGTAGGGGCTCCATCCGCCATCCGCTGTTTTCCACATCATTAGAGGTTTTCTCCTTTCCCTGAACCAGATCACAGGCGTCAAGAGCGGTTGCTTCTGCACAGGCGCCTACCTGTCTAATAAGGTTTGTGTTTCGTTTTTAAAGAGCGCCTCATAAATGTCTGGCGCTGCCCCTTTCTCGGTTTTACTTGTTCGGTTGACACGCACTGAGACCTCACTGTATGCAGAAGTTCTCAAGGGATTTTTCGCATGCTCCAGGGAAAAGTCCGGTATCGCAATCGTGACGGTCCGGGATAAGGCAGGGTTCTGAAACCTCCTGCCCGGACAGAGACCGCGGAATGCGGGCAGCACCGAAGGAGTTGCCCGGACGGAACACCGGGACAGGAGAAGCAGGGCAGAGGCCCTGCTGTGCATCCGTGGCCTGAAGCGCCGGAAGACGATTCTTTTTTAGAATCAGGAAAGAGGAAATGCCATGGAAGACCTGCTCGCCCAGAAGGTGCTGATCACTGATCTGTCGAGGTTCAGAAAGGTGATCGATCTGCGGACGCCCGAACCGGTGGGGCTCCCGAGCGGCCACATCAGCCGCGAAGAGCTGAAAAAGATCCCTGCCGGCGGGTCGTTCGAGGTGCGGGACAAGCGCTACTTTGTGCTGCCGTGCGATATGAACGATTTTGTCATGGAAGGGCTCAAGCGCAACACCCAAATCGTCTATCCCAAGGACTCGGGCTATATCCTCATGAAGCTGGATATCTTTCCGGGTAAGAGGATCGCCGAGGCAGGCACCGGCTCAGGCGCCATGACCGCGGTGTTCTCGCGGGCAGTGGGGAGCGGAGGCAGGGTTTATTCCTACGAGCAGGATATCGGCCTCATCAACCACGCCGTGAAGAACCTTGAACTGGATGCAGGGGATACGAATGTGATCATTCATCACCAGAGCCTGGAACTGGGAATCTACGAGCAGGACCTCGACGCGTTCTTTCTGGATGTGAGAGAACCATGGAAGTATCTGGGAGCCGTGTATGATTGTCTCAAGCCGGGAAGTCATCTGGGGATCCTGGTGCCCACCGCCAACCAGGTGAGCCGGGTGCTGCTGGCCTTCAATAACTGGGATTTTCTGGTCACCGAGGTGGCCGAGACCTTCCTGCGCACCTATAAGCCAGTCCCGGCCAGGCTGCGCCCCATGGACCGGATGATCGGCCACACCAGTTACCTGATTTTCGCCCGCACGATGCAGCCGGATACCATCAGGCGCATCGCCGCGAGAGCAGCGCCAGCCTCGGAAGACGGCGACGGCGGACTTCTGCCTGAGAATGGCGGCCCGGACGGCGCTTAAGCACTCCAGTGTGCTCAGAGCGTTCGGCTGGCAGCGATAGGCGGGGTATGCTATAAGGCGGCGCCCGACGACCGCGCCACAGGGGAGGATATCGATCCGGGCATCAAGACAGAGGCTGAATCGGGATAAAAACTATGGAAGCAATTGAGACATGTCAAACGATCGGAGAAGACCAGGAGACGGGCACCTGCCCGGGGTCCGGCAGGCATCATGAAAAAGAGGTGGCCAGGCGCCGCACCTTCGGCATCATCAGCCACCCGGATGCGGGCAAGACCACGCTCACCGAAAAGCTGCTGCTCTTTGGCGGGGCAGTACAGCTCGCCGGCACGGTGAAGGCGCGCAAGGCCAATCGGTACGCCACCAGCGACTGGATGAAGATCGAGCAGGAGCGCGGCATATCGGTCACCACCTCGGTGATGAGGTTCAGCTACCAGGGCTGCGAGGTCAACCTGCTCGACACTCCCGGGCACCAGGACTTCTCCGAGGATACCTACCGGGTGCTCACTGCGGTGGACTCTGCGCTCATGGTGATCGACAGCTCCAGGGGAGTGGAGTCCCAGACCGAGAAGCTCATGGAGGTCTGCCGGATGCGCAACACCCCGATCGTGACCTTCATCAACAAGCTCGACCGTGACGGCCTCTTGCCCCTGGATCTGATGAGCGACATCGAAGACAAGCTCCAGATCGAATGCATTCCCATGAGCTGGCCCATCGGCATGGGCAAGGCTTTCAAGGGAGTCTATGACCTCTCCCGCAGGCAGCTTCGCCTGTTCACGCCCGGCAGGGCCACCAGGGACCAGGACGGCATCGTGATCACCGATCTGGCCGATCCCGGGCTCGACGAGCACCTGGGCATCCAGGCCGACCAGCTCAGGGAAGACGTGGCGCTCATCGAGGGGGTGCTGCCCCGGTTCGACCGCGCGGAATATCTCAAGGGCAACCAGACTCCGATTTTCTTCGGCAGTGCGATCAACAACTTCGGGGTCAGAGAGATGCTCGATGCCTTTGTGAAGACCGCCCCGTGCCCGGGGGTCAGAACCGCTGAAAGCCGGGAAGTGTCTCCCCTGGAGGGTTCATTCTCCGGCTTCGTATTCAAGATCCAGGCGAATATGGACCCGGCACACCGGGACCGCATCGCCTTTTTCCGGGTCTGCTCAGGCAGGTTCACGCGCGGCATGCGGGTGGTACACCATCGCACCGGCAAGGAGATGACCCTCTCCAACGCCACCGTGTTCATGGCCCAGGACCGGGAGAATGTCGAAGATGCCTATCCGGGCGACATCATCGGCATCCACAACCATGGCACCATCGCCATCGGCGACACCTTCACCGACAAGGAACCGTTAACGTTCCTGGGCATTCCTTATTTCGCGCCCGAGCACTTCCGGCGGGTGATCCTGAAGAATCCCATGAAGTTCAAGCAGCTCCAGAAAGGACTCACCCAGCTGAGCGAGGAAGGCGCGGTGCAGGTGTTCAAGCCCCTGGCCGGCAATCACTATATCCTGGGTGCGGTGGGACCTCTGCAGTTCGACGTGGTCATGGAGCGTCTTAAGTCCGAGTATGGGGCTGATGCCGTCTACGAGCCCGTGGGCTATGTCACGGCCCGCTGGATTGAATGCAATGACAGAAAGATGCTCATGGACTTCGAGAAGGCCCTCCAGCCGCACCTTGCCCGGGACGCCGGAGGATATCTCACCTACATGGCGCCCAGCGGGTGGCGGCTGAATCACACCATGAAGGAATGGCCCGGAGTGGTTTTCCTGAAGACACGGGAGCATAATTGACCTATACTCGCGATCGAGAAGAGAGATAATGAACAAAACCGCAAAGATCGCTGACTTCAAGCACCTCACGCCAGAGGTCCTGCTGGACCTCGTGGAAGAGGCTTCCGGCATTCCCATGACCGGGCTCACCATACCCCTGCCCAGCTATATCAACCGGGTCTATGAGCTGCAGGCCAGGAGGGGAGAGCGGATCATCGCCAAGTTCTACCGTCCGGGACGCTGGAGCAGGATCGCGCTTGAAGACGAGCACCGATTCCTTGAGGATTGCGCGGCTGCCGAGATTCCCGTGGTCTGCCCCCTGGCCCTGCCGGGTGGCGGCACTCTGGCCGGTACGGACGGTGGGTTCTTTGCGCTCTTTCCAAAGAAATCTGGCCGCGAGTTCGAGATCAACACCGGCGACGACCTGAGACGGGTGGGAAGCCTTATCGCACGGATCCACCTCGCGGGCCAGGAGCGCGCTGCGAATGACCGGATCGTCCTCAGCCCGGAGAAGGCGACCTCAAGCGACCTGGATTTTCTCATCCACGGCGGGTTCATCACGCTCGAACACCGGCCCGCTTTTGCAGACATCACCTCACGGATCATCGAGGACATCTCCGGGCTCTTTCACGAGAATGATTTCATCCGGATTCACGGCGACTGCCACCGCGGCAATCTGCTCGACCGTCCGGGCGAGGGGCTCATGGCCATCGACTTCGACGACATGATGCTGGGCCCGCCGGTACAGGACCTCTGGATGCTCCTTCCGGATCACGCGGGCCGCTCCCGGCGCGAGATCGAACTGCTGATAGACGGCTACGAGCAGTTCCGCGAGTTTGATTTTTCATCTCTTAGGCTCATCGAGCCGCTTCGCTTCATGCGCATCATCTACTACCTCACCTGGTGCGCCCGGCAGCTGGACGACTATGATTTCCGGGCAAACCACCCCGACTGGGGCAGCGAGATCTTCTGGCAGCGGGAGATCTCGGACATCAGCCACCAGTACCAGGTCATCATGGAGCACAAGGTGGCCTGGGAAGAGGGCAGGTTCTTCGGGGAGTGAGGCGGAAAAGAACTTGACCGGACGGCCCGGCTCCCGGTATGGACCGCGGCGAAAGGCTGCCTGCCGAAAAAAGATCATTGCTAAAAATGAGGGCTTCTCTCTCGATCCTTGTTCCCGCAGGTTTTCTCAGAGAGCGCCTTTTCCCCTTTGACCGGTACTCGCGCTCATATCCTCTCCAAGGAGCCGGCCATCAGCCAATGTTTGTCAGGATCTGCCCCATGCATGCATTACCTCATATCAACGATGCAGTTTCCCTCCTTGAGTGATGATCATGTCATCGTATTATTTATGTATGTCTGCATAAACCAAATAACACCGTGTGGTCACGATCTACCAATTTAGGAGGAGGAATAATGAAACTCAGGATGTTCTTATGCACTTCCCTGATTGCCTGTCTGCTTCTCCCAGTCCCGCTCCTCGGGCAGGAGAACGGCCGGGTCGACAAAGAGCAGGCGGCAGGCGATGTCACCCTGCGGGACTGTATCGAGAACCTCACCCTTGAAGGCGACATGATGATCCGGTACGAGCTCCTGGATCTGGACAATCCGGTAGAACCTGATGAGACCCGGGACCGTATCCGGACGCGGTTCAGGCTGGGGTTCGACTGGAAGAGCCGCGACGAGAACTGGCAGTTGAGCGCAGGGCTTGCGACCGGGGGGCCGACCGCCACCTCCACACTGGATACCTGGAGTGAAGATACGTATTTCGAAACCGGAGACATACGCCTCGATTATGCCTATGCAAGCCACAATATCGGCCCGGTGACCTTTATTGCAGGGCAGCAGAAAAACCCTTATCAGACGAGCTGGCTTCTCTGGGACAGTGATGTGCGCCCTGCCGGGTTCACCCTTCAGATCGATCCCGGCAGGTTCTTTGTGACAGCCGGAGGATATGACGTGATCCAGATCGAGGTCGATCAGGATTTCGGGATCCTCTATGCCGTGCAGGCAGGCACGGGAATCGAGCTTCAGAATGCCGGAATCAGTCTCGCCGTTGCGTACTATGACTTTGACGGGGATTTCGAGAGGCAGTTCAGGCGGGACAACCCCAATCTCGACCCGGATTATGAGTTCAATGTGATCGACCTATACGCCAGTGCAGAGATGGATTTTGGCGATATCGGGCTCACGGTGTACGGGCAGGTATTCGAGAACATCGGTGCCAAAGGAAACACAGGACAGAGCGTGCTGGGAGGCGCCCTTGATCCCGAGAAGGAAAATATGGGATGGGCCGCCGGGATCGAGGTAAAAATCATGCGCTTCGTGCTGGAGTATACCTATGCGGAACTGGGCGCCGATGCCTTTGTGCCAGGGCTCACCGATGCCACCTTCGGAGACGGGGTGGGGGACACGGATCTCAAGGGGCACATCATCAGCCTTGATTTCAACGTGACCACGTGTTTCACTGTGGGAGGCAATGTCTATATCTATGAGGCGCTTGAACGGGACAACGAACCCGAAGCGGTCCAGTATCACGCCGAACTGAGATACAAGTTCTAGCATCAGCCATGGGGTCTTGGGGGATGTATGTTGAGGCCTGGCCAATGGATGATCCTGGATTTTGACCCCTGAATTTGGCTAAAAACCGCGGCCCGGCCCGCGCACGGGCCAGGCCGCTTTCTTCCACTGGGATGTACTATTCGTTCATTGCGTACTCGCCGTTGAGCACGGAGACGTATTTCTCCCAGACCCTGTTATACTGCTCCGGATCAGGAACGGCCTTGATGAGCATGATGTCCCTGCAGTACTCCCGCTGTTCGTCCTTGGTGCTGTGGTTGCCGTAGATCTGCAGGGCGAAGAGCGAGAAGTCGCGCACCATGAAGTCGAAGACCTGGTTGACAATGTCCGGGTCGGTCTTTTCGAATCCGGCCTGCTCGAGAATAAGCTGGCCGTAGACCACGATGGAGAACATCTCGCCCAGCGGCAGGGACCATGAGGGGTCCATGTCCTGCATCTTGTCGGGGCCCGCCTTCTCCAGCATATCCTTGAAGATTGCGGTCTGTTTCATGAAGGTGGCCACGTTGGACAGACCCTTGTTGGCCTCGAATACGGGCCTGTAGTCGTGGAACTGGACCTTGCCCAGACCTTTGGTCGGGCCCTGGTCGAACAGGAAGAGGTCGTCATCGAGCGAGAAGTCCGGCTTCACAGGGGCATACTCGGCCGGGTTGAAGAAGTAGTTTTTCATGAACTTGCGAATGAGCTGCACGTTCACGTGAACCGTGCCTTCGAGCTTGGACGGGCCGCGCATGTCGGCGGCAGCCATGTGGAAATAGGTATCCTTCTCGAAGCCTTTGGCTGCGATGACGTCCCAGAGCAGGTTGACCACGTCCTCGGACTGGAGCGTCACCTTCATTTTGCTGGTGGGGTTATAGAGCAGGTAACGACGGTCGTTCGCATGAGCACCCCGGAAATAGTCGGTGGAGCGGCGTTGATACATCTTCATTGCAACCAGTCTCAGCCAGGCGTCCATGAAGTTCTTGCGCACATGGGGCATGTCCGTGACCTTCATGCCATAGAGGATGCGGTTCGACGCGTGCGTGATTGCCTCGTAGAAGCAGTGTTCAGCCAGCCCGAGCGATGCCGGACCGATGTTGAACTTGCCGATATTCACGGTGTTGAGCCCCGAATCCCACGCGTGCGGCCCGCGCGAGAGAATATCATCCTCGGTGATGGGGTAGTCGTGCAGGGCGAAGTTGGACACGTACTCCTGGTGGGAGATGACGTTTTTCTTCAGCTCGTAGGCCTTGTGCCGGTAGTTGGTGACAAAGAAGGTGTAGTCGTCCGTGCCGTCCTTGACCTTGCCCAGGGTGGAGACCATCTCGGCCTCGTTGCCGTTGCCGATATAGTATTTCTCGCCGTTGGCCCGGTACGTACCGTCGCCATTCGGGATGAGAGCGGTCTCGGTGGAGTAGATGTCGGCGCCGTGGGTCCGCTCGGAGAGGCCGAACGCAAAGATGGCGCCCTCTTTGAGGAGTTTTGCCGCTTTTTTCTTGGCCGTCTCGTTTGGGCTCATCCAGATGGGGCCCAGGCCCAGGATGGTGACCTGGAAGCAGTACCAGTATCCCAGCCCGTAAAAGGCGAGCAGCTCGCTGTACTCACTGTTGCGCGCCGTGTCCCAGCGGCAGTCCGGATCACCGCCGGCATACTCCTTCGGGGTGAGGAGCTTGGCGAAGATCTGTTCGCGGCCGATGAAATCAACGAACTCACGGTACCAGACCTTCTTGTTGTAGTCGTCCAGGAGCTTGGTTTTGCCCATGTCTTCAAAAAAGGCAATAGTCTTGTCCATAATCGCCCGGGAACCCTCGTCTGCCATCAGCGAAACAAACTTCTTCGGCTGAATCAAATAATTCATATCACTCTCCTTCTTTCATTAATATGCTTAAAACATATGCAGCAGTATGCGGCCTTAAGGGCACCGGCCCGGATATCACATGCCCGCGGCCCCCATGTTCACCGGCTGCCCGAAACAGGCCGAGAAGGCCCCTGCCCGACACCCCCACCGGACTTGTTCCATAAAAATCCGCTGAGCCGCGAACACCGGCAGGGCTTCCGATGCCGGACCTGACGCCTCTCACCGAGATTGCCCAGTCATTTTAACATAAAATTAACAATTTGTGCTGCCTATTTTTTACAAGATCATCGATCGATTTTTGTTGACATATCGCATGATTTGCACTAAAGGCCAAACAGATCTGAAAGAGAGATCTATCTGATATGAAAAGTGCTGTATGAATGCAACCTTCGGTTCACTTCAAAAAGCCAACGGATCATTCACGATAATTCTCATTTTCAGAAATTCTAAAAAACAGATCTCTGGCTCTGCCGGTCAGGGAATCTGGAAAGAGGTCTTTCATGGCACAGGGAAAAGTAAAATGGTTCAATGATTCAAAAGGCTTTGGTTTCATTACCTCCGATGACGGGCAGGATGTATTTGTACACCACACATCCATCAAGCAGGAAGGTTTCCGGTCTCTCGAAGAGGGGCAGAGAGTGACCTTCGACATCACGAATGGACCGAAGGGACCCCAGGCGTCTAACGTCTATAAAGCCTAATAGCACGAACCAGCAATCCAAAGCCTCCCACCCCGATCAGCGATATCCGTCTCCGGTATGATGAGGCCTGCCGGGGTGGGGGCTCTGATTTCATGCGCGACCATCCCCGTGCGGCTGCGTATCCCCGAGTAGCTGTGCGTTGCCCGGGCCGCCTGACCTCATTGCCTTCCAGCCTTTGATCAGCCCACATTACACGAAACCCCGAATGCTCAGGCCAAAGACAACGCATGAGACCGCTCATGGGTTCAATAGGAAATAAAAACAAATATTGCCTATCGAGCAGATAGGAATAATGGGCGATTGCCGGATCTTATGGCATTCGATAAAGGGACATTATAAGCTAATATGGGATGGATTTTCCTCAAACTCAGGCCATATCGTGAGATTTATGAAATTACCCACAAAATGTGAATCCATTTCCGATGCCATGCATCTCAAATAGTACAAACATAAAACCTCCTCTTTAGGATGGCGCGTCCTATGCCCTAACCGCCATCCTTTTTTTTGCCTTCAGCATGCACTGGCTTCGGCCCTCATCCTATAGGATGGGCCTTGAGGACAATTTATGGACCCATTCAGGGCCGCAAGCTCAAGGAAAACATATCCCCGCCTCAGGTCCTTTAAAAAGCAGATGAAAAAGGATGTTTCAAAAAGTATCAGGTATTGATCCGGATCAATACCCTTAAAGATGCTTGGGGGGCATGATGGGGGCGGGCAATGGTGGAAGACGCAACCAGGGGCTCTTGATCGAGCATCTAAACAGACAAGGGGTATGATCATGGCCGACATCTTCCTTCTTGCGTTTGTGTGCATTTTGTCCGATATCAATGTACGTTATCGAAGTGCATTGGTATGGCCTTTGTATCCATGTGTAGTGGAAGGTCCATATTCTCTATCAATATCAATGCGGTTGAAAAGATGACAGGCAGCGGAAACAATCGTGCAGATCCATGGGTGCTCATTGATACCGAAACAACCGGGCTCATTGATCCGGTGTATCCGGTAGAGATTGCCGCCCGGATCATGCAGGGATGGGAACCCGTGGGTGAGCCGTTCCGGGAGCTCATCGACTTTGGCATGCCCCTGGAGCCGGCTGCCGTACGGATTCACAGCTACACCCGGAGCTATCTCAGGGAGCAGGGCAGCCCCCCGCACGAGGCCCTTGAACGATTCCGGCTTTTTGCCCGCGATCTGCCTCTTGCCTCGTACAATCTTTCCTTTGACTGGGACCGGGTTCTGGCGCCCATCTTTTGCCGCATGAACATGCCCGATACTCTTAAGCCAGGATTTTGTGTGCTCAATCTTGTTCGCAACGTGGTGCCGCGCCTCTACAACTACCGGCTGATCACGGTGCTCAAGGCATTCGGGATCGCTGAGCAGCAGGAGCACCATGCTCTGGACGATGTGGACATGGTCGTGCGCCTCCTGAGAGAAAATATCGGCCCGCATCTTGGGAGGCACCGCGTCATCCGTCTCGAAGAGGTGATACAGTGTTCTGAAGGCAGGCTCAAGGTGCCCCCACTCCATCCCTCAAGGCGTAAATCCGGCCCGGACGAACTCCTTGAGAGGCTCTCGCTTGTCAGGCAGAGGAAGCCATAGGGGCTTGATTCCAGACGGATCGGCGCTGTAACGAAGGTGGCAGCGGATAGCTGCTGACGTATAAACACAATAGATATAAAGTGGCATAATGCATCTCCATACATCATTTTTTGTAGCGGCAAGGCCTTGCGGCGGCCTGATGTGATCAGCGACAATTAAAACTCCCGACCGCATTGACTCATAGAAATTGCTACCGAAGCCGAACTGTTGCCTCATGGAGGATGTTACCAAGAAATGGGGGCAATAAATGGCAGACAATGGTATCAGCAAAGGGGCAAGGAGAGAAATAATTGAAGCAGTAAGGATTCGTTATGGTCAGGCATTGAAAAAAGAGAAGACGATGATACTTGACGAGATTACAACATTGGTCGGATGTCATAGAAAACATGCGATCAGATCGCTCGGTAATTCCAAGACAACCAGAATTCAATCTCCCAAAATAAGTCGGCGATTGTACGATGATGCCGTGAAAGAAGCATTGATCGTTATTTGGGAAGCTTCTGACAGGATTTGCGGGAAGAGATTAAAGGCACTATTGCCAAGTCTTATAGATGCATTGGAACGACACGGGCACCTGGATCTTGACGAAGTTGTACGTCAGCGGCTGCTATCTATAAGTGCATCTACTATGTGGGGGTTCAATGAAAGGTTCAATTATTCACAGTCTGGTAGCAACTGACGTCTGCACCGGATGGACTGAATTTGTTCCTCTTATAGCCAGAGAGCAATCTCTTGTAATTGAAGGTCTTGAGGTAATTGGAAAACAGATGCCCATTCCTATAGTTGGGATCAACTCAGACAATGACAGTGCTTTTATTAATGATACGCTTGTATCCTATTGTGATAAAAAGCAGATATATTTTTCTCGCTCACGGGCATACCAGAAGAATGATCAGGCGTGGATAGAGCAGAAGAATGGCGCAGTGATACGTCGATTTGTAGGGTATGATCGCTTTTCTGGTGTGGTGGCGTGTCAAGCACTTGCACACCTTTTTCAATCTGTCAGATTGTATGTGAATTTTTTCCAACCATCATTTAAACTTCGTTCAAAGACACGCGATGGGGCAAAGGTAAAAAAATCGTACTATAAGCCAGCAACCCCGTATGATCGTTTGTTGGAACGCCAAGATGTTGATGAATGCACAAAGAGCGCTCTTAGAGAACAACGTTTTCTACTTGACCCGTTAGAACTCCTTCATCATATCCGACATGGTCAAGCCGCATTATCGGCGCTTGTTTCTCCAGAATTATCAAACGAGATTAGATACAAGAATCTAAAACAATTTCTTGAACAGCTCCCTAACCTTTGGATCCTTGGCGAAGTGCGTCCAACACATAAACAGAAACCTACAAAAAAACGCTATTGGAGAACTCGAAAAGATCCATTTGAACCATTTTGGCCTGGAATACTCATCTGGTTACAGAAGGATCCTGACACCACAGCCAAGACATTGTTTGAGCGATTACAACGAGAGCACCCTGGTCATTTCTCGGATGGACAACTCAGAACATTACAGCGTCGTATAAAGGAATGGCGTCATGTGATGGCCAAAAACCTTGTTTATGCGTGTTTGAAAGAGAATAACAATCTGCCTGAAACTGTAATTTCTCCTACCAGCGGAACTTGTCAATGATGATGAGACACTTTCATTAACCATTTAGAGTAGACCTTTGTTGTCTACCCTGGGTATCGGTTTGTTAATCCAGACGGCATTGGGCAAGGGCAGCTATTTTGGGAGATTGCCCTTAAAGCGTTCGGTGTGTTCTCTGAATGCGGCATTAAGGACATTCTGCCGATTTTTGATAATCTGTTGTGCCCGTCCATAATGGACATCCTCAGGGGTGAGGAAACCTATTCCGGAATGGTAATGTTCGGTGTTGTACCAGGAGAAGAATTGCCGGCAGAAAGACCTGGCGTCTTCGATGCATCCGAACCTTTCGGGGAATTGAGGCCTGTACTTCATTGTCTTGAAATGAGCTTCCGAGTAGGGGTTGTCATTGCTGACATGAGGCCGGGAAAAACTTTTGGTGATGCTCAGGTCAGCAAGCAGGAGAGCGACCGTTTTCGAGGTCATACTGGCGCCCCGATCGGAATGGATGCACAGTTTGTTTGCCTGGATCATCTGTTTCTCGCAGGTTTGTTCGATCAACTTTTTTGCCAATGATCCGGATTCCCGGGAGGCAACCATCCAGCCGA
>Ga0208694_1004092_pt1 | contig 13512 bp, 5 predicted proteins | sample AD_UKC078_MetaG_FD_184442 | JGI IMG/M metagenome (GOLD analysis project Ga0208694, IMG submission 184442) | Active sludge microbial communities of municipal wastewater-treating anaerobic digesters from USA - AD_UKC078_MetaG (SPAdes) (version 2) | ecosystem: Engineered > Bioreactor > Anaerobic >...
ATCGTGCCGGCAACGGATGCCGAGTTGACGGAGTCTACCTACGTCATTGCACAGGCCGCCGGCGGTTTCGCCGGTGACAAGCCTGCAATCAGTGGCTTCCCGTCCAAGTACAAGATCGTCCGTACGGCCACGGAGATGCGTCTCACGAGTCAGGGCGGATCGGTTATGTTGCTCAAATAGCCAGACTTGTTGCGACCTCTAACAGATGGCAAACGGACGGCAAGTTGACTCTGCGAAAGCGAAACTTGATCCGCGCGTGGAGCGTGTGGTGGCCTTTGTCCGGCGCACGCTCCACGAGCCGCCGGATTACGTGCAGCTCGCGCGATTGGCCAACCTTTCCTACTGTCAGCTTTTCCGTCTGTGCAAATTACATTTGGGTCTCTCCCTGCAACAGCTTGTTGAGCGCGAGCGGATCGCCCGCGCCAAGCGACTGCTGGCGCTGAACCACCTCAGCATCAAGGAGGTGGCGGCCCAAGTCGGGTATGCCGATCAGCTCTATTTTTCCCGCCGCTTTCAACGTGCGGTCGGCGTGTCGCCCACGCAGTTTCGTGCCGATCAACTCGCCAACCCCGAAACAGCCCTGCATCCCTATTCTTACTACATGGGACTGGCCACGACCGAAAGGACCTACGGGTCGTCGGTCTGAGTAGCATGCAATCCCAATCCATACCAATGAAAAGAGGGTGCATACCTTTTTTCTTGGATTTTCACTCGTCCTAGTGTTTACTGTCTGTGTCGAAGATGAGGAGGGGTGTTCCATCCGTCGAGTGACAGGGATGGTGTCCGCTTGGTGTTCATGTCGGCCAGTCATGAAAAGTCTGGAGGTGTCAGATGTCACGAGTAAGACGCAGCAGAAACTGGAGAGAAGCGGCACGGATAGGGAGGTGTCTGATTTTCGGGGTGATCGCAGTTCTGAGGGCGCATGCGGAGACCGTCCTTGTGGCATACGCCAGCGGCAACAAGGAGGTACGTCAGTTCTCGGTCGCAAACGGGGTGTGGACGTACGAGAAGGTGTTCGCTTCTGGTTCGTACGAGGGGAAAGCGATGACCCCTGCGGGCGTGACCAGCGACGGGCGGCGCGTCTATATCGGAGATATAGCGGCGCGCCGGATTCTTGCGTTCGAAACCGACGGCACGTTTGTGGGCACGGTCACGAATTTCGCCTCGACCTGCACGCCCGACTGTGTGTTTGCAGCACCGAACGGTTACCTGTACATGAGCGATGCCTTCGGGAGTGCAGGCGACCACATCTACCGCTTTGACTTGGATACTTGGCAAGGGGGGGAGTTTATTGCGACTACCGGATGGGGAGAGACATTCAATAATCCGCGCGGTCTGGCGGTCGATGAAAATGGTCTATTGCTTGTCGCCGACCGGAACTCGAATAAGGTGCGGCGCTTCAATGCGACCGATGGTGCTTATAGCAATACCCTGGCGACCGTGAGCTTGCCGAACGGATTGGCCTACAACTTCATCTCGCGGCGCGTTGTGAGTACCCATCAGCAAGGGACGCTGGGTTGTCTGGTTGAGGTCGAACCCGACGGCACGGTCATACTCCGGTATTCGGACGACCAGACAGCTCCCAGAATCGGCATCGTCACGATCGGCGAAGATGTGTATTACTCTAGCTACAACGATAACAAAGTCTTTCGGGTCCGCCCGGACGGCACACGTACGGTCGCGGTGGATGCGCAGTCGGATGTCAGCCAGCCGATGTATATGACGGTGGTGCCGGATCATTCGCTCGTTCCTGAAAACGGTTTGACCGCGCACTGGCGCTTTAACGAAGGTGCAAACGCGCCGTTGTTGGCATCCTCCATCGGGCCGACGGGTTATCGTGAGATCGATGCTCAGGGATATCTGCAAAGCGGGGCGACCGGCGTGGAAGGCGGGGCGGTCTGGTTCAATGATTATAGCTTTGGAGTGATCCGGGATTCCAAGCTCTTGATTCCCGCGACAAACGATTTCAGCGTGTTCCTGTGGGCGGGAGCATCTGCGGAAGGTAGCGGGCAACGGCATGTGTTTTCGCAAAACAACGGCCAAGCCGGACGGTGCGAGCTAGGCTATGACTTCGACAGCGGTTCCGCGCGGAAGCTTTTTTGGTGGCATGCGAATGGGCCGACCTTGATCTCCGCTAACGACGCGCGTGACGGGGCATGGCACCATATCGGCGTGATCCGTCGCGGCGACCAGATGGAGTTGTGGTTGGACGGTGTCATGGAGGCCAGCGCGGTCATGACGGCGTCGATTGACCAGTCTCTCGATTGGCGTTTGGGTCGTGCCGTGTATCCGCAGTTTTACCTGAATTCCGGCGCGTTCATGGATGATTTGCGCGTGTATGACCGGGCACTCTCCAGCGCTGACGTGTCGGCGCTCTACACGCTCTACACCTCGTCGCCGTCGTCCTTGCCGGTTCCTGTCCGGCCTGCGTTGCCGGTTCCAGATTTCACAGCGGTCGAATCTGAGTTGACTGCGGTCGCTGTGGGGCATCAGCCGCGCATTGCGAGCCCGGTCGGATCGCCGTCTCTTTTGCTGATGTCGGGCGGCGTTATGTTGGCCGCGTATGATGTCTGTAGTGGTGCGGGTATTACACGGGTCTGCCGTTCAACGGATGGCGGCACCGTATGGACGCAGATCGCGGAACTCACGGGATTGGTGCATGCCTCGCTATTCGAGGAGGGCGGCGCGCTTTATCTGCTGGGGACATCCGATGTGTTGGGCTCCGTGCGCATTCACCGATCGACGGATGGCGGTGCCACGTGGTCGGCGGGATCGACAATCTCGCCGAACGCATCCTTTCATATGGCGGCTGGACCGGTCGTGGTGCATGACGGGCGTGTGTGGAAGGCGGCCGAAGATCAAACTGAGCAAGGGTGGCGACCGGACCGGGCGCGTGTGCGCATGCTCTCGGCGCCGGTCGGTTTCGATCTGATGGCGGCTATGAACTGGACGGTGTCTGATCCGCTGTCTCGCAGCGGATGGGATACCAACCGTCGTCTGACCGGATGGTTGGATGGCAATGCGCTTGTGGATAAGAACGGCGGGCTCGTCACGCTCATGAGCGTACGTCAGAACCGTGGCGGCATGGCGGAGGTGGCGGCGTATGTGCCCGTGACGACGGCAAGTTCGGCACCTGGCTTCAATCTGGATACGGGGTTTGTCATGTTGCCCGGCGCGGCGAAGCCGTTCATGGTCCGGTATGACGCTGTGTCGGGCCTTTACTGGACGCTGACGAGCGCGGTCGCCCCGTCCGAGAACGAAATCGGCAAGGTTTTGCCGGAGAATATCTGTCATAGGCTAGCGGTGTATTCATCGCACAATCTGCGTGATTGGTGTCTGCGCGATGTGTTGTTCGAACGGCCTGAGAATGGCAAAGACGGTTTTCTGCAGGCGTCGTTTTCGTTTTCCGGGGATGATCTGGTGGTTCTGTTCGCCGCCGCGTATGCCGACGGTTTGTCCGGCCCGCGTTCGGCAGTCGAGCCGAACATGGTGCTGGTTAAACGGATTGCCGGTTTCCGTTCCCTGCCGGTTGACGAGGGCGATGCGCGTGTGCTGGTGGCCGACACGGGATTGAACCGCGTGATGCGCTACAGCTTAAACAGCTTGGGGCAGTGGTGCGACGACAACGTGTTTGCGGATGGTCTGTCCGCGCCTTACGGATTGGCGTTGTTCGGAGAGACGGTGTATGTGACTGAGCGCGTGGCTGGGGGACGTCTGCTCGCCTACACGCTCAAGGGACGCTTGCAGCGGACGGTCACAACCTTTGCGTCGGACAGCACGCCGGGAGCGCTTGAAGCCGCGCCGGGCGGAATGTTGTTTGTGTCGTTGATCTCGGCGGTAAACGGTGACAAGGTGGTCAAGGTGAATCCGGCCAATGGCGCGGTCAGTGTGTTTATCGATACGACCGGATGGGGTGCTACGCTCGTCGATCCGCGTGGGTTGTCCTGTGACGAGGCAGGGAACCTTTACGTGGCCACGCAGTATGAGATCGGCAATACCCAAGGATATTTCAGGAAGTTTTCGCCGACGGGAGCTTTGTTGGAAACCTCGCGATTGCACGATCAACCCCGGGGCGTGTTCTATGATGCCGTTGGGCCGCGCGTCATCGGTTCGGTTTATGGGGCTTGCGATGTCATGTCGCTGCCATTGCCGCTCGGCAATACCTTCGCGAGAATCGGTGATTACAGCGTCTGGACCAAGTTTTACGATATCAACATTGTGGACGGACAGGTGTGCTATACGGATTTCGATTACGGCATGGTGCATATTATTCGCAGCACGTTGACAGCGCAGGGCACGGTCGCTCTCGGGCTCAAGAATCCGGCGGAACTGTTGCTGATTCCTGAGGGCGCGAAAGCCTGGCCGGATATCGGGTCGGGGACGCTGATCCGTTTGAAGTGAGTTGAATCAAGGGGTAATCATGCGATTTGTTGGACAGCTTGGTGCCGTATGTATGACAGTGATGTGCGCGTCGTTGGTGGTCGGCGAGCCGACTCCCCGATTCGGCGGCGGAAATCCGTGCTCGCTGGCCTTTACGTTTCGCGTGGAGCGCTTCCCTGAGGGGGATACTCGTGCGTGGAATGCGGCTTCGCCGATGACCCTGTTACGGCTTGATCCCGATTCAACAAATGCGCCGACACTCTTTATCCGGGTGTGGTCTGATCGTCTGTTCGCAACGTTCTTCGCAAAGAGCCGTGCGGATAATTTCGATATAAACGCCGACGTGCGTGTAGAGCCCGGTCGGCTGCACCACGTTGCATTGACCGATACCGGCAAAGAGTTGCAGCTTTACGTGGACGGTGCGCCGGTGGCCTACCGGTGGCAGCCGCAGCCGCGCCCGCGCTACACGCGCATGCAGATCGGATCGGACGGCGGACGGCGTGCCTTGCTGGGTGAAGTGCCGTCGGGAGTCACCTTCCAGGATCGTTGCTTGTCGGATCGCGAGGTTACAGAACAGGCTGCCGCTTCTGGTGTCGCCGTGAGAACGGTTGCGGAAAGTGCGCTGCCGGTGACGACGGCGGCAGATGCGCCGGCCTACCGAGCATTGCGGGTTGCGTCCCGCCATCTTCATCCGTTGATCGACGGACTCTCCATTCACGCTACGGCGGTGGCGTGGCATGATCGGCAGGGCCGCGATTTGCTGGCGGTCTGTGCGGGTGCATTCGGTTCGCGACTGGCGCTTTACCGTTACCAAGGGCATGAGGGCGGGCTGCCGATCTATGACCACGGCACAACGGTTTCAGGGCTGCCGCGCGACCGCTATCAGGCTTTGCCGAACCGACACGGCACCTTCGATCTGTTCGCGCGTGGTACGCGTACACGGTTCGGTGATGGGACCTTCGTGCAATACCTCAATGCAGGCAAGCCGGGGGAACCGCTTTTTACGGTGAAGCATGTGCGGTTTGACGGCAAGCCCATGTCGGCGTTCGGCAGGGTGAGTGCGTGGACACTGGGTGATCTCGACGGGGACGGAACGGAAGACTTTGTGTTCATGCGCACACTCTCGCTCGGCGGCGATATGCGTTTTCCGTTTGAAGGCTCGCCGTGGACCGGCAAGGAGCAGCGTTATGCCGGTCCGGGCAAAGGCTATGACATCCGGGGAACGTGGTTGGGCCACGATGTGATTGGTGAGGTGCTTTGGTCGAAGGGTAGCCGCGCGGAGGACGGCAGTTTGACTTTTGCCGCGCCGCGCCATGTGCTGGCGCGTGCGCCGGATTATCCGCTGCTGTGGAAAACCATCGGTGCGAACCGTGCGTTGGCCGTGTTGCGGGTGGAGGGCCAGACATGGCTCGCGATCGCCGGGAGCATTGACGAACTGCTGGCGGTTGACATTGCTATGCGTGACGGCCAAGCGGTTTGCGGCGCGGCGCGGCCGCTGCTGAAGAGCGGGTACGAACTGCCGCACACGTTTCTGGTGACACGTATATCGAGTGTCGATCTGGAGGGTGACGGCGTGCCCGAGTTGTTGCTGGACGGTAATCCGGGTGTGGTGGCGGTTCTGCGGGGTCGCCGCGTAGGGGAGTTTGTGTCGATGGGTGTTGCACAGACCAGCGGCGGATGGCTGGCCGCCGAAACATTGACCGCGCCGTGCAGGTTGGATTGGGACGGGGACGGCCTGCCGGATCTGTTGACCGGTGATGCGTCGGGACGTCTGATGTTCTGGCCCGGCACGAGCGATGCGTGGACATACGGAACGCCACGTGCGATGACGGCCGCCGGCGTTCCGATCCGTCCGGTCGCCGGGCTGAACGGGTCGATTCAGGGATCGAATGAGAAGCGCTGGGGATATCTCAAGGTTACAGCAGGCGAATGGGGCGGGACCAAGGCGATCATTACAGATGACATCACGGGGACGCTGATGCTCTACCGGCGCAGGGAAGCGCAAGGGAAGCCGGATGACGCTTGGCATCTTACTGCGGGCCAACTGTTCACTTTGCAGGGAGAGCCGTTTCGGATTGCCTGGCGCAGCCGACCGGACATCATTCCGGGGGCATCCGGTTTCGCGGGTGTGCCGCATGACGCACTGCTGATTCAGGATTGGGACGGCGATCTTGCGGTTGCTGTGCCGCACAAGGCGGGAGGCACTGACCTGCGTGAAACGGTCAAGTTGCGGTACGTGGACGGCGCATCTATCCGATTGTGCGGTCCGGCTGGTCTCTGGGGGCGCGGGGCGGTCTCATTGGTGGATTGGGACGAAGACGGCAGGCTCGATCTGCTGTTCGGCACCAACCGCTCATGCCATCGCTTTTTCAGTGAACAGGCAGCCAAGCAAGGGGCCGTACCATTTTTCATCCGTAACGAGGGTTCGAATGCGGCACCGCTGTTTGCGCGGCCTGTTCCGTTCAAGCTGGCGAACGGTCAGGCGCTGGATTTCGGCGTTCACAATGCTACGCCGTGGGCAACGGACTTAGATGGGGACGGGAAGCCGGACCTGCTGATCGGAGCGGAGGACGGTAAGGTTTACGGGTTTCTGCACAAGGAACTCGAATGGTGACAGCACGGCGCATACACGAGGCGCGAGGTTAAACGGCAAGGAAAGGAACGGCATGATGATTCAGTGTCTGAAAAGCAAATTGCGAATCCTTCTGATTGCAGGTGTGATGGGTGCGGTAGCCGTATCCGCCGAGACCGATACGGTGCTGCTCTGCTACGCGGCGAATGTGATGCGCTTTACCGTGACGGATGGCGTGTGGAGCCGCGAGAACGATTTCGCACTTGCAAGCAATAATTACGGGGGGCTCACGCGCAGTTTCTTTGCGCTGGCGTCAGACGGTCGCCGCGTGTTTATCGGCGAAAACGGTTCTACCTCGCGTATTCTGGAGTTTGATCTTGAGGGAACGTATCTGCGCACTTTGGCCGTCGTTGACAAAACGGTTGAAACCATGGGTATATCGCAGGATGGGCGGTGGGTGTATGCTACGGCTGGATTGAACTTTTCGGCGCCGACCACAGACGCCGCTGTCTACCGGTATGACGCGGTGACCGGTGCCGGCGGCCTTTTCATCGAGAATCAAGGAACCAATGCGTTGGGCGACGTGTTGTGGAAGTTCCAGATCCCGCGCGGCATCACGACAGATGCAGAGGGGAATGTTTGGGTTTCGGAGCGAACCACCGGGAGAATCTTTAAATTCAGCGGAGAAGATGGAGCGTTGTTGAATACATTTACCGGGCTGTCGGGAGTTCAGGCGCTCAGTTTCGTCCATCAGGAAAACACGGTGTACGGGGCCGCGAATATTTCGGCGACGTATGCGATTGCCGTCGCCACCGGAGCCACTACGACATATACGATCAGCGGGATCAACAACCGGCTCGGCATCACTTGGGTTCAGGGCTTCTTATACAGCGGACGTTGGGATACACCGGACATTTCACGTTACGATCTTGGGGCATTGACCTACGATATCGCCATGACTGTGCCTAAAAACTCGCGCCAGATCATAACCGTGCCGCGGACGCCGTTGCGGCAAACGGCAGGTCATCTGCTGCTCTCGGAGACGGTGTCGAACCGTGTCACGCGCGTTGCGGTGGATACCGGCGGAGGAGTGGAGGCCGATACGGTTTTCGCAGGCGGTGCCGGTGTGACCTACGCGGGTCTTCCGTTGCGGCAACCGCGAGGGATCGCCGCGTTCAGCAATACGGTCTATGTGGCCGAAGGCGTGACGGGTGGAAGAATCCTGCGTTTCAATAAATGGGGGACGTTCAAAGAGGTGACCGCCGATTTTTCGGAGACGCCGTACAGCGGATGCGTGCCGACCGCGCTGGCGCTTTCACCCGACGGCGAGACGCTGTACGTCAGCGACACACACACCCTGTTTCTGGCAGGAGGCGGTGCTACATGGGCCAATGTGCCGATCAATGGATACTACGGAACGAACAGTTTTGGCGAGACGATCTACAAAGTGCAAGCGCGTTCGGGTGATGTTTCAGTTTTTGCAGATGCCGCGAATTGTGCGGCTGGTGAAACGCTGCTCGAGTGCCACGGGGTTGCAGTTGATGCATGCGGCGATGTCTATTGTACTGCATGGTTCAACAAAACGAGCGCGCTTTTTCAAAGCCCCGGCAAGCTGTATCGGTTTGCGCCGGACGGGACGCGTCTAGCTTCGCTGAGTATCGGCAATCCGGCGGCGTGCTATTATGCCCGGGGAAATGTTTATTCCCCGTCTGTGACCAACACACAGGTTCAGGGGGACGGTATCCTTTTCACCGGCAACGGCATACAGGATTTTTGGTGGACTTCAGCAGGCGGTTCGCTTACGCCGTTCCCCAAAGTCCTTGATCTCGGCTCTTGGCGGAACTATTTGGATGTAGAGGTCATCAACGGGTGCTTCCTCTACACCGATCCTGAATACGGGTTGCTCTGGATGAGGACGGGGGAGACGGCTGCTGTGACTGTCCTTGATGGACTGTCCACGCCGAGTTATCTCGATTACGTGACGTGGACCGGACCCGAGCCGCCGCCGGGCGGTACACTGATGACGTTGAAATGAGAGGTTGAGGTAGGGATGTATCAAAAGGAAAGAAAAATGAGAAGTAACTACAAAGTTCTACTTGTCGCCACTCTTTGTTTGGCTCTCGAGGGCTTGGCAAGCGGTGTTCTGGTGGGCCACTGGCGTATGAATGAAGACGAGAGTGCCTCAACGCTTGTTCCAACTGTGGGAAGTCGGTCGATCGCACTGAAAAACGGCGCGGTCGCCGGGGTGCCCGCCGTCGAGGCGACTGGCGTGTACATGTCTGCGGGAGTGGGTCACATTCTCGACTCCACACAGTTGATTCCTGCCACCGATGATTTCGGGGTCTTTCTTTGGGTCTCTTTTACAAACGCACCGGGACCGACCTCGCAGATGCACCTTTTCTCCTGCAATGCCGGCCAGGTCAGTCGTGCCAATTTCATGGTCATTGACTCAGGTGACCGGCTCGGTTGGTTTCACAGCGGTGGGGTGGGGTGCACAGGCCGGACGGCCATCAACGATGGGGCTTGGCATCACGTTGGCGTGACGCGGCGCGGGGGGCGTATGCAGCTGTGGGTGGATGGCCTGCCCGATTGCGCCGAATCGGACGAGGCAACAGCACCCATTTCTCAGGCGCAGGATTGGCGTATCGGCTCATTTGTGAGTGAAACAAACGGCCTGTTCCGTGGACGTATGGATGACTTGCGCGTGTATCATGGAACGCTTTCTGACTACGAGATTGAGTCGTTGGTGTCGGCAAGCATTCTGCAGCAAGCGGAGCATCGTTGGAGACTCGATGAGAAAAACGGAAGCACATTGCTGGTGCCGGAAAGCGGCTGGATGGCTGCCGTTGCGAAAAAAGCGCTTACAGCCGGTGTTTTGGCCCCTCAAAATACTGGGATCGCATTTGACGGACAAAATCTGTTGCGCATCCCCGCATCGCGTTTTTTGATCCCCGCGACCAATGATTTCAGTGTCTTCTTATGGATGCGCGATGACGCGGTGGTGGCATCCACCGTGCAGTATCTCTCCTGCAACAGCGGGCCAACACAACTTAATAGATGCAGCTTTGGCAATTCGTTTAGTACGTCGTCAGAGGGGAAGCTTTTCTTTTTCCATCCTGACGCAACGTTGATCGGGGACACATCTGTGCGCGATTCGGGGTGGCATCATGTGGGGTTCGTGCGGCGGGGTAACGTGATGGAACTGTGGCTGGACGGCGCGCGTGATGGGATGCGCGATTACGGTGCCGGGTTCTCGTTATCACAGCAGTGTGACTGGCGCGTGGGTGCTGGTGCCACCGAGAGCGTGAATTTTTTCAAAGGCCGTATGGATGATTTGCGAGTTTTCACGAATGCGTTGGCTGAGGCTGACATTGCTCAACTGTACGACAGTTATACGCCCGCGAACAGTCTCATCGCGCATTGGTCGTTTAATGATGTGGCGAATAAACGTTATCTGATTCCCTCTGTGGGATGGCGGGAGATCGAGGCATCTAATAACTTGCAGTCAGGTGCCGCAGGCGTGGAGACTGGCGGGCTTTGGGCAAACAGCACCAGTCGCGGACGTATTCTCGGATCAAAAAAATTGATCCCCGCGACGAATGATTTTACTGTACTGCTCTGGATGCGGACACAAAACACAACCACAACATTTGAAAAGCATCTTTTCTCGAACAACGGGGGGCAGCCGGGACGGAGTAATTTGACCTTAGATGCCAATAAGGCGACTGGCAAAATAACGTGGTGGGTGAACACCACCTTCGGGCTCATCGGCGTCAACGTGAGTGCCGGTCTGGGACCGGTTGTTACAGATGGTGTGTGGCATCAGATTGGTCTCACCCGAGAGGGGAAGACCTTCCGTCTTTGGGTGGACGGTGTGAATATAAATAGCGCGACGTCTTCTGCTGAGATGCCTACCATCGAACAGTCGTTCGACTGGTACATCGCGTCTAGCGCCAGAACCAATGCATCGCATTTTTACGGTAATGCGGGTACGGGTTATGCGCTGATGGATGATCTGCGCATTTACAACTATGCGTTGCCAGCTTCAGAAGTGAGCGCCTTGTACAGCAGTTTTCAGCCGCTTCCCAGCGGGGTACCCACGGTGCCCGAAACGGATCATTCAGTGATTGAAGCGGCAACAGGCGGAAAGGTAGTCGGGCATCTGGCTGGGATTTCCGGTGAAAACACTTTTCATTTGCCCTCTCTTCTGATGTGCAGTGATGGCAGCTACAAAGCGGCTGCAACCGTGCTGGCTTCTCCGCTTGGTTGCCACGTAAAAATATACCACTCGTCCGATGCGGGTTTGTCTTGGTCTATGCGTAGTACAGTCGCACCGCAGTATGGAGGCGCTCTGTTTGAGAGCGGCAACGCGCTCTATCTAATCGGCAACACGTATGATGGCGGCGAACTGGTTATCCGGCGGTCGTATGACGGAGGAACTACATGGAGCGTGCCGGAGTCAGCGGCGAGCGGTATTTTGACCGAAACGACGGGATGGCACTTCCGTGGCGGTGCTCCCGTCATTCACAACGGCCGGGTGTGGGTATACGTTGAAAGACGCGGCAATACGATACACGACAGCTATCCGGCAAACGTCGAGGCGGGGGCCATGTCGGCGTCTGTCGGTACGGACCTTTTGAATGCTGACAACTGGACCGTGACACAACCGCTGACGGTGATTCCGGAAACGTGGAATCCGTCCGTCGATTTCCGTGGCTGGTCCAATGGGCGTGCGGTTGTTGACCGTGACGGCGTCCTGCACATGGCGCTTGCGACCTACACTGTCAACAACGCCGAATACCTGTCACTGCTGGCTGCCGGCACCTCGCCAGACGCGGGGCTCATCCACTCTCCTATGACAGACACTGTGCTGTTGCCAGGCGGTGGGGATCCGCTTGCGTTACAGTACGATTCGATTACCCGTCGTTTCTGGGCGGTTACCAATCCAGACCGTATCACGAAAATGGGGCTCTTCTCGTCGTTCACGATGCGTGACTGGACGTTTCATAGCATGTTGCTTGAGGCAGAAGCGAACACCTCGCAGACGTTTTCTGTTCCAGACTTTCGAATTGAGGAAAACGATTTGATCACACTCTGCTGTGCCGCTTACCCGGATCAGGATGGTGAACCTCAGACGCGGAACCATCTCCTGTTTAAACGCGTTCCGAATTTCCGCCAATATCCGTCTGACAAGCAGCCCGGCAGACTGTTGCTCGCCGACAGCGGCAATCACTGCGTGCGGCGGTACAGTTTCGGGGCCGCCGACAATTGGTTGTTTGACGACGGCGTTGACCCGGTCTTTGCGAGTGGCGTGTATGCCGGTCAGGCATTGCAATCGCCGTATGGCCTGACGATGGCAAATGGCCGGGTCTATGTCGGGGAGCGTATCGCCGGCGGGCGCGTACTGGCGTTCTCCTTGCGCGGTACTTTTCAAGGTGTCGTCCATACTTTTGGAGCCGATGTTGTTCCCGGTGCCTTGGCTGCGTCAGGCAACACGGTCTTCGTGAGTGATGAGACTGGGCACCGAGTTTGGCGCATCGATACCGAGACAGGGGCAGCCGCTGTTTGGCTCCCGCGTGTTGGAACGGGGTATTCCTTGCAAGAGTTGCGCGGGATCGCGGTTGACGGTGCAGGTCATGTGTATGCTGCGGACCGATCAGCAAATTTGATCATGAAGTTCAATGCCGCAGGTGAGTATGTGACGGGCGTTTCGCAGCATGTCCCCGAGTCCCTGCTGTGGGATGCTGAAGGGGGCCGGTTGGTTGCGTCGGTCTACCTGACGCCTGATATTGTTTGGGTCAACTTTGCAGAAGGCACAGTGTCCAAGCTGTTGGACAATAGCGTAGGCGACCAGCGTTTCATTGGCTTGGCATCGGTACTGGGCCGCTTTTATTTCACTAGCGATGCGATGAACCGCGTCAATCGGCAAGACAACCTATACGCGTATCGTACGGCAGATATCCGCGTGGCCAATCCCGGGCATCTGCTTCTCATTCCTCAAGGCGGCGAGGTTTATCCCGAGGCCGCGCTTGGAACCCTTATGCAGATACGGTGATGCCAAGATGTTGGGTAACAAGGAAGGGAGTGACATGATGACCCAGTGTGTGAGTAGCAAACTTTTGATCGTGAGCGCGGGGGCGGCAGTGGGGATGTGTGCCGGTTTGGCGTGTGCGGAGGCGCTGGTCTCGTCAGGTTTTATCTGTGATCCGTTGCCGACGCCGCAATGTCATGCATCGACCATCGCGGAGACGCCGGAAGGGATGGTGGCCGCGTGGTTCGGCGGCACGCATGAGCGGCATCAGGATGTCGGGATCTGGTTGGCGCGGCGGGAAAACGGGGCGTGGTTGCCCGCGCGGGAGGTGGCCAACGGCGTGCAGCCGGACGGCATGCGCCACCCTTGCTGGAATCCAGTGCTGTATGCCGCAAAGGACGGCTCGCTGACCCTCTTTTTTAAGGTCGGGCCGGACTGCACATGGTGGTGGGGCGAGAAGATGGTCTCGCGCGATCATGGGCGTACGTGGTCTAAACCGGAGCGCCTGCCGAACGGCATGATCGGACCG
>Ga0208694_1004121_pt1 | contig 13442 bp, 14 predicted proteins | sample AD_UKC078_MetaG_FD_184442 | JGI IMG/M metagenome (GOLD analysis project Ga0208694, IMG submission 184442) | Active sludge microbial communities of municipal wastewater-treating anaerobic digesters from USA - AD_UKC078_MetaG (SPAdes) (version 2) | ecosystem: Engineered > Bioreactor > Anaerobic >...
GGTGGGTGGATCAACCCGTATCCCTGCTATCCAACAAGTAGTAGAGAATTTCTTTGGTAAAGCGCCTTCAAAAGGTGTTAATCCTGACGAAGTAGTTGCCATTGGTGCAGCAATCCAGGGAGGCGTATTGAGTGGTGATGTTACCGACATCTTACTTTTGGACGTAACTCCACTTTCACTCGGATTGGAAACTTTAGGTGGTGTGATGACTCGTTTGATCGAAGCCAACACAACTATCCCAACCAAGAAAACCGAAACCTTTACTACCGCTGTGGATAATCAAACCTCTGTTGAGATCCATATCCTTCAAGGGGAAAGACCCATGGCAAATCAAAATAAGAGTATCGGACGCTTCCACCTTGACGGTATCCCCGCTGCAATGCGCGGAATTCCACAAATCGAAGTTACTTTCGACATCGACTCTAATGGAATTTTGAACGTAAGTGCTAAGGACAAAGCCAGTGGTAAAGAGCAAAAGATCCGCATTGAGGCTTCCTCCGGATTGACAGATGAGGAGATCAAGAGAATGAAAGCGGAAGCAGAAGCCAACGCTGAAGCGGACAACAAAGCGAAAGAAGAAGTTGAAAAGCTCAACAATGCAGACTCGTTAGTGTTCAACACTGAAAAACAACTCAAAGAGTTTGGCGATAAGATTCCTGCTGAAGACAAAACATTGATCGAAGCTGCTGCTGCGAAACTAAAACAAGCTCATGCAGATAAGAACTTCAGCGCTATCGACGAGTCTACAGCCGAGTTGAACAATGCATGGAACAACGCTTCACAAAAGATGTATCAGCAAGGTGAAGCACAAGGCGCCTCTGCCCACACTCAAGATTTCAACTACGGAAATCAGCAGCAAGGCGGTACTACAGAAAACCAAGGCAGCAACATGGATGGCCACGTAACTGATGTTGACTTTGAAGAAGTAAAATAAGATAGATAAACAATTATTTATCAAAAATAATCAAATGAGTGTAGCACAATATGTTACACTCATTTTTTTTGTTAATATTTTTCGTTTTTTATGCTTATATATGGATTATTTATTGTATATTTGCAACATATTTGTAACGCGACTTAATTAACGATAAGATGCGACTTATATATACTTAACGCTACTTAATTCAACTAAAAACATACGATATATGTCTGCAAGTAAGTATAAATTAGAACGAAAATGCGAAATGTGCGGAAGCACCTTTTTTGCTAAAACTGTTTATTCTGTATACTGCTCTAAACGTTGTAGTGAGGCTGCATACAGAGCAAAAAAACGTGAAGAGAAAAAAGAACAACACAGACAGGAACTTGCAAACAAAGTTCCACAAGAACGCCCATACATTTCCATCGCCGAAGCCGTTGCTATGTTCGGAATTTCACGAGATACTATTTACAGGCTAATAAGAAATGGTAATCTGCCAGCAGTCAATTTGGGAGTACGACTTACAAGAATCAGTCGTGCCCATATCGAAAGTATGTTTCCGTTGGTAGAACAAAAACAGCAAACAACGTCAACGCCTCAACCAACAAAATCATACAATTTTGACGCTTCCGATTCCTATACAATCGGTGAAGTGTCAACAAAATACAGTGTTTCCAATTCCACTGTTTACAAAACCATCCGCAAGATAGGTATTCCCACTTGTCAAAAGGGAAAATTTGTATTTGTACCAAAAGAAGAAATAGATAGAGTATTCAATCCAAGCAAATAATCCACTATGAAGAAAGCCCTTGCCAATACAAAAGTTACAGTCAAACTTCGTAAATCAGAATACCACAATGAGTGGTATTTGATAATTGAGAGTTATCCAGTGTTCAAGCCCGGCAACACGAAGCCCAGCCGTATTGTAGAGGCAATTAACCGCACCATAACAACCCCCATTTGGGACAAATCTCGCACAGCCAGAACCACCGAAAACAGCAAAACGTTCAAGCCCAAGCGTGATGCAAACGGCATTATTCAATGTAAAAGCGATAAGGATCAAGAATCTTGCATCTATGCCGATAATGTCCGCAAAATTCGTCAACGTGAATATGATAATGCTGCACTTTACACCGATACTGAGGCAGAACAAGCCGAACAAAACGAACGTTCACAGTGCAATTTCATTGAGTATATTCAGAAAACGGCACTACAACGCCACAAACGAAGTTCACAATCTATTATCACCAATTGGAATCGGGTTTGCGAATTGCTCAAACTCTTTGCCGAAGGCAACATCATTCTGTTTTCGCAAATCAACCTTAAACTGATTGAGGATTTCCGTTCCTTTCTTATTACCGCCCCTTGCGGCGGCAACAAGAAAGGAACGGTGTCGCAGAACACCGCCGCCACCTATTTCAGCATCTTCAAAGCCGCACTGAAACAAGCCTTTGTTGATGGCTATCTGACGATAGACCTATCCGCCAAAGTCAAGGGCATACAAGAGCAGGAAAGCCGCCGAGAGCATCTAACTGTTGAAGAACTCAACACACTTGCCGCCACAGATTGCGACCGCCCCATTCTTAAACGTGCCGCTTTGTTTTCTGCCCTCACAGGGCTTCGCCACTGTGATATTCAGAAACTTCGTTGGAGCGAAATTCAAAAAGATGGCGAGAATTACCGTCTTAACTTTACACAGCAGAAAACCAAAGGCGTTGAATACATGCCCATCAGCCAACAAGCCTACATGCTTTGTGGCGAGCCACAAGCCCCCGAAAAACTTGTTTTCGAGGATTTACCCGACCCTTCGTGGATTTCAAAGCCGTTGGAACGTTGGATAAAATCAGCCGGCATCACACGCCGCATCACGTTCCACTGCTTCCGACACACATACGCGACATTGCAATTGGCTGGTGGAACCGACATCTACACCGTCAGCAAAATGTTAGGTCATACCAATGTACGAACTACACAAGTTTACGCCAAAGTAGTTGATGAGAAGAAAGAAAAAGCAACTGACGTAATCAAAATTGACAATCTCATAGTGAAGGAGGGATAAACAATGAACGACACTATAGAAAAGATAATCCGTTTCGACCTCTGTCCATTGCAGAGTAACAATCAAGGCAATGACTATTATGAACCGCTTTTCAGACAGTTAGGAAAGGTCGAAGAAAAGTTTGATGCTTCATATCGCATTCACTTTGAAGCACCTGAATTTTCAAGCAAAGTCAAATATTACAAAAGGCTCATAGACAACGCTTTGACCAAATATTTGAATGGCGTTTTTTCTGATGAGAGCAAAAAAGACATTGTTTTATACAAACGAAAGAAATTACGTGACTTCGTTAGCTCAAACTTGACTGATATAAAAGATATTATCACAAAAAAAAATCTTGATTTAGATGTCATATTTTCAGTTCGCGACTATTCCCAAGCATTACTACAAAATGAGTGTACATACATCTTTCATTACCTAATATTATCGCTCATTCGTTGTTATATGGAATTTCAACAGCATTTCATTTCAATGATTGAATCTGATAAGCAATTGACTGTCGATGATTTCTTTGTAAAAATGCTTCAGTGGCGAAAGCCCGACAATGTCGGCATAATTCCGATTCAAAGAATTGAAATACAGCCAATACAGGAGTTTCCCAAACAGAAGTCAAAAAAAGATGTTGTATTGTCATTCACCTATACAAAATTGCAATCTGAAAGTGATAACATCAATACTCTCTTTTCTGAACTCAAAAAATATGGGGCTATTCCAACGGATTTCCAAATTACCGAGTTCAAACATTTATTCTCTGGCGTTGAAGTCGTAAATCCTATTCCGTGGATAGGGAACAAGAGCGATTTGGCATATTTGTTCAAGTTGCTTTTTAATAAAGAAAAGGTTCTCAAGATAAATGGGAACGCCACTATTTGGGACGTAGTTGACCATTGCTTTGTTGACAAAGATGGCAACCATTATGGAAAAGACAAATTAAGAACGCAACAAAAACCAAAGCAAACTACGAAAGACATCGAGCATTTTGCATATCTAATGACATAATCGGCACTCAACACTCAACACAGTACTATTTTTTTCAAAAATAACAAGGCTATCTGTTCGCAGGTAGCCTTGTTACGTTTCATTATACTTGCCCACTCAACACTCAACAACCACTCAGCGCTGAGTGCTAAATCTCAAATACACAACATTTTGCAAACTACTTTTGCATCAAGCAATCGCCCGAAAAAGAGGCACTTGGGTGATTGTGGTGCCTCAAATTTTTTACATAAAAAATTTGAAATTATGCAAACAGATAATTTGCAACAAATCACCTTCGAGCAACTTCCCCAAGCGGTTTCGTTGCTCATCAGCGAAGTTCAAGAATTGAAAAACTTACTTCGCAACTCAAATAATATGGTCGAACCTTCCGACCGTTGGTTCAACCTGCAAGAACTCTGCGAGTACTTGCCCGACCGCCCAGCCAGACAAACTGTCTATGGCTGGATTGGTCAGCACGCAGTTCCTTACCACAAAAAGGGTAAAAAACTGCAATTCTTGAAGTCCGAAATTGATGCTTGGCTCAAATCCGACAAGCGCAAAACAGCCGCCGAACTTCATGCCGAAGCCATTCAGTTTGTAAATGGTAAGAAAGGAGGTGCGTTATGAGTGAGCCTAAAACTATCGGACAGATAATGTGCGAAATGACGGCTAACCCCGCAGAGCCGATGGGCAAATTGCTTCGCAAATGCCCTTTAATTCAAGCCGAATTGCTTAGACAAGGTAAAATCTCGCTTGACGACCTTTCTGACGAGGAACTCGACAAACTCGTTGAGCATACATTTCTCGAAGATTGGATCGACAACCAAGATGTTATGCAATTGCTTCACATCAGTGTTCGCACATTGCAAACGCTACGCTCAAACGGCACTTTGCCGTATTCGCGTATCAACAACAAAATCTATTACCGCCGTCAAGATATTCAAAGAATCCTTGCCGACAATTACACTATGTACCGATTGCGTAACGGCTATGGAAAGAATAGATAAACAAGCTGTTTTGCATCGCACTAATTACGGCATTAGAATCTATTCGCACATTCTGCGCGAATGTTTTCCCGAAGATGAAGTTGTGATGCAGCTCTCTGGCAGGGATTGCGGCTTATGCCGCAACCCTTTTGCCGAGGGTGCTTCTACGCTTCATGTCTTCATCGAGAAGGCAGCCCCTGCCAACACTATGTCGGCGGAGTATGCTAAGCATACCACCACCGACCATTCCATTCCCGATGGTGATGCGTTCGACTTTGCCGAACTGCATTATCACCAATCAGGCAAAGAATTATTGGCAACGCTCAACCGAGAACTGAATCTGCATATTGGCGAAAACAACCTTTGGTATGGGAATACAAGCGAAAGGCTTGTTAATTGTCCAACGTCAACTGTCAATTTTCAATTGAAACAGTTTTCGTTCTTTTCCTCGCCAATTACCAACACCAAGCCGAGTAAAAACTTTACTATGCTTGATGCTTACTATTATATAAAAGGTGATACAGCAAAAGAACGCACAAAAAAACTACGCTCGTTTGCTGACGCAAAACAATCGCGTATGTTCAAGGCAGCAAACTTCGATTATTGCACATTCAGCGGTACATTCACCACTCGCACAGATAAAGCCCTCATCAATCATTCGGGCTTGCTGTGCATCGACTTCGACCATCTTCCAAAACTTGATTCGCTTCGCTCTCAACTTTTGAAAGATGAGTATTTTGACACGCAATTGCTTTTCCGCTCGCCATCGGGCGATGGCTTGAAGTGGGTTATCGAAATTGACATTTCTCAAACCACTCACGCCGATTATTTCCGGGCGGTAGCCAATTATCTTTTTCAAACCTACGGTATTGAGGCAGACAAGTCCGGCAAAGACATTTCCCGTGCTTGTTTCCTGCCTCACGACCCAAATTGTTTTATTAATCCTAAATATTTGAATCTATGACTAAAAATAAATTTAATCCACAAGATTGGCTCAACAACCAATCTTTACCACCCAATACTATTGACCCCATTGTCAATTATCAACAATCCACTGTCAATTCAAATGACATCGAAAATGTTGTTTCACGTATCGAGGCATCTGCCATCGATATTGCCCCAACCTACGCCGATTGGCGTGATTTGGGCTTTGCCCTCGCTGACGCTTTGGGCGAGAATGGCCGAGGCTATTATCAACGCCTCAGCCGTTTTTATCCCAACTACACAGCCGCCGAAACTGACAAACAGTTTTCGGCTTGCCTCAAAGCACACGGACACGGCATCACCATCAAAACGCTTTTTCACCTTGCCAAGCAAGCAGGAATCAGCATTTGTGGGAATGCAAGCGGCTCGCTTGCTAAATCTCAAAATTCCCCGAAATCCCCTATATCCCCAGCAGAGGAAATAGAGGATATTGAGGATATGCCAACATTTTCACAAGACATCAAAGATACGCTTCCAAGTTTGCTTGCGCAAATTGTCAGCCGAGCCAACTCGCCCGAAGATGCCGACTTGCTTTTGTTGGGTTCGCTCACTGTTTTTTCCGCCTGTTTGCCAAATGTCTTTGGCAACTATGGCGGTCGTGAAGTTTTCCCGAATCTGTTTCTTTTTGTAACTGCGCAGGCTTCGGCTGGCAAAGGTCGATTGACACTTTGCCGCCATCTTGTTCAGCCTATCCACGAAAGTCTGAAACAACTCTACGCCGCCGAAATGGAAGAATATAAACGCCTACAAAATGAGTATGCTCTTGACAAGAAAAACAACGAACCACCACAAGAACCACCGCTCAAAACGTTGCTCATACCTGCAAATAGCAGTGCCACTTCGGTTTATCAAGTTTTGAACGACAACCAAGGTGTAGGCTTGATGTTTGAGACAGAGGGCGACACGCTTGCCAACACATTCAAATCCGACTATGGCAATTTTTCTGACGGTTTCCGCAAAGCGTTCCACCACGAAATGATTTCTTACACTCGTCGCAAAGACCGCGAATTTGTCGAACTTGCCAAACCTCGCCTTTCGGCTCTTTTGTCGGGTACACCTCGCCAAATTCTTTCGCTCATTCCCGATGCTGAAAACGGCTTGTTCAGCCGTTTCATCTTCTATTATATGAATGTGCGTTTGGAATGGCTCAATGTCTTTGCCGACAATGAAGAAACGCTTGATCAATATTTTGAGCAGTTAGGTAAACAGTTCTACGAACTTTACCGAATCTTGCAAGCCTCGCAGCCTATTCGCTTCGCTTTGTCTGCCCGACAGCAGGAACAATTCAATTCCTTTTTTGCACAAGTGCAAAAGGAATATTCAAATCTATTCGGACTTGACATTGTGGCATCGGTCAGAAGATTGGGACTGATAACATTCCGTATTGCAATGATACTCACTTCGCTTCGTATCATTGACGGCGGACAGATTTCAAACCTCATCGTCTGCGACGATTCAGATTATCAATCTTCCATCATTATGGCTCGTGTGCTTTTGCAACACACCGCCAAAGTTTTCGGCTCGTTACCCACCACAGAGAGCAATGCCCCAAACGGTCAAACTGTTATTCGGCAAACTTTTCTCGACAACCTTCCGCCAGAGTTCGACCGCAAGACTTATCTTGCGGTCGCCGAAAAGTTGAAGATTCCTGCCAAAACTGCCGAGAAGTACATAAGTAAATTTTGTGTTGGTGGTTTTCTCAAACACCTTGCACACGATAGTTACGGCAAGCCGTAACAATCTAAAAAAAACATTGCAAAGCCCTTGAATGAAAGGGCTTTGTTCTTTTATAGGAATATTTATATAAAAAAATACACCGAAAAATAGCAGTCGTTTGCTGAAAATTTGTACTTTTGTACAAAAATTGTCAAGTAGCAATCTTACAAGTATATTAGTAACATTCAAAAATTTGTACAATGTTATTTGCAGACAAAATTAGACAATTACGAGAGCAAAATGGGCTTCTACAACGCAAGGTTGCCGCTGCTCTCGATGTAGATGCTGGACTTTACAGCAAAATTGAACGTGGTGAACGCCCAGCCAAGCGTGATCAAGTGATTAATCTCGCCAGTATATTACATACTGACGAAAAGGAATTATTGACGCTATGGCTTGCCGACCAAATCAAAGAAATAACAGAATCAGAGAAAGACATCGCAGACAAAGCAATTGAAATAGTTAAGAATAAGTAAATATGGAATTTAAAATACAAACATTGGCATCGGTTAACAATCCGAACTCAATACATGGTATTTATCCTTATCGAGGCAAAATATCAGCAATAGATGCTGAACAAATTCTGTCGCAAATGCCTCGCGGCAGTGTTGTATTAGACCCTTTTTGCGGTTCGGGTACAATTGTTTACGAAGGCCTTAAATTTGGACATCACACTTTAGGCATAGATGCAAATCCTATAGCAATTTTATTGTCAAACGGTAAAATTCATATCCCAGAATCGTTTGAGATTATCAAAGAAGAAGTTGAGTCTTTCATACAGAAGGCTGAAAAAGAGAATACAGTACCTCAATGCCCTGAATATTCAGCAAGTTTATTTGAGCCAAATTCATTGAATGAGATAATGAAAATGGCTTCTTATTTTAGCGAAATGAGCGACTATTTAAAGGCTTGTTTTGTTGGAACAATAGCATTAACAGCAAGAGGGTGTAATCAGTACAAATGGACTTCAAGTACAGTCGGGAAAAACATCGAACCAAAGCGATATATTTGCTTTTATGACAAGTTAAGAGCTAAAGTAAAAAAGCACTTTTTCCCTATTACTAATGACAGTATTATATATCAATGTGATACAAGGAAAGCAAATCAAATAATTCCAGCCAATTCGATTGATTTCGTTTTCACAAGTCCACCTTATTTCGATTGTTTAGATTATACGGCATATTATGCTAAAATAGTATACGAGATATTAGGTGTCGATAGGATATCAGTAAGAAATGAGCTGATACAAGATTTTTCAAATTATGAAAATGACATGAAAATAGTGCTAAATGCTTTGTATGAAATCGTTAAGCCACAAGGTCAAGTGATTTTCGTTGTGGGTGACAAAAAAATACACGGAAAGATTATCAATGGAGCAGATTTCTTCAATAGTATTAGTCCTTTTAAGCATATAAAAACAATAGAACGTTCCTATACAGGTACAAGTTCTCAAGTCTTCGATAAGTTAAACGAAACAGAACGTAAAGAACAAATTATCATATGGCAGAAATAAAAAATTATAGTGCTAACAATGCACAAATTTTCATCGGCAGTTCGGCAAATATGGATCAAATTGCTGACAATAGTGTGAATCTGATTATTACAAGTCCACCTTATTGGACCTTAAAAGATTATGACGTTGAAGGTCAAATTGGTACAGGTAGTAATTCATATGATTATTATATTTCCGAACTGAATAAAGTATGGAAAGAATGTGTGCGCGTATTAGCCCCCGATGGAAAAATATGCATCAACATTATGCCTTTCTTATTAACAGGGAAAGCTGCTCGTTTTGAACGCCGTGAAACTCGGATTGTTTTGGGCGATATTGAAAAATTTATGGATAGCACAAACTGTATGTTCCAATTCGGTTTGTATATATGGGATAAAAGAAAAATTGCTCGATTCAGTTCGTTTGGCAGTTATCCTTATCCGCCAAATATATTTTCGACTTATCCATATGAGTGGATAACTGTCTTTTCTAAAGCAGGGAAAAGAGAACCTGTTAGTAAAGAAATTAAAGATAAATCAAAATTAACAACTGAAGAATGGCAAAAATGGGCTATCAATTCTATTTGGGAAATGCAACCAGCAAAGGCGAAAAGCGAAGGGCACCCTGCACCATTTCCTTTGGAATTACCCAAGAGATTAATTAAGTTATATAGTTTTTATGGTGATACAGTTTTAGACCCATTTGCTGGTACAGGAACGACCCTAAAAGCAGCAATTCAATTGGGCAGAAAAGGTATTGGTTATGAATTAAACGAAGATTATCTTCCTTTAATTAAAAGAAAAATAGATTCAGCATCCGAAGATATATGTTTATTCTAAAGGTCAACCACAAAGCAGTTTTAAGAGATATTCTCAATGGGAATCCATCGGGGATTGTCCGTGATTTTGTCTGTAATGACAATCCAACCAACAGATTGGAAGAATTAGTTTATTATGCATATAACGAACAAATAAAAAACTCGAAAGTTTTCATTGAGGTTAAATTTGCGTCTAAATACAGTTCAAGAGAAAAAAGATTAGAATTAGTTACCATAAAAGATGATGTTATTAGTATTTTTAAGGTTTCTGCATCTAATAGGTTCGATAAAGATGCTATCGAATTGAAACGTATAATAGACGAGGTTAATGAGGAAGTTAAATCGAATTATCATATACGGGGTGTATTGAAAATCAAACCGTCATCAGATGTAGAACGTATAAAAAAAATGCTTGAAAGCATGAATATAGATATTATGGTAGAATAAAAGATAGGTTTAGTATGGCATATTTATTAAATAGAAATCCGGCAGCGCGAATTGAGTGCTTACATGCACTTGTTAAATTCATTTATAGCAAGTTTGGCTCTTATAATGAGTTTTCTTTAAGCAGTGTAAAGTTCAAAAGAGAAGAACAAAATATACACGAGTTTTGTTCTCTTTTGGTAGATTCGCCTTTAGGCACAAAATATTGTCCATACAAACAAAATCCTTTAGATGATGCAGGGTGTTCCTTAACAAATGGTGTTAATGAAGACTCGACGAAATCAAAAGAAGTTAGTAATACTATTAACGCATTACATGCTTTAGGTTTTGTCAATCGGTATGATAGGAAAGTAAAAATAACACCTTTCGGTATTAAGTTTTCCAAATCTGAATACGGCAGTAAGGAAATGCAAGATATTATTAAGCAGGCTGTTTTGAATTATGGTCCTATTGTTGGTGTGTTGAAACAAATAATAGATATAGCAGATAGTAAAGGTTATTTTAATTCTGCCAATATTCAAGTTGGGTATCCTAATACGAAAGAAATCGTTTCTTACAATAAATGCAACGTCACTTTGTCATCAGGCTCTCAAAAGGATTCTAATACTCGTACGCGCTCTTGTTTGTTAGCGTGGCTAACAACTGCCGGTTTCATTAAGCCTAAAGACTTAGAATCTATTCCAAAAGGGAAATACCCTCATAGTTTTTATAAAGATTTTCTAAATCAATCGCATCGTGGCGATAGACTATACCAATTAATCGAAAAGCCTGTTTTTGATAATTTTATTACTCAGCGCCCTCTTGACTATTCAAATTTAACAAAACTTACTGCAGCATTAAGAGAGAATAATCAAAGCGTAGTTAGAGAGGCAACTTTAATATACGAACCAAAGATTAACAATCGTAGATTTGCAATTTTATATATTCTGAACAAAGCTTTTCAAAGTGGCACAAAAGTGTTATTTGATAATATCTTGACTTTTTTCCATTTGCATTATGATAGTTTCGTCATAACAGATGATAATTTACCATCAGTCGTACAAAACGAATTAGAAATTGCGTATATGGCAGGCATACCTTTTGATACTATTAACAATGATGGGCAAATATTCATTAAACCGCTAACAGGTATCAACATTAATGAGCTGTCAATTGGTGCGCCTAAAGAGATTATTAACATATTAGAAAACTCAACATTATAGTATGGGAAAATTTTGTTTATATTCAGACACCTGCGAAAACGCACCTTGCCTTTCTATAAGAATGCGTAAATATTCTTATTTAGAAGACTTCTTGAAGAATAAATCCAAACAAAACGAAAGAGCCTATAGCGTTCCGTTGCAAATAGAATGTTTAAAATTAGAGAATGACAAATTGAACATACAATCACCTAGATGTATAAATTGTATGTTTTGTGTCTTTGGTTGTATTGGTAATAGAATACTCATAAATAAAAATATCCATCCCACAGAAATGTGCGTAGATGTAACTTCATCTCAAATTGAGGAATTAAAAAACGTATTTCTTCCAAGTCTTTTTCAAGGTAAGTTTATCAACATACCACAAGTGCCGTTTTCTCAAATTCGTGTTAAATACAAGAATTTTGAAGATTTCACTTCTGTTGATGAAACTAAAAACATTGCCGTGTGGGGTGCCAATGCAATGAAATATCTATCATCATCGCTCGAACCAAGAGTTTCTCTTGAAGTTGGTGTTGTGATTTCAGAACGAGATAGAGGGGGTAGATTGGATATTTCATTATACAATTTAAAAGATAGTTTCCTTTTCGTTGCCGAAACGAAAGTTAGTTTCAAAGCTATGATGGATGAACATAGATATGAATCACAAATGATGGCATATGAAACAGAATTGAATAACAAATGTCCTAAAGATATTAAAAGATGTAAGTTCTTGCTCATAGGTGGTTGTGAATCCGATTTACTACCGTTTAATAATCCTAATTGTACAAGCGCAAATTCAGCCAAGCTCTTTTATGATGTTATAAATCAAAGAGGTTTATTCTTTATTTCGGCTAATGCGATGCTTGCATTAGGGCTTATGAAAATGTTTGTTTCACAACAGAAGTATTCATTAGAAAGTTTGTATGAGATAATAACGAGTTCTGAATATGCTGGCATTCTTTCTTCTGGACTTGTTAAAAGAGACGGCTCTATAATTCCTTTATAATATGTACACCATCACCATCAACATATACAAGTACAATCAATTCAAATGGCAAGAACAAGTCTTGCTTGATGCCTCGACTAAAGCCGAAGCAAAGCAAAAAGCCATGCTAATACCCAACTCAACACTCTGGGCAATGGACTTAACCCCACGCCCCGATTTACGTACAATCAAAATGCAGAAAATTATTGTTTAACCAATCCAATTACCTATGAGTTTCACAACTGCCCCAAGAGTTACGGAAAACTTATTTCTAAATACATTGAAGTTTAAGTTTCCAACCGAGCCTGTAACGTTTTATTTTATGCTCGCCAGTGATAAAATGAATTATACTACTCTAACTCGTCTTAATTGTCCGATAGAGTTAAAAAAAGCAGGTTTCAAATCATTGGGTAATACAGACAAGGTTTATTCAACATTCAAATATCCCCAAGAAGGATTCACCCCGGTTAAAGTAAACTTATCGTTATCCGATAACTATTATTTTGCCAAAAAGTACTACAACAGACTGATTAACAAATATTTCAAACACAAAGGAATAATAGTTGATCAAAATAGCATTACAAACGACAATCAGATTTGGATACTTAACAATCAAGATAATGATATTCCTGATTCTAATAAATATGATCGTTACTCTCTAAAAGTTGATTTTGACCACTTTAATAATACACCGCAGCTTGTTCTCTCATTTGACCGTCCGACGTGGGTTCTTCATAAATCAGTAGAGCAGATTCTCTCTGCTGTTGACGACCCTTTTTCACCAATTCAGCCAACTGCCAATTTATTTGGGCGTGTCTTATATAGAATTGAACAAGAGGGTATTACAAAACATATTGTAGATAAATATAAATATCTTGCCA
>Ga0208694_1004129_pt1 | contig 13421 bp, 15 predicted proteins | sample AD_UKC078_MetaG_FD_184442 | JGI IMG/M metagenome (GOLD analysis project Ga0208694, IMG submission 184442) | Active sludge microbial communities of municipal wastewater-treating anaerobic digesters from USA - AD_UKC078_MetaG (SPAdes) (version 2) | ecosystem: Engineered > Bioreactor > Anaerobic >...
GAAGAATGAAAAAGATATGTCTATTTTCAACTAAAGCAACAAAAGGTATTGAAGGAGAAGAATCCGAACTATATGTCAATTTCTATTTAGTATTAAACAGAAATTATATTTTCACATTTCTGATAAATACTCCTAACTTATCATGCAGTGACAGGCATCCTATAAAATTATGGAAACACTTTTTGATATTGTTTGAAGAAGAAAATGTTAAATATATGCGTAGGTATGAAAAATGTAGAACAGATAAGAAAAGTGAGGGATAAGGAATGACAGTAAAACAGTTAATTAAGAAGCTATCAAAATATCCAGAAAATGCAGAAATATTGTTTAAAGATGGTCCTTAGTTGAACGATGCACCACTTTTGGCGGGTCATTCAACAAAAGCGTTTATGTTTGTGACATAACAGCGAAAGTAGAGGATTCATTACCGAAACCGTACAAGGCAGAAAGTGAGGATAAGGAATGACAGTTAAAATACCATGCAACACACATGAATTAAAGATATTGCCGAAGTGGTTTGAAGATGTGCAGGCAAACAAAAAGAATTTTGAGATACGGAAAAACGACCGCAATTTTGAAGTGGGAGATTATCTGATACTCAAAGAGTGGTACAGAGGAAAATTCACAGACAGATATGTCATCCGTCGGATAGAGTATATCTACAAAGGTGACGGAACATACGGACTTTCAGAAGATTATTGTGTTTTGGGTCTGAAAGTGCCACAAGTGGTCATAGTTGGCAGAAAGTGAGGAAGCAGAATGATAGCAGGAATAGTTATATTTTCCATCATCGCTCTTGCTATTGTCATTGGGGTATCCTGGTATTGGGGATACTCCATCGGACAGAGAGACGCGTATATGGACTACTTCCAGAAGAAGGAATACTACGAGTGGATTATGGAGGTCAAGCGTAAACAGAACTGGGAGTGATTTCATCTCTTATAGTGAGACAGTAAACCTTAATAAACATAGGAGGTATATTTATGTACACTATAAGAGAAATCAATGTGATCGATGATTCAGTTAATCACGTGTGGTTTTTAGTAAAAACATTAGAAGAAGCTGAGGAACTAATCTTGAAGAGATGCTTTAGAGCATTTAAGAATCCTATAACTGGCGAGTATGGTCAGTATATAGAGAAGATTACATGGGCTAATGGATCTAAAGATGTGTGAACGAGAAGCTGTCTAATGCTGTTTAAAGAAAACGACATGTTGTACGAGCTGGACAGCACCATAGGTCCGGAAAATCTATGTAGGTACGTAATTACAGAAGAAGATTAAACTGTCAAAAAGAGGACTTGAGAAATTCAGGTCCTCTTATATTTTTTAAAGGAGGAACGATTAATGGGAAGAAATTGGAAATACTTTGAGGACTGTACTAGCAGAATGGATAGATTACGCATGAGGCCTGCTGATAGAGACGGGATATATTTGGGTATGGTGGCTTGTTTTCTTGCTAGAATAGCCGATTCGTTGGAGAAGGAGGAGAAGGAATGCGAAGAGGGCAGACAAAGACCAGAGACAGATATTTTGAATTCCTGTACGAGTTAGGATTCGGAGATGATCGCCATTATGGACTAGCCGGATATTTGCACAGTCTTCCGTTTAGATGGTCGTTTAGGAGAGATGAGAACCGCGTATACGATGGGTCACATATGCGACGCGAATTCGAGGAGGAAGAGGGCGATGACGCTACTAGATATTTTGACATGGATGATGACGAGTGTTCAATGCTTGAATTCTTTGTTGGATTTGCGTATAGGTTGTGCAGGGACATGTTCGAAAACATTAGCTGTCAAGAGTTTGTAGAGGCTATGCTAAGTAATCTCGGACTATGGGATTACGACGATGACAACGACTTTAGCGACGGCGATGTGCTTGAGGATATTTCAGAGGCTCTGGACGACTGGGTGGATCGTAAGTACTCGTATAACGGCGAAGGAGGATTGTTTCCACTGGTGGACGCACCTGAGAATTTGAGAGGGGTTGAGATATGGACACAGGCGTCGTGGTGGTACAACGAGAACTACACGTAAACTTTTCACGTCTTATGATGAGAGGAGAGGCAGGGTTCGAATCCCTGGCGGGATGCAACCGTCCTTACGAGTTGGACTGGATGACGACGCCTCTTATATATTTTTTTCACGTTGTATAATGAGATACAAGTCTGTATCTTATCTACAACACATCTAAGGCGATTAAATACTTGAGGTATTGACTAACGTTGATATTTGAAGTGTTTAATCGCCTCATTTCTTTTAATTTTTTTTAACAATAAGGAGGACAAGTATATGAATTTGAATGATATTAGAGATGCAGAAGTAAAAGAAGACATAGTAAATCATCCCAAACACTACCAGATGGCTAATGGGCGGCAGGTTATTGATTTTATTATAGCGGCTACGGATGGTCTGGATGGTAAAGAAGGATATTTTGTAGGTAACATACTTAAATACGTATGTAGATTTGCCAAAAAGAATGGAACGGAGGATCTTAAAAAGGCTCAGTGGTACTTAAATGAGCTTATTAACATTAGAGAAGGGGAGGATAAAAGACGATGACTACTGCAGAAAAGACTAAAAAGGCTAAGAAGAATGATGTTAAGGTAAAGAGTGGTAAGACTTTTGTGCCTGCGGAAGCATTCACACAGCTGATTGCGGTCGTAAACACTTATGGAAACAAGAAAACTAAGGCAGCGATGGGTCGTATTGTGGATCGCGTTAACCACAACGAGTATGGTCCGATCATGGTAAGCACTGAGATAATTGTGGAGGAGGATAAAAAATCTGAAAAATAATTTTGAAAAGTTCGTGAAAACCGTGATTTGGTTTTGATGGGTTATTTTTAGCTTGTTGAGGCTTATCACGGCAATCACGGTGTTGTTACATATGGTTAAATAGTTTTTTATTTATTTGAATGGGAGTTTGTTGACTATGAGACGTGTTTTGTGTGAATTTTTGTAGATGTTTTTGTTTTGGGATTAAAAATCACGTTCTTCCCTGGTATTTTTTTTTCTATTTAATTTATAAAAAAAAAATTACTTATATAAATAGAAAATTTAAACACCGTGATTACAGGCAAAACCCTTACAAATTAAATGGTTAACACTTGATATTAGAAATAACTAGAAAGGAGGACATATATGTGGATTTCTTCAAACCAATAATGAAAAGCATGTCCGGAAAAAAGGTCTTGGTCTGTGCAGACTATTTAAATAGGCCTTCAAAAGACATAATGATAAAAGGACAGGAGTTCTACGCTGTTTGGGACGAAGAAAGAAAGATTTGGTCCACAGATATTTATGACGCGGCTAAATACATAGACAAAGAGCTGATTGAGTTTTCTAAAGATATTCAGGAAAAGTCTATTGGAGTAGAGATCTCTATCAAAACTCTTATGAATTCAACCACCAAAGGTATGGACGAATTTAAACACTGGTATCAAAAGCAGGCTGTGGACAGCTTTACGTGGCTAAACTCAAAAGTGATATTTAAGGACGACGAAGTTAAGAGAGATGATTATGCATCTTTCAAACTTCCGTATTCTCTCAAAGAAGGAGACACATCGGCGTGGGACGAACTAGTTGGAACATTATATTCTCCAGAAGAGAAACGTAAGATCGAGTACGCAATAGGTTCAATAATTAATGGAGAGTCAAAAAGGCTACAAAAGTTCTTTATATTTGTCGGTGATGCAGGAACTGGTAAGTCTACAGTTTTGAGCATTATTAACAAAATGTTTGATGGCTATACTTCTACAATTGATATTAAGTCTATAGGTATGGGTCAGACGTTTGCGCTTGAGTCACTCAGAGAGAATCCGTTAATAGCGATACAGGACGATGTGGATCTTAGCAAGATCGAAGATAATGCAAGACTGAACAGTATCGTGTCTCATGAGAACATTATGGTGAACGAGAAACACAAGTCTCAATACAATGCTAAGTTCCATACGATGATATTTGCTGGTACGAACAGAGAGGTTTGTATCACAGATGCCAGATCGGGTTTACTCAGGCGTATCATAGATATTGAACCTACAGGACAAGTGTTCTCTAGAAGAGAGTATGACAATCTGATGGGTCGTATAGAGTTTGAGTACGGGGCTATAGCTTATAAATGTTTGCAGGTATTCGAGTCTGATCCTGGATATTACAATCGTTACTATCCGGTTAAGATGATCAGAGCTACGAATAGATTGTATAACTTTGTTGAAGAGTGTCATGAAGATTTTCTTGATGAGAGCCTTGGTACAACTTTGGCTGTGGCTTGGGAGCAGTACAATAGATATTGCGAATTGTCGGAGTTAAAGTACAAGTTGGACAGATTGAAGTTTAAGTCGGAACTTAAGGACTACTTCAAGAAGTTCTCACCGGACACAGTAAGAGGAGATAAACGATATTTTAACTACTTCTCAGATTTTAAGTTCAACAAAATAGGAATCCTCGATGACAATGACGGACAAAAAGTAGACACGTGGTTGAAGTTCAGCGTTGACGAACCTGGGATATTTGATTATGAATGTCAGAACTGCTTAGCGCAGCAAGCCACTCCGGATGGGGTTCCAGCATACAAGTGGGACAATTGTAAAACGGTGCTTGGAAAGATTAATCCAAAGAAGTTGCATTATGTTAAGGTTCCTGAGAACCACATAGTGATCGACTTCGATATTAAGGATCCATCTACTGGAGAGAAGTCTTTCGAGTTGAATATGATCGCTGCTTCAAAGTGGCCAAAGACATACGCAGAGCTTAGCAAGTCTGGTGCTGGCATTCATCTGCATTATATTTACGAAGGAGATGTTAGTCAGCTATACAACGTGTATGACAAGGATATTGAAGTCAAAGTGTTCACTGGAGGAGCAAGCCTTAGAAGAAAGTTTACGTCATGCGTAAATCTCCCGATTGCCACCATTAATTCGGGATTACCATTTAAAGAGAAAGGAGAGGACAAAATGGTAGATGATTTCGTAGTGAAGAATGAAAAGGCCTTGCGCACGATGATATTTAAGAATCTTAATAAAGAGTATCACCCGGGCACGAAGCCGTCTATAGACTACATTTACAAGATATTGGAGGACGCATACAAAGCTGGTATCATGTACGACGTTACCGATCTTCGTCCAAAGATATTGAGTTTTGCTGCAGGATCGACAAATCATTCAGAGTATTGTACAGAGTTGGTTGCTAAGATGCACTTCTGTCAGGATAGAGAAGACGTGGATCAGAGAGATCCGGTTGGATATTCTGACGACGCTCCAATAGCTTTCTTTGATGCGGAAGTGTTTAAGAATTTGTTTATCGTGTGTTACAAGTTCCAGGGCGATAACCATTGCGTAAAGATGATCAATCCATCGCCTGAAGATATTCGTACAATCTGTAAGTTCAGGCTTATAGGTTTTAATAATCGTAGGTATGATAACCACATTCTGTATGCTAGAATGCTTGGATATTCCGAACTTCAGTTGTATAAGCTGTCACAAAGGTTGATAGACGGATCGCCTAATTCTACATTCTTAAACGCTTACGAGCTTAGCTACACAGATGTTCTTGACTTCGCATCTGCTGGCAACAAGATGGGTCTTAAGAAGTGGGAGATCAAGCTGGATATTCCGCATTTGGAATGTGGCATAGAGTGGGATCAGGAGGTTCCGGAAGGAAGATGGGCAGAAGTTGCAGATTATTGTTGTAACGATGTAATCAGTACCGAGAAAGTATTTGACGAGCTCAAGAGTGACTGGATCGCCAGAGTTATATTGGCAGATGTTGACGGTCTCACAGTTAACAGAACCACAAACCAGCACTCTACCAAGATTATATTTGGCGACAACAAGCATCCTCAGTCAGAGTTCCTGTATAGAGATCTCAGTAAGCCCGTGACATATTTGGATCCTGCGGTTAGTGAGTTCTTGTGGGGAAGATTTCCCGAGATGATGAAGTGGTGGAGCGAGAATACAGATTCGCTTCTTCCGTACTTCCCTGGATATACTTTTGAGAGAGGCAAGAGCATCTACAAGGGTATAGAGGTTGGAGAAGGTGGATATGTCGAAGCGTTGCCTGGAATGTTTGGTAATGTCGGTTTGTTCGATATAGCATCCATGCATCCTCACTCTGCTATGGCGGAATGTATATTTGGCGTGAGGTTTACAAAGAGATTCGCAGAGCTTGTTGACGGACGTCTCACGATCAAACACAAAGATTGGGAAGAACTAAATAACATTCTGGATGGAAAACTCACTAAGCACATAGCGATGATAGACAGTGGAGAGATAACATCAAAGCAGCTGTCTGGTGCGCTTAAGACCGTCATTAATGCCGTATATGGTCAGACATCAGCTAAGTATGATAACCCGTTCAGGGATATCCGAAACAAGGATAACATAGTCGCTAAACGTGGAGCTTTGTTTATGGTAGATCTTGCGGAAGCTGTCAGAAAGAAGGGCTACACCGTCGCTCACATCAAGACCGACTCGATCAAGATCCCAGACGTCACAGAAGATATTTGGCAGTTCGTCAAAGAGTTTGGTCTTCGTTACGGATATTCGTTTGAGTGGGAAGCAACCTATGACAAGATCTGTCTGATCAACGACGCCGTTTACATTGCCAAGTATGAAGATGGCGAACACGAGTTTGAGTTACCTACTAGTGAGAAGATAATGACAGCTTGGACAGCAACAGGAGCTAGATTCCAGGAGCCTTACGTGTTCAAGACTTTATTTTCTAATACTCCGTTGGTGTTCAAAGACTATAGTCAGACTCGCAATGTACTTAAGGGTAAGATGTATCTTGACATGAACGAAGATCTTCCAGAAGACGAGCACAACTACGTATTCATTGGTAAGACAGGAGCATTTGTTCCGATGAATAGCGGATGCGGTGGAGGAGAATTGGTTAGTACTCAGGATAATGAGAAGTACGACGCAGTCTCTGATACAAAGGGTTATCGATGGCTTGAGACAGAGATGGTTAAGAATCTGGACAAGGCTGACGACATAGATATTTCGTTCTTCGAAAAGAAGGCGGACAAGGCCAGAGCTAAGATAGAGGCTCTCGGAGATTTTGATTGGTTTGTGTCAGATAAGCCGTACGACAGTTCCGTGCCGTTCAACACCAAGCCAGATGATATTTTTATGAATCTTCCGGAAACGGAGATAGACGACAAACCACCATGGGATGAACCCGTAAGATGAAAGGAGAACAAGAAATGACAGCAATGAGAAGTTTGAAGAGGTCCGTAGCACACCATCGTATGGCTCTGGCTGGATATTCCAGAGTCAACAAACACGGAAAGGGAAGTCGCAGTTTCTTTAGCAAGATCTGGCAGGACTATCTCGACAGAACCAGCATCAAGAACCACAGCCATAATGCATACAGACAGTCAATCGTAGAATTAAGCAAGTAAAAGGAGGACAAAGAAATGGAAGCAACAGTAAAGAAGTTTTATGATGTTAGAAGAGGAGCAATCAGATTCAGAAACTTTTCTGGTAAGGAAGGAACATACAATACAGCTGGAGATAGAAACTTCTGTCTCCTCCTCGCGCCGGAAGACGCAGATGAGATGATTCAGGAAGGTTACAACGTTCGCTGGCTTCGTCCTAGAGAAGAAGGAGACGAACCCCAGCCTTATATTCAGATCAAGGTTGGTTTTGGTGGAAAGGGCAGACCTCCTAAGATCGTTATGATCAGAAGAGGAAAGCAGACAGTAGTAACCGAGGATTCCGTCAACAACCTCGACTGGGCAGAGATCGAGAAGGCGGATATTTCAATCAACCCGTATCACTACAATAATGTTGGCGGTCGTTCGGGTGTAAAAGCTTATCTGAAGACCATGTATGTCACAATAGCTGCTGACGATTTCGAGGATAGATATTTGGATGTTCCCGATTCGGCGCAGACAATCGATGAAGAGTTATGATCGAACTTTACGAGCATCAAAAGCTTGCCGTAAGTAAATTAAAGAACGGCTCCGTCTTAGTCGGCGGAGTCGGTTCCGGCAAGTCACTAACAGCAGTAGCATATTTCTTTTCAAGAGTATGCGGAGGAGAGTACGAGGATATTTACAAAAAGCCGACGCGACCAAGAGATCTGTACATAATAACCACCGCCAAGAAGAGAGACTCTCTCGATTGGGAAAAAGAGTGTTCGCACTTTATATTATCGACAGACGAGAAAGTAAGTATCTGTGGAATAAAAGTAACGGTCGACAGTTGGAACAACGTCGGTAAGTATGTCGGCGTTAAGAATGCGTTCTTTATATTTGACGAACAGAGAGTTGTAGGCTACGGAAAGTGGGCCAAGAGCTTCATAAAGATCGCAAGAGAGAACAAGTGGATATTACTTAGTGCTACTCCTGGAGATTGCTGGTTTGACTACATGTCGGTCTTTATTGCTAACGGATATTTTAAAAACAAGAAAGACTTTGTTAGACGTCATGTCGTATACAAGCCGTTTACAAACTACCCGATCATAGACCACTACGTAAACGAAGAATGGTTAGAGATGATACGAGATGATATTCTTGTAGAGATGCCATTAATAAGAAAGACAATTAGACATGATATTTTAGTGGCTCCAGAGTATGACAAAGAGTTGCTAAAGAAAGTAACAAAAGACTGTTGGAACATCTACAAAGATGAGCCAGTAGTTAATGCGGCAGAGCACAGTATGGTTCTTAGACGAATCGTCAACAGTTCGCCAGATCGAGCGGCCAAGGTTCTGGATATTCTAAAAGATCACAACGCAATAATCTTTTACAACTTCGATTATGAGCTTGAACTATTGAGAGAGATGTGCACTAACAATGATATTGTGTTTACCGAGTGGAACGGACACAAGCATCAGGATCTTCCAAAAGACAGAACTAAACGTTGGTGCTACCTCGTTCAATACAACGCTGGGTCTGAAGGATGGAATTGCATAGAGACTGACACTTTGATATTCTTCAGTCTCAATCATTCTTACAAGATGACAGAGCAAGCGTCCGGTAGAATAGACAGACTCAACACACCGTTTGTAGATTTATATTACTACAAGCTAGTTTCGAAGTCTTGGATCGATCGCGCAATACTGAATTGCCTAAGAGCAAAGAAGGATTTTAACGATAGACAATTTGTCGACGCTTGCGGCGATAGAGACTATGCTGCGGCAAAAGCTGCTTAATTGAGACCCACACTTTTTTCACGCCTTATAGTGAGAGGGATGAGAATGTCATCCCTTTCTTATATTTTTAAGGAGGTCTCGACATGAAAAACGAAAACAAATACCAAGCGGGACTGATAGACAGAATTAAAGATAGGTTTGGCGGTTGTATCGTTCTTAAGAACGATCCTCGTTATATTCGAGGAATACCAGATCTATTAGTGTTGCATAACGACAAATGGGCAGCTCTCGAAACGAAGAGAGAAGAGAACGCTTCAAGAAGACCGTTACAGGGATATTACGTGAAGCGAATGAACCAGATGTCTTATGCTAGCTTTATTAGTCCAGAAAACGAGGAGGACGTTCTGGATGAGATGGATAAGGCATTCGCGACTAGAAGGACAACACGCGTTTCTAGGCGCAAGCAAACATAGTTGGATAAACTACGACGAAGACAAGTTGACGGAATCATATTTCAGTTGCCTTGCTTCAAAGAGAGGCACAGAGCTTCATGAGCTGGCTGCCAAATTGATATCCAACAAAGTGCGTGTAGAGGACAATCGTGAAACGTTTAACATGTATGTTAACGACGCGATTGACTTGGGCATGACACCAGAGCAGGTTTTATATTTTTCAGAGAATTGTTTCGGAACAGCGGATGCGATTCTGTACGAAGATAATTTTCTAAGAATACATGATTTAAAAACTGGTACGACGCCAGTAACAGACAAAAGTGGTAGACTTCCCCAACTCGAAATCTACACCGCTTTATTTTTTCTAGAGTATGACCTTGACCTAAGGGACACAGACATAGAACTACGAGTATACCAGAACAATGATATTATCGTAGAACACCCTTACATCGAAGACATAGCTCCGATAATGGACAAGATTATATCCTTTGATAAGATTATAGAGCAAATCAAACGAGAGGAGTAATTAACATGGACCACGATTACTTAATGCATTACGGTACCAAGAGACATTCTGGAAGATATCCTTGGGGGTCCGGAGAACACCCCTATCAGGATGAAGAATGGTTTAAAGGATGGAACGAACTCCGAAAGACCATGAGTGAACGAGAGATTGCTGAAGCTTTTGGCATGTCATTAAAAGAAGTAAGATATCGTCACAGTTATGGTAAAGATGCAGAAATAGCTGGAAAGATAGCGCACACTCAAGAGCTTCGAGACACAAGACAGATGTCTGTAGAAGCTATAGCCAAGAAGATGGGAACATCAGCGTCTACAGTTCGTAATTGGTTAAAACCAGGAGCCGACGAGAAAGTCAGAGGGACAGAGGATCTTTGCGACAGACTTGAAAAAGTGCTTGATAAGAAAAACATGATCGACATCGGTGAAGGTTGTGCTAACGCATTAGGTGTTAATCAGACCCAGTTTGAAACAGCAGTACAAGTATTAAAAGATCGTGGATATTACATCGCAAATTTCAGACAGGAGCAGACAAGCGGCAAGCACGGAACTCAGATGAAGGTCATGGTGAAGCCGAAGGACGAATGGTCTGGATATTCTGAATCTGAGATCAAGTCAGCAGCGTTTAAAGAAATTAAAACGAATCTTGATAAAATAGAGTTGCCATTTGAAGTCCATATGAACCAAGACACAAAGACTGTTTTTGGAACGAAACCGATAACGTCGGTGGATTCAAAGAGAGTTCTTGTGCTTAGAGCTGGAGAAAAGAATCCAATCGATGGTTCTCTTAGCGAGGAAAGAGATGGACTTATTCAGCTGAGACGTGGAGTAGAAGATCTTTCGTTAGGAGGAGATCTATATGCTCAGGTTCGTATTGGTGTTGACGGCACGCACTATTTAAAAGGCGTTGCAGTATATGCAGACGACATGCCAAAAGGCATTGATATCATCTACAACACTTCTAAATCCACTAAAACGCCAATAAAGGTCGATTACGATCCAAACAACCCGGATGCAAAACAGGTTTTAAAGCCTATGAAACGAGGAGAAGATGGATCGGTCGATAAGGAAGATCCATTCGGAGCTCAGATAAAAGCTGGCGGACAAAACGGATGTATTAACAAGGTTAACGAAGAGAAGGACTGGATGAACTGGACGTCAAACAAGACGTTAGCGTCCCAGGTGCTTTCAAAACAGGCTCCTTCGTTGGCGAGACGACAGTTAAATTTACAGTACACCAAAGATTACGACACATACGAAGAGATAAAAGATATTTCAAACCCGGCCGTAAAACAAAAGATGTTGTTGGATTTTGCCGATCAGTGTGATACGGCAGCAATACACATGAAAGCGGCTGCTCTTCCTGGTCAGTCTGTTAAAGTATTATTGCCTTTGCCTTCTGCAAAGCCGAACGAAGTATATTGTCCACAATACGCAAACGGAACCAAGCTAGCGCTAATAAGATATCCGCACCAGAACATATCTGAGATGCCCATCGTGACAGTTAACAATAATATTCGCGAAGGAAAACGAACGATGTCCGGCTCTTCTGCCACAGCGATAGGTATTTCGCCGGTTGTTGCTCAGAGACTTTCCGGTGCCGATTTCGATGGTGATACAGTTCTTGCAATACCGAACGATAAAGGATGGCTGAAGAACGCACCGCAGTTTAAATCTCTCGTCGGCTTTGATAATAAAGCAGCTTGGCCAGCTTATGACGGCATGAAACGATGCACAGAACAGCATGGATATACTGAAATGGGAAAGATAACCAATCTCATAACAGACATGACTTTGCAGGGTGCAACGGAAGATGAGTGCGCTAGAGCTATAAAATACTCAATGGTCGCTATAGACGCTCATAAGCACAATTTAAATTTGAAAGGCGCCTACAAAGAGTATCGAATAGAGGATCTCAAAAAGAAGTATCAGAGGAAAGATGATGGAAGGTACGGCGGTGCAGGAACGATCATATCAAGAGCTAAGGGCGAGTTAGATGTTCCAGAAAGAAAAGAAGCCGGAATAGACAAAAAGACAGGAGAAAAGCTATATTATTATACTGGTAGAAGAAAGGTGTATACCGGCGAAACGTACATTGGTAAAGACGGAAAAGTAAAAAAGAAGTACTTGGAATTACTTCCTAGCCAGGAGGGCTATTCCGAAAGTGGCAAACTTGTCAAGCAGAAGTCTACCAGAATGTACGAAGCCAAAGATGCCAGAAAACTCATTTCAAAAAACAACTTCGAGGTCGAAAGGGTATATGCCGACTATGCAAACAAGATGAAAACTCTCGCAAACCAGGCCAGAAAAGACGCTATGTCGGTTGAGTCAACACCATACAGCAAGTCTGCTGCAGATATTTACAAAAAAGAAGTAGAATCTCTTGAAAGTAAACTAAACGACAGACAGATAGCTGCCGCGTTAGAAAGACAAGCTTTGAGAACGGCTACTGTAATAATTAATCAGCGTATAGCAGCTTATCCAGACAGATATAATAACGCCACAACCGACGGCAAAGCACACCTCAGGAAGATGAAGAATCAGGTAATTGATCGACAGCGTAAATTACTTGGAAAACCAAAACCATTCGACATTACAGATAAAGAATGGGAAGCCATTCAAGCTGGTGCGCTGCATAAAAGCACGGTGACAAAGATCATAGGAAGAGCTAATCAGGACAGAGTAAAGGAGTTAGCACTTCCAACGAGCACCGTCTCTAACACTTTGTCAAAAGCAAAGGTGGCACACGCTAAAGCCATGTTGGCTTCTGGATACACTCAAGCAGACGTCGCAATGGATCTTGGAATCTCTGTGAGCACATTAAACAGATTAGTAAACGAATAAAGAAAGGAGAGAAAGATGTCCGAGAAAGTAACAAATACGAAAGAATTAATGCTGTCGACCTCCGACAATCCTTTTGATCCTTTCGAACAGTTTAAGGAATGGTACGCATTTGATGTTTCTCACGGCTATAATACTTTAGGTTACCTGGCAGCTGTGGCCGAGACCAGCGACGACCAGTTTGACATTGACAATCGTTTGGAGATGAACCAAGCTATATATGACGCTAAAAGACTCAACCTAACAGGAAACAGGATCATCGTAGAGAAAGACCCATCGTAAAGAAGCACCACTAATCATTGATGTTTTGATTAACGAATAGTCAATCATTGATGTTTTTGGTAGTAAGTAGTCAATCATTGATGTTTTAAGATCGATAAGATGAAGGAGCCAAAGTGTACAAGGTATCGATCGCGAGGCTTTACAATCATGTTTCAAAAGAACATAGCTCGCAATTATGTTTTTAGATACCGGGGGGAGGGGTAACGAAAACACACCCCCCTCCCACAT
>Ga0208694_1004142_pt1 | contig 13393 bp, 12 predicted proteins | sample AD_UKC078_MetaG_FD_184442 | JGI IMG/M metagenome (GOLD analysis project Ga0208694, IMG submission 184442) | Active sludge microbial communities of municipal wastewater-treating anaerobic digesters from USA - AD_UKC078_MetaG (SPAdes) (version 2) | ecosystem: Engineered > Bioreactor > Anaerobic >...
CTGTTCTGTTTAGAGAGAGTCTTCAAAAGGTGTATAAAAGGGTGAGCATAAATTAAAAATCCACTGAAATCAATTATTTCCAGTGGATTTTGTGACCCAGCTGGGGTCCTAACCTAACTTGTATATAGCTTAAAATCAATTATATACATCTCTCAAAGTTCAACAGGTCCCGATTTTGACACCTATTGCTCAAAATTGCTCAATGAACTCTCTATTGTAAAAATAGGAAAAAAATGGAAACCCTCATCCTATTGAAAGGAGAATTATATCTCACAATCTTTTCTTCCTTATTCGTGGATGAGCACCTTTCATTTTGCTGCCATCGATGTTTTATCAGACATGAGAAAAGGCAGTATACCCATCACCCCCATTTCCCGCATCCCAACGCAGGAATCAAGTCTAGTTTCTCATTATATTATAAAATAGCATTAAAGGCTATTAATGTCTTAATATATAATTTGTCTTCTACTGTTGATTTTGTTATTCTGGCTTTAATGATTATTACCTGAGCAGAATAAATACTCTCAAGATGAAGCAGGCTGACTTGGAGGAAGAATGCAACTTGTTATTTGAAGCTTAGGAAGCCAGAATGCCATATTATTGGTTCAGATGGGATGGAATTTTGTTATGGAGATGAACCGTTCATAACGAGTTCTCTTTTCTGTGAAATTACAGAATTGATAGAGGTCATTATACCTGGCCTTCTTTTTCAATCCTGCTTGAGTGTAAGCTTTGGAAAGGGCATTTACAACATGTTTTCTGGAATAGGTGTTGCCTTCTTTCAACTTGCCCATAACCTTAACCTGTAGCTGAGCGAAGGAATTTCCGTAATACGATATCATATTCCTCGAATAGGATATGTTCTCCCAGGCTTTACCGTACAATTTGTAGCAGCTTTCAATAATGTTTATCCAGTCGGCTTTGTGGCTAAAGGGTCCCCAGTCAATTTGCCCTCCCGTATGGTTTACGTTGAAATAGTTTGCCATCTGGGCATAGGTGATGTCCATGGGGAGCTTCCGGGCTTCAACATTGGTGGCTTCATCAAAATTTACGCTGATGTCAAAACCTTTGGTAAATTGCCTTCTGAGTTCCAATATGAAATAACGGTCTGCCGAGAATGCCATCTCGTTCATCTCCAGTTTGCCATCGACAAAATGGGTGTAGGCTTGTATATCACGGTCGGATGTCCAACCGTTCAGCAGATCGTTGGTTTTGGCATAATCCCATAGTCGGACTGCATTCTCAACCTTGTGCCTTACCTGGTCCAGTTTTTCCAGCAGCTGGTCTTCCGTCTTTTCAAATTCACTCTGGTTGTAAATATAAATGTAGCTTCCGTAATTCAGGTTGGTTTTATCACGTTGTCTTGAAACAGCCTGTTTCAGGTCTGTTAGGATGTCCACCATCTGCCATTTCTTACCCGTGTAACTCACCACAACGGTCATTGCTTCCTTATCGTACAGGTCAATCCCCTTGAAACCTGATGCCGTTACGAAAGTAAAAACAGGCAAATTCTTTGGGTCTGTTAGGCGGGCAATACCCTTTATCTTCAACTCGTTCCTGATACTGTCGCCGCAAATTACGGCGCAATCACTTTTAGCGATACCGACATCTGAAATAATCCTTGCTATTTGCTCCACCGTGTTCATAAACACTATCACCTTGCCAAAGGTCTTTCCCGATATGGTTACTGTCTGACGCTCATTCAGGGGAGTCAAAATATCGTGTTTTAAAGCCCTGAACGGCTGATTGTGTTTATAAAGGATGGGGACTGCCTTTCTACTGTTTGTCCAAATATATTTGGTCTGGGTCATGTCAGACACCCAGGATGGAAGATATTCCAACGGCGTAGGTGTGGAACTCAGAAAGCTTAACGAATGGGTGAAATAACGAGCTGTTTCAAAGACATAGGAAATAGACCGCGCTCTTTCAGGATGACGGGAGAGGGTTAACAGTTCCTGGCTTTCGTCAATAATGAGCCTGCACCTTTCCAGCAGATGTTCAACTTTCCGAAGGCTGTCATAAACGCAGACAATTTTCAGAACTTCCACGCTGTTCACATAATTATTAATGTCTTCGTTGGTGGTACTGCCCCAAACAGGAAGCAAGGTGTTATTGCTTCTCCCGTTGGGATATTGAGCTGCCTTGTTTGTGGCCAGTTCAATATTCGGAACCAGGAGGATGGTGTCAAGAGAATTTTCCAGGGCCACAGAGGTCATACCGCAGCCACAGACAGTTTTATCAATATAGCCGATGGGTATCTCCCCAAGGGCTTGCGTTGCATACTCTACATTTAACTTAATAATTTCCATTTCAGCAAGTCATTCGGTTGATCCTAAAAAGCCAGCGTAGAATTATATCTCCCTGGATGTAGCAATCAAACCGGGATGTAAAAATTAATTGTTTGTTTCAATGTACGCCGACCGTGATATTATATACAGTATTTTACAAGAAAAAATCGTCTTCTCCTTGATAATCAACTTTATCTGGTGTCACTTTTTGACACACTTTTTCATAAAACTGACACACCTTTAATGCACATATGCTATTTGTACTATGTTTTGTCATGGCGTTATTTTTTTTCCCATCAAGGGAACCAAAACAACCCCCTCTGGCATAAAGTTACTAAATATATTTGTACAATATCCTGAATATCTGTTTTATATGAAAATAATGTTTAATCAGATTGATTAAAAATTCTATTTGTTCATGTAATGACGAATCAGAATTTCCCTGGATAACAAGATTGATTAATTCTGGGATTTTGAGGAGGTCCTGGAATAACGAAGTTCATTAAAAAGGGACGCATGCCTTTATAAAAGCAGAAATGAAATTCCTTAAGTGCCCAAAAGTGTATAATACCCAGACTTTTTAAAAATGTGGACTTCCCCCTGCTTCAACCCTCCCCCCTATCAATTTCTGCCCATAAAGAGGCCCCCCCTTCTATTTCTCAGGGAAGAATTTTCAGGGCTTAAAATCCTCCATACGCATGAGTGTTAAGGGTACTTCCTCTCACAACCCCCCGCATACCCCGAGGAACCGGACATACCTCCCGGTTCTGAAATTAATGTTTAACAATTTAAAAATCAGTAACATGGTAACAGTAGTTGATTATGCCGTCCGTCAGGCTAAGGATGGCAGAGAGTTCATTGCCTTGATCTTGCAAGGTGGCCTGAGTTTGGTCCAGTCCAGGAGCACTGGCAACACGTACGCAACCATCAAAAGAGTAAGCATCCCAAGCACTTTTGATGAGAAAACAGCAAAGTCTTTTATCGGAGAAAAAGTTCCAGGCACTGTGCAGAAAAAAGCCTGTGAGCCTTACAGCTTTATCGTGAAAGATACTGGTGAAATTCTCAATATGGAATATCGCTGGGTGTATGTCCCCGAGGGAGAAACCCTTGAAAGTGCAATCTATGAAGGGGAACCTCAGGTGACTCTTGCTGAAAGATCTCCGCAAAGATTGATCGCTGCATTTTAAGCATCATCCTGACTGAGAGGGCATCCTTCGGGGTGCCCTTTGCTTATGAAACATTCATTTTTAAATGTATATACATATGGAACTTAGAAACGCTGAACGCCGGCAGGCGAAAATAAAAATGGGGCTTCAGGCTCCAAGTGGAGCAGGTAAGACTTACTCTGCCCTCCTCCTGGCATATGGCCTGATTAATGACTGGTCCAAGATTGCCGTCATTGATACGGAAAACCATTCTGCCGATCTGTACGCCCATTTGGGTAACTATCAGGTGCTGGCTTTGGAACAGCCCTTCACTCCTGAAAGGTATATCCAGGCCATTGAGGTGTGTGAAAAGGCTGGGATGGGAGCCATCATCATCGACTCCATCTCCCATGAATGGGAAGGTGTTGGAGGTATTCTGGATATTCATGGAGCCATGATGGGCAACAGCTTTACCAACTGGGCAAAGGTGACTCCCCGTCATAACGCTTTTGTCCAGAAGATCCTTCAAAGTAGCTGTCATATTGTGGCCACCATCCGCTCAAAGCAGGACTATGTGCTCTCAGAGAAGAACGGCAAGATGGTGCCTGAGAAGGTGGGGCTGAAGGGCGTCACCAGGGAAGGGCTGGATTATGAATTTACCATTGTTTTGGAACTTGATCTGAAACACCAGGCAACAGCCACCAAGGACCGCACACAACTCTTTATGGATAAGCCCTCGTTTGTAATTACTCCTGATACAGGTAAAATCATCAAAACCTGGTGTGAATCAGGAGCTGCCCCAACTCCAGCGGCAACTTCCATGGAGGAACTCAGGGATATGATCTGTAACACCGTAACGGTGGAAGCACTTTCTGCTTTATACAGAACCTATCCCCAGACCAGCCAGCTTCTCATTCCTGAGTTCAACCGCAGGAAACAGGAGATACTCAACAATAATTTAGTCAACCAGCAAAACATGAGAGGCAATGGAAATGGAACTACGAATGGTTAACCAACCCACCAATGTTCCCCGCGTCAGGGAAGAAGAGCCTATCCAGGAAGCAGAAGTGATAGAGACATCGCCCATACAGCCGCAAAAGGAGAAGAGAAAGGCTTTCATTGAAGCCAACACGGAAGAGGTAACACTTACCCACCTGAAGAACGATTGCATCATCCCAGTGTTCAGAGATTTGGAAAAAACCCTGAGTCACTACGAATTTATTAACAGTGTACATCAATGTGCAATAAAAACCTTTCCTGGGGAAACAATACTTGAGCCTGAAATCCGTGTTTCTCACAAAATAAATGGTCGTGTACCATCTGCTTTGAATAAAAAGGTCTCAGAATTAGAGGATTGGGAACGTACGATTTTCTGGGAAAGGATGATGTTTGTTATTGAGGTGCCTTCCATTTCAGACGAGGTGAACGGCAATCAGCTCAGCCTGACAATCGGAGGAGTGAGAGCCCTGAACCATGAAAGCCTGTTTAGCAAGAAATCCATAGAGAAATTCAAGGTGTTCATAGGCTTCCAGAATAAGGTGTGCACAAATCTTCTGGTTTGCACTGACGGAATAGCCCTTGAAATACGTGTGAGTAGTTTGCAGGATCTGATAAAGCATGTCTTTGACCTCTTCGGAAATTACAACATGAGGATGCACCTGGAAACCATGAAGGACTTCTGCAATTACAAGCTGACTGAACACCAGTTTGCTCAGCTTATTGGGAAAGCCAGGCTATACCCGTATCTCCCAGCAGAACAAAAGAAGGTAATTCCAGCCCTGAATTTTGGGGACAGTCAGTTCAATGCTATTGCCAGGGATTATTATCAGGACCACAGCTTTTGCAGGGATGGAAATGGTGATATAAACCTGTGGAACCTTTATGGTCTGTTCACTGGGGCCAATAAGAGCTCCTACATTGACACTTTCCTTGATCGCAGTGTAAATGCCTTCTCCTTCACCGAGAGCCTTGTAATGGCCTTAGAACACGACAGCCAAATGAGCTGGTTTTTGAGTTGAAAAGTGGGCAGGAGGATGGTTTACACCTGATTCCTGCCCCAACTCATTTTAATAAACAGAATTATGAAAGAACAAAACCGTCAATACATTCTTGAACTCTTCAAAATAGTCAGCCCCACCAGCATCCTGGTAGTGGATAAAAACGGCAAGGTGAAACGGCTACATTGTCCGTTCAGGGTGCTGGCAATAGTGGATATTCCTCCTGATATTGCCACAGGGAATTTTTACACGGTGGATTTCGTAAAGATGACGCTGGAACTGAAAGAGGTGTTCATTATCGGAGGGAAAGGATATTTCATCTGCTATTTCAGAATAATGTGAAATCAGCACCGTATTTTATTCAAGCCACATGAGCACGTCAGTTTGAAAATCCACTGTATCCAGGTTAAATCTTTCAAAACCGTTGTAAGCACTAGGATTGGGCGTATGGGCGCAGGAATTGATGGAAATAATTCTCTGAAGGGATGAGCTATTTATAGCCGTATTTTACACGAAAAAAGTTTTAGCATTTTCTGAATCCATACGCCCAAACCCTTTATTCATGGGCTATACAGAGGATTTTGCGTGGGCGTGGAGGGCGTATCATTCATAAGAATAACCTAATCCGCTGTATCCACTAGGTCAGTGAGCCGGACTCCCAGAGCTTGACTGATTTTGAACAGCGTGGAAATGGTGAAATTAGTTCTTCCAGCTTCAATTCTCGACATATTGGACTTTTCAAAATTACAGGCAGCAGCAAGGTCTTGTTGTGTAATGCCCTTGATTTCCCTGATCTGTTTGATTTTTTCTCCAATTTTTCGTTGTAGCCGAAAGTTTTTCATCAGTTATCATTTCTGACAACTAAGATTTTTGTTTATATTTGAAAAGTGGTTATCATATATGATAACATGCCGTTGAAAATGAAAACCTTAAGAACATAAAACCTTTTCTAACCAGTCAATTATTAACCTAAAACCGCATATTATGAATGTATGGGATAGCTCATAGAATTGGGATTGAATCATCTCATCAAAAGGTGGAGCCAGTTACCATCAAAAAAAACGGGGCAAATTCCGAAAAGCCAAATGAGTAGGAAATAATAAACCAATGCTATGAAAAGAATAACCATCACATCACTGCTCTTTCTTCTCGCATCGACAATTTGTTTCTCTCAGGACTTGATAACCAAAAAAACGGGTGAAGATATTCAAGCAAAAGTCCTCGAGGTGGGTCAAACTGAAATCAAGTATAAAAAGAGCGACAATCTGAGTGGACCCACTTTTTCAATCGCAAAAACAGACGTGCTAATGATCCGGTATGAAAATGGGACAAAGGATGTCTTTGTTGAAGAAAATGCAAAAGCGGCAAAACTACCGGCATTTTCTGTTGAAAATTATTTACGTCAGGGTCAAATGGATGCCAAGAGATATTACAAAGGGTATAAACCTGCGGCTACAGGTACATTGGTGAGCAGTTTACTGATTCCGATAGTCGGACTGGTTCCAGCAATTATTTGCTCAACAAGTGAACCCAATGAAATCAACCTAAACTATCCAAACCCGGAATTGATGAAAAACCCGGAATATTCCACCGGTTATACAGAACAAGCTCGCAAAATCAAATCCAGAAAGGTTTGGACGAACTGGGGAATAGGGTTTGGGGTTAATCTTGCGGCTGTACTTATTTTATATTCTACAGGCGATTAAAAATGAATAAAATCCTTTAGGGAGCAGTGTTTTTAATTGCACTGCTTCCTTTAATATTTAATAATTCTGGAGATCATTTACTCTTGAATGAATGAAAAAATTCAAGTTACTATTATCGTCGTTTTTCATTCTTGCCCTTGGAATTAATGGGAATTCAAATGAAAAGAAACACGAGGAACTAAGATGTCATTTCGAGACCAATTTTACCTACGAATCTTTTTATGGTATTCCATCTTCACAAGTCGTTTATGTCTGTATAGGACCTTATGCATACGCATATCACAGCCGCTCTGACTGTCCAGGCTTAGGAAATTGTAAAGGGGAGATACGTTATACCGATCAATATACAGCAGAAAACAAACTTGGAAGGGTCCCTTGTTGCAGATGTTGGCCAAATGTTGCGGGAAGATGTAAGGATGATAATCCGTACTATTCACCACCCATACAATTTAATCCCTACGTTCCGCAGATTCCGAGTGTTGCATATGACCCGGATTATATAGCAGCAAGGAACCAAAGAGAGCAGGAACAAGCTGAAGCAATTGCTACATTGGTGGTTTTAGCGGTACAAGGTATAGCATCATTAATATCACCTACTCCTGAAGGAATTGCAAGAAGAGAAGCAAGACGAGAAATAAGACATGATAAACAAAAAAGTCGCGAAATCAACAAGATAATACGACAAAATACAAAATATATTAAGAAAACTAATAAATACAGAGTGTCACATCATGATCCCCAAACAACATACTTAGATAATAATTCTAAACCGGAGTATGTTCCAAATGACAATAGTGGGAAATATCTCTTTACTACAGTATTTAACGATCCACCCTTTGAAATTCCATTACGAATAGCGCCCAAAGTCACGTCACGTGAAATTTATAAATGTCCTAAAAATGCTTTAGTCAATGTAATTGAAATTTCAGACGATATATACTGCAAAGTAAATGTCAACGGACATGTAGGATATATTACCAAATCATTTTTGTTAAGAAAAAAATAAAAACGCATACTTGGAAATTCTGTCTTGAGCAATATTAATTCATTAACCACTATGAAAAAACTGATTTGTTTCCTTCTTCTCTTATTGATGTTTGTCAACTGTGACAAAAGCGCTGAAGAGGATGAAGATATCACCATCCTTGGTGTATGGGAAATGGTTTCATTTAATTCTAATAATCCTGCAGATATAAATGATGACGGCATCTACAATAAGGACATGCTTAAAGAATACAAAACTTGGTTGGGGGTTGTACCCAAATTCTCTTTTCATTTTTTGGAAAGTGGTAATTTCTATCACTTGACTGAATGGACAGACTCAAAGACATCGGAAAGTAATATTGACAAAGTAACCGGCACATGGGAAATAAATGAGAACAAAGAGGTGTTATATTTTAAAAATATAAAATGGGGGGCGTTGATGGAATTATTTGAAAATATTCAAAAGATATCATTATCAAAAGACAGGTTAATATTTTATGAGGTCAAAATGGCGCCAGACTCATACGCAACAATTACTTATAAAAGGGTATAACACTATGAAAAATCATTCCTCACTTTATTCTATTTTACTCCTCTTGAGCATACCAGTATTTTTCTCATGCTCAAAAGATGAATCAGATAACTTTGATCTTGAAACTGGATCCTTCAAAGGAAAGCTTCAAAAAATAATTTTGACGAATACCAAAGATTCAATCTTCATGGAGTTCAAGTATGACAGTTATGGCAGAATCTCAAACTATTTTGTTAGAGGCACAGAATCTGACGACTTCCAATCTTGGGGCTTCTCTAGAAATAGTTCTGGTCAGGTTACCATGATGACCTATAACGAAGATCACTACAGCGATTTGACTAAATATGAAATTAGTGCTGATGGGAAATATATATCAGCTACAGAGTCTGATGGTTCAAAAGATATTTACACATACACCGGAAATCGTATAACAAAAATTGCACATTTTTATAAAAATGCAGCAATTTATACATCAATATTAAAATGGGACTCAAGAGGGAATTTGGTTTCAAAAGAAGTAATACACCCTGATGCTAAGTATAAATGGGAGGGAACATATGACAATAAGAAAAATCCGGTTGAATCCTTAGAATTTCCAGTATTTGAAAATTGGAATACCAATAATATTTTAACGAACATTGATGAGGAATTATCCGCGACTTATAATTACACATATGACAAATCTGGCAGGCCTGCGACAGCAAGTGTTATGTCTATTTATTCAGATGGGGACTCTTACAGCTATTATTTGATCTACGTTTATAATTAGCACTTAACTGTTGAGTCGTATTCGAATGCACTCATTTCTAGAAATTAATTTATATGCAAAAGTTGAAACTTTATAAGGTCGGGAATTTTCATATCTTTATCTTAAATTTCATAGCGCCCGCACAATGAAAGCTGTTTTACTAACCCTCATTCTGTTCTTGGTATTCTCAGAATCACCTGGACAGACCAATAAAAAGAAAATAGATGGCAGCCCCCTCTTGAATGCAAGCACAACCAAAATCAGGTTAGATTCTACGATTACTTATTGGGAATCATCTGGGGAAAAAGATAAAATACACTTTATTTATAATTCGATAGATCTCAACACTGAGGCTATAGTTTATGATTTTGACAATATCAAAAAAGATTGGAAATATTCTGCAATAGAAAAATGCACTTATGATTCTGTTGGTCATTTAACTTCTGTAATTTCCGATTGGGGATACCAACATAAAAAAGTATTCAAGTATGATAAGAATGGATATTTATCAAGTAAGATTCTGTACCAAAAATACAATGAATCAAGTGATGATTGGTACGCTATCTTCAATGAAGAATATCGTTTTGATACATTAAGAAATGAAATTTACGCAATCATTTATATTGGTGAGCATTGTATATTTTATTGTGATGAGAATTGGAACCCGCTGAATGTTAAATGGGCTGAAGCTGATAGTCTTGAATTCAAATATAACAGCCAAGGCGACATAATATCGAAAGATCATTATGACAAGGAAAGCAGACCCATTGTCAAGAGTGAACGAGAAGAATATGCTTATGAAACAAATCAGAATTCAATTACGCATTCTTATTATATTTCATCGATTTTTCCTTTAGGTGGAGATTTAGTTTTTAGTAGAAAGATCGAATATTTTTACGATAACAAATATCGTAGAGAAGATTTAGTTCTTCCTTATGTATTTGATGATTATTCTGCTGACCGATATATGGGTGAAGATCGATATTTTAATGCTCTTTTAAATTATAAAATAGATGAACGTATAAATTACGCAAGTCAAATAAATTCGCAAACACGGGTAAAATATTACTATTCAGATCAAACGGTTACAGGTGCCAAAGAATTACCTGTAAAAGAAATCAGGATTTACCCCAATCCTGCCACCTCAGACATTACAATCTACTTTGATGGAATCCAGGGACCAGCGATTTTTGAATTATTCAATGACCAGGGCCAGTCGGTGATGAAGAAAAGTGTCATCAGAGGAAACTCACTTTCGGTAAATCATCTGCCCAGAGGGCTTTACCTGTATAAGCTTCATCTCCCAGACAAAATGAAAACTGGCAAAATCCTCCTAAACTAGCCACCGTCTCACAATACATTTGCGCATAAATATCCCTACTCAATCTCTATCTTGTCAATCTCCTTCATTAACCGATCTGTTTCTATCAGAGCGACAATGATTTTCTGGTAATGGATGATGTCTTCAAAATTGAGGGTACGGCCTTTCCGGTCCTTCAGCCATTTCTGAGCTGGTTGGTAACCTCCAATGTAAAATTCCCAGGCTGAAGTTGGCACGTCAGCAAAATATTGTGTGTCATTGATGTATACAGCACCTAAATAGTCGGGATATTCAATCTCACCTTTCTCATTTGGGATGGCAGTCGTATAGTCGTATACTTCAAATCTGACTTTCGTTACTTCATTGCTGCCAGCAACCGGATATTTTGTAATGAACTTATCAAGAATGGGGCTTTCCATCAGGTGTATCTGCCGCAGTTCTCCTCCCAGTTTCACCAGCAGCCAGAAAGTATCCAGGTCTTTGGGATAAGGTATTCTTGGAAAGTCGATCTTCAGAAATTCCTTGTATTTCTCACGGTAGGTAGGGGAATGGAGAACAGCATAGATATAATCTATAACATCAATAGGGCTAAACGCATTAAGACTGATATGTTTTTCACTAGTAAAAGGTAACTCTAGATCATTAGAAATCTGATTTATTATTGTAGGGTTAAGGTTGGGTTTTCTCTCTTCAATGCATTCATTATATTGAAGTGATTTATTATTGGTGTATAAATATAATGGGCTTATATAATAATTTCCACAAACAAGCGAACCTTTTTCTGTCATTAATTTTGTTACAAGGATTACAAACTTTTCGTTTGTGTAATTTTGTCGAAGATGAATTAGTCCTATGTTTTTATTCTCAATAAAGTTATGAGTTATTTCTTTCCGAGGATAAGCATGAAAACCTTTCGTATTGCCTGTGTAGTAAGTATATCTAATGTCAAATGGTCGATAATTTATTTTCAATAATATTGGTCCATTTTTGATAATATCTAATTTGGCTAATTGGAGTTTCCAATCTCTCCCATCAGGACCAAGTTTATATTTTTTCCTGAAATATTCTGTCTCAGAATCTCTTAGTTCAGCTACAACATTTTCTAATTCATTTTTTGTGAACTGTATTACTAAACTGTCTCTTTCCGTTTTTATACCGCTAGTTCCTTCAATAAACAACTCATTCGTTGAGAACCCCTTAACGTAATCTATTGCATTCTTAAAGTCTTTTTTAACGTAGAAATTATTCGTGCTTTCGAGTATTAATTTTTCTAAAGGAATTGTATAAAGGGAGTTAGACCATAAATATTCATATTTAAAATCTCTACTTCCTTGTAGATTATAGTTATAAACTTCTCCTTTGCTAATTCTGATTTTTGTTTTGACAAAAATATTAATTGAGACCCCTTGCATAATATCAAACACATTATGATCAGAGGAACCGTCGGGACAAACTTCATTTTTCTTAGCGTTACCGTGTAGATCAATAATGTATATTTTATCAAAGCTCTTTAGTAGGTTTTTACGCATTTGGCGGTGAATTATCCCGTCCAAGAAACTATTATTAGTAATAAAAGCTAAAATGCCATTCCCATTTTTATCAATGAGATACTGCCCATAGCGAATAAATTTTATATAATCATCAGAAAGTGGATTTATATTTTTTTCATTCAAATCTTTCTTATAATCAACTACAAGATTTTCAATCCATGGGGACTTATTATTGCTACTTACCGAATAAGGCGGATTTCCCATCACCACCATCACCGGTGTATCTCTTTTAATGTGGTTGGCTTCATTGGCTTCAGCACTGAGCCAGTTGGCAAAGAGGGTACCTGTATCAGGATGATATTCTTCCAGGCTGTTTGTCAGGTAGATTTTGAAACGTTGGTCCTTTGTGGGCTGGTAGCCCGTATCCCTGAGCAACATATCCAGCTTCAGGTGGGCAATGGTATAGGATGCCATCAGGATTTCAAAGCCATTCAGCCGGGGAATCAGGTGTTCTTCCACATAGTTGTTCCAGAGGCCTTGCTGCCCTTCAAATTGTTTGTACACCTGCTTTACCACTTCAGCCAGGAAGGTTCCTGTACCTGTAGCAGGATCAAGAATCTGGACTTTGTGAACCTCCTTCTTCACTTTCTGCCCCTGGACATTCACCGTCACCGTGGTTTTGGAAGTATCTGCCAGTCCCATCGGCAGACCAAATTCAGCCTTCAGGATGTCATCTACAGCCCTCACAATGAAGTTTACCACTGGTTCAGGGGTGTACCATACCCCTCTGCTCTTACGTAGTTTAGGATCATATTCCGAAAGGAAGGTTTCATAGAAATGGACTAGGGGGTCATTCTGCTGGGTGGACTTGCCAAAGTCCTTGAGCAGTTCTGCCACATTGGTCGCCCTGAAAATATCCGCAAGATCATCTACAATCCATTTAATCCGGTCATCCAGGTCATACCCTGCGATGTATTGAAACAGCTTTCTCAGGAATGGATTGGACTTTGGGATGAGTTCCGCTGCTTCCTGTCTTGAAAAGTCTATAAGACTTGGATCATGCAGCCTAGCAGCAAACATCCCATAGGCAATGGTCTGGGCATAAATGTCGGCAAACTCCTTTTCCTTGATGTCGTGCAGCAATACCTGTTTAAAAGAGGTAAACTGGTCATGCAGGGTGAT
>Ga0208694_1004152_pt1 | contig 13367 bp, 15 predicted proteins | sample AD_UKC078_MetaG_FD_184442 | JGI IMG/M metagenome (GOLD analysis project Ga0208694, IMG submission 184442) | Active sludge microbial communities of municipal wastewater-treating anaerobic digesters from USA - AD_UKC078_MetaG (SPAdes) (version 2) | ecosystem: Engineered > Bioreactor > Anaerobic >...
GGATGATGATTTGCCTTTTTATAATCATCAAGGAATTTTATGAAATAACCATATTGCTTGTTGTCGTCTGAAAAAGAAGCTTTAAGCCCGGAAGCTGATGCTCCGCCGTTTTTTCTAGCGGGAGATACTTCTGATGCAGTTCTTTCCGGTGATGATTTTTTTAATTCTGCTGAATAGTCCTTATCCATTGTCTTTGGTTCAGGCGGAGAAAATAAACCGGCATCATCTGCACCGGTTTTGCCGCCGCTGCGAACTTCAAGCTCTTCGGTTTTTTTAGATTTTCCTGCACTAACATCATCTTTTGAAGTTGGTTTTTCTATAGTTTCAGGTTCTTTTACTGCGGAACCTCCAGCACAGGCACAGATCAATATAAAAACAAAACTCAACAGTAACGCTGTTTTTCTCATATATCCTCCGAAATATTATTCACATTAATTATTAACATTTTATTATTATACTTAATAATAATCAATAAGAAATAAATGAAGATTCGGGATGATCGGCAGGCTTCTAATTATTCCAACTTGCCAAAGCGTTTGAAGACAAGATACTCTTTTCAGTATATGTTATCTTATAATCGATTTTGATTATGTAGAGAATGTGAAGAAGATTCCTATCAGAGTGATTTTTCTCTTCTATATAAAACTTATAATCAGTTGACACACTCTATTATTATGTTAATAAAGATTTTTAAAATCAAAAAAATGGAGACTCCCGATGAACAAAATAATTTTTATTATTTTAGTTTTAATTATTTCTTTAAACTTATTCGCAGATACATCTTTCATAATTTTACCTGATGGGAAAATGGTCGCAGTTTCAAATTATTCACTAAGATATGACAAAACAATAGACTATGCTGAATTTGTAAGCCCTGAATTATTTGAAACCAAAGCCGGAAACTTTAAAGCTTATAAAGTTTTTTATGACGAGAAAAATAATCTTAAAAAACTTCTGCTATTTGAAACTCAAGATATAAAAATTTCTTCAAACAATCTAAAGATTGATGAAATTGATTTTTATGAAAATGGTGAAGCAAAATCCATTCATCTGATCGAACCTCAGATTTTAAAAATATCTATTGGAAAAATTCTCGTAATTAATACCATTGAATTATATCAAAACGGAATTATTCAGTCTGTTAATCTAAATGACATTCAAACTATTGCTTCCCCTGCAGGAAATATTGATGTAAAAAATTATATTAATTTTAACGACAATGGGACAATTCAATTAACAGAACTAAATTCTACCGTAAAAACAAAATCTTCAATTGGAACAATAACCTTAAAAGAATATATCGGATTTTTCTCAAACGGTAATATTAAAGAAGGAAAAATTGCAGATGATTTAATACACTTAAACAAAAGTAATGCTAAAGGTTCTTTTTCAAACGTATTAATTTCTTTTTTTTCAAACGAACAGATAAAATCAATTGCATCGGAATTCAATGAAAGTTTTACTATTAAAACAAATTTTGGAACTCTAAAAGTAAAATCTATTAATTTCTATAAATCTGGTGAAATCAGTAAAATTCAGCTCGATGAACCTCATATAATAAAAACTCAATTTGGTCCTTATGAGTTCCAACAAAATGAAAATATTATTCTTTATAAAAATGGTTTTATAAAAGAGCTTTTTTGCCAAAAAGAATTTAAACTTAAAACTCCCGTAGGCAAATTTGGTACCGATAAAGCCACTTTTTATCCTAATGGAAAAATTCAATCAATTGATTGGTCTGAATATCAATACATTGAAACTCCAGTTGGGAATTTTGAATGTAATAATGTTTCATTTTTCAACAATGGCAAAATTAAAGAAGTATATTTTTACCCTACCATGGAGTCACCTATAATTGATACCGGAAAAGGCGGAATGCTTTTAAACAAGGCTGAATTTTTTGAAAGCGGCAAAATCAAATATGCTAATATTGTTAATCAGACATCTACTGTCAAATCGCTTTATGGCAAAATTGATATATGGACTGAAATTTCCTTTTATGAAAACGGAAATTTTAAGACAATATGCCAAGCAAGTTGTTTATTTGTGAAAAACAAATTCGGAACAATTCAATTTGGAAGCGACTTAGAATTTTATCCGAATGGCACACTTAAAAGCGGAAAAGTTCATCACTCAAAAGATTATAACATAAATTTTCCTGAAGCCACTATTACAATATCTTTTATTTCATTCTATAATAATGGGAACATTCATGAAATAGAACCTGTAAGTAGTAAAGTAAATACCAATTACTGCAGTTTTTCTATAAACAAAATAATTATGAATAGAAACATGAAACTAAAAGCATTGTCTCGCTTCAAATAATTTGAACATTTTGAAAATAAATTAAGAGACAACCTCCAAGTATTCCTTATTTTTCGCCACACGGTATTTTTTTGCAAGTATTAACTTTCTTTTTCGCTCATTCAATATTTCTATGTCCCGCCCAAAAAACATGTCGGCTGGACGTAGATATCTAATTCCCGAATGAAGTCTGTCATAATTGTATTCATAAACATAATCATTCAAAATTCTCCATGCTTCAGAATAGCTCTGAGGATAATATTTTCTTACAGCTTCATTTTTCACAATCCCGTTCAGTCGTTCGATCTTTCCGTTTGTTTGCGGATGACTTCTTCTCGTATGAACAGGTCTTATGTTTATCCGGCTTAGCATAGTTTTGAAATCCTTCGATATAAACTGAGATCCGTTATCCATTATCATCATAGGATTAACGTAAGGATATTTTTCCTTCACTCTCTGTATGAAAAGGGATACTGAATGTTCTGTCATGTCAGTCATCAATTCCCAGTCGAGAATAAATCTAGAATACCCGTCAAGAAGCATTATCAAATAGTAATAAATGTTTCCGACTTTGATATAAGCTATGTCCGTATGCCAATGATGATGAACATACTTCGGCTTATTTTTGTATTCATCCTCCGCATATGTTTTTACCGTTCCCATATGAAGCATTCCAAACTCCTGTAAAAGCCTGTAAACACTAGTCTCCGGAAGATATGCCTTCTTCGAATCAATCATCATCCATGCAAGTTTTCTGTAACCCACATCCTGATGTTCAAGCCGGAATTCTTTGACCGCATCTTTTTCTTCAGGAAGAACAGCCGATAAGCTATGTCTTCTTTTCTTCCTTTTAGAAATTATATCGCCTGAAGAATTAAACCAGTTTCTATATGTATTCATTTTAATTCCATATAGCAACAGGATTTTACCGTGTTTCATTTTAGTTCTCTCAACATGTTTTTTTATGTCGGCGATTATCTCCGTTCTGAGCTGCGGTTTGATATGCGCCGACAAATCTATTCCTAAAGCTTTTTTTTTAACTGAATGTTCTCGGATGTTATTTCGGCTATAACATCTTTCATTCGCTGATTTTCTTTTTCGAGTTCAGCGGCTTTAATAGCTTCCGCGGTATTTGGTCTACCCCGTTTCACATTGAATCCTTCAAGAGCAGATTCAAAAAATTGTTTCTGCCAATTATAAAAATTATTCGGATGAATCGAATATTTCCGGCATACTTCACTGATGGGGGTGTTTGTTGTCAGTGCTTCTTTTACGATTTTAAACTTTTCTTCTGCAGTGTAATTCTTCTTTGACATAAAAACTCCTTTAATTATTATATTCTACAGGAAGTTTTTGTCTCTTATTTTTTAACTCATTTTGTTCAATTTTTTAAAAGCGGGACAACCTTGATTAATGTCTCCAACCTCAAACAAATGATAATTCATTATCCCCCTTGCGCCAGCCTGTTGAACAAAAACATCATAAGCACCCAACTGAGGGGCAGCATCACTCGCAGAGTTGCGCACTCCATTTCCATTCAAATAAAATTTTCCTTTGACTCCTTGACATCCATGCGAATATCCATTTATAAAACTTCCTCGTCCCATCCAGTGAAACTGAATATCAAGGCTTGTACTTTGAAAGAATTTTTTTTCAAAAGAACTTATTTTTCCATTTTCATTAAAATCCCTCGTAACAGGTAAGGCTCCAACTGAATTAAAATAGCCATGGCTACGTGCTTCATTACTAATTGGTGCCATAAATTTATAAGTATAATCTCCTGGATTTAAGTGAGCAACTCCCCCTAATTCTCCAGATGTATTACCACTTGAATCTGTCCAACTTTCAACACCCGGTTCTGTAGTTCCACGGAAGTAACCCTGAACCTGATTGTTATTAATTACCACGAATAAATCATTTGCTTTTTGCTGATCAGTTTTGGCGGGAGTACTGCTGTCTCTTACACCAACGACATTTACACCCTTATCATCCCACTTACCTCCTCTATCTAGAACTTTTGCCTTAAAATATTTAGCTTCACTTTGATCATCAGGATAGCACCGCCACTGGGCATAAGACTCTTCTCTCGCGATATGCCCATCAGGATCGACCATGTTGATCGGATTGTTATGACAATACGAGAATATATTCAATCCTGCCGAACTGTACAAATCATCAAACCTGTCATCCGCAGAAATAAATTTCCCTATCTTCGGATCATAATATCTTGCATGGCAATAATAGAATCCTGTCTCATCATCTTTCAAATGGCCGGTAAACCTAAACTCTGTCTTATCCACAGTAGCCGCTTCATCGTACAGCGTCTCACCATACGGCAAGTACTCTATCATCTCGAAGAAGTTCCCCTTCTTATCAGTCACATAACTGCTTGATCCCAGATGATCCGGATGAAAATACATCGTATTCTGTTCAGTCATCGTTCCGCAGTTGTTCTTCATGCTGACTGTGCTCGCGATTCTCTGATTGCCGGCGAATACGTGTTTACTTATGACTGTCTTATTTCTCACGATATAGTTCGCGCTGACGTATTGTGTCTCGCCAAGTTCGCTCTTCTTAATTATTCGTTCTCCGTTTGCTTTTATTTCGGGCGTTGCGCTCGTCTTTATTTTAGAAAGGAATTTCAACACGGATTGATTAAACACTCCAATGATTTTTTGATTCCATACTTGCGCCGCGCTCTCCGCTTGTATCTTTTGCTTCGCAAAAGGATACCGCTTCGATCGCTAACGCAGGATAGTGGAATTTATTTCATCTCCGCAATAGCGGATGGACAATGAACCATTTTTATTTACTCTATCACTACTCCCTTATTTATTAAGGTAATTCTTCAATTTTCCAACTTTTTCTAGAAGCTTTGTATGTAACATAAAATAAATTTTCTCTTAAAATTGTTCTTTCGTATTCATAATAGATCGTATAGTCTTTGCTATTTTCATAATAATAAACATAATTCAAAGGAAGATGTGGTTTCTTACTTAAATACTTTGGAAATAAAAATTCAATTTCTTCCGGGTACTTTTTATTATTCTTATAATATTTTTCCAAAGAAATTATTACATCAGACAAACCTAGTATCATGTTGAAATTGTTTTTCATTCTAACATAATTATTTATAAAAAATAATAAACAAATAATCAAACTTATCACAACAATATAACGTATTTTTTTCATTTTGTTTCTCCTATTTTAATGGTGTTATCCAACGACGTACTGAATGAAACTCCAAATCTGAATCATGTCCATCAATAAAAGGAAAAGGAGTATGACCTCTTGAATCAATTCCATGATCCAATTGATTTGCCCAAATTATTTGTGTTGTTTGCGGAGCATCTTTCGTATGTCCTTCAACAACTTTATAACCTACTGCTTTACCATTTAAAGTTATTATATCATATACAGTTGCGATATGTCCTGTTATACTAGTCTCTTTTTCTCTTTCAGGTCTGACATTATATGTTATTAAATCGCCAACCTTTATCTCTGATTGTTTAATTTCAACTGTAGCTTTTATTGTTTCACTTGCCCCAGTATGCAATTTGTTTAATGGATACATCTTACTCATATCCCCATCCCCACTTGATGATGCTTTAATAATTGCTGCTGTTTGGGCACATGCGAATTCCTTCATATAATTTTTAAATTTTTCATTGCTTTTCAATTTAGCAACGACATCTTCAATTTTAGTTGGAACAGTCCTATCCTCTAAGGAATACCCCTTTTTAGCAGGTAAAACATATTTCTTCCCATCAGGATCGACATATCTAACCGGATTATTTCCAGCATAGTGATACGCATTCATATTAACTGAATTGAACACGCCGCCCATGCCAGGGAGCTTCTTATTTCTTTCTCTAGCTTTATCATTTACTGGAGGCACAGGGAAATAATTACCATTTGCAAGATATGGATCTACACTCAACCACACACCAGTCTTAGCATCCCGGTATCTGGCTCCGTGGTAGTACAATCCAGTCTCCGCATCCTGTTCTTTTGAGGTAAACCTGAACTCTGTCTTGTCCACCGTAGCAGCTTCATCGTAAAGAGTTTCTCCATAAGGCAAGTACTCTATCATCTCGAAGAAGTTCCCCTTCTTATCAGTCACATAACTGCTTGATCCCAGGTGATCCGGATGAAAATACATCGTATTCTGTTCAGTCATCGTTCCGCAGTTATTCTTCATACTGACTGTGCTAGCGATTCTCTGATTGCCTGCGAATACGTGTTTACTTATGACCGTCTTATTCCTGACGATATAGTTCGCGCTGACGTACTGCGTTTCACCAAGTTCGCTCTTCTTGATTATCCTTTCTCCGTTTTCTTTTGTTACGGGCGTTCCCCTTTCTCTAGCTTGTAATAATTTCAAAGAACTACTTATCTTAATCTTTCAACAAATTCTTTCTGTCAATGTCGGGTCGCGCTCTCCGCTTGTATCTTTTGCTCCGCAAAAGGATACCGCTTCGATCGCTAACGCGCAAAGCTACCATGAACTTCTCCCCTTCAATGGTTCTTTAAGTTTCAGTTTTTCCTTCTCCCTTTAATTCCATTCTATTACTGTGTCCAGATATTTGGACACCTCAGTTTGATTTTGCTTTGATTCTGGCACGGTGAATACCATCATTGTAAAATTCATGCGAATATAAATACTTTACACTAAAATTGCAATACTACATAATTGGACCTTATAATTTTTTGATCATTAATATATTTACAATACTTGTATGTTATCAGACCATTTTTAATACATTCATTACCTTGTTGTAATGATAAACAATGTTCTATAAAACAAATTTTAATGTTATTTCCAAATTTCACTTCTTTATACTCTTTTTTTAAAAATGAAATTATATCATTTTTGTCTATCAGGTAATTATACCTAAATCCATTATTTATTTTTATATATTTAGATTTAGAATTAGAAATAACATCAATTGAATTGTATTTGGGATAGTACAATAAGGATATCTGAACTTCTTTTAATTCACAATCTTTTATAATTACCGTATAATATGGATCAACTATAGCTGTTTTTTCTTTTACAAATATTGAACTAGTTCCAGTATACGTAAATTTTAGATTTAATATATTATTTTTTTCAAATACTCTAACGGATAAAGATTCTTTATCCGTTAGTGCAAATATATTTGCAAAAAATAATATTATAAAAACCAATATAATTTTCTTTTTTATGGAGTTAGCCATTTTGTACCACTATCTTCATATTTTCCTTGTTGAGGAAGTTCCCCATCATGACTATCATTAGCCCCTTTATTGGTCCAGAAATAATTATTAATACCAGCTTCTTTTATCATTTCAATTCCTATGTAAGCAGCATTTTTACCTTTTAATCCTCTTATGGTAGGTATTCCATGTCCTCCAAGTTCATGCATTAATATTGAAGTTCTAGCATCAATAATAATCTTTTTATCTACACCACCTTTTTCCATTTCAGAAAAATCAGAAACTGCAACAAAAATATCTTTTCCTTCTTTATCAGCATAACCACATCGACCAACGGGAAGATTATCATGTTTAAGATATAATGGTGAATATCTATCTTCACCTTGAATAGTTTTTTCTTTGTAACTTTTTCCATAATGAATATATATATCTTTATTTTCATTTTTAATTTCTTCCATTAATATCTTTCTAAATGATTTTGAATATTTCCCTGTAGGCTCACTACCTTCTTTTAATTGTAACTCATTATTTTTATCAAAGTAAAAACCTCCACCTGCAGCTCTATTTATATCCGTTAATATTTTTTCATTCTGAGTTACATCTGTAGATTTAACTTTTCTGCCATCAGGATCAATCATGTTAATTGGATTATTGTGACCATATTGATATAAATCAAAATCTTTTGTTATAATTTTCTTCTTTTGAATATTGTTTAGATACTTTTCCAATATCGGATCAGTACTTATCCACTTACAGAGCTTCGCGTCATAATACCTAGCCCCATAATAATACAATCCCGTCTCCGCATCCTGTTCCTTTGAGGTAAACCTGAACTCAGTCTTGTCCACAGTCGCTGCTTCATCGTAAAGAGTCTCCCCATACGGCAAGTACTCAATCATCTCAAAAAAATTCCCTTTCTTATCAGTCACATAACTGCTTGATCCCAGGTGATCCGGATGAAAATACATCGTATTCTGTTCAGTCATCGTTCCGCAGTTATTCTTCATGCTCACTGTGCTCGCGATTCTCTGATTACCTGCGAATACGTGTTTCGAGATTACTGTCTTATTCCTGACGATATAGTTCGCGCTGACGTATTGTGTCTCGCCAAGTTCGCTCTTGTTGATTATTCGTTCTCCGTTTGCGTCATATCTGTAATTGTCTCTATTTTCAAAAAAGAATGTAATTATATGACTATATTCATGAAAAAAAATATTTTCCTTGTGCAAAGCTTTCATTGATCAATTTAGTATATGCCACATTTTTGTTCGTCAAGAATGATTTTTATGGCCTGTTTTTAGAAGTTCCTTATTTTCTTTTTATAATTACACAACTGAGAAAAACATTGACAATACATACAATTATTATCATATTTGCACATAGACGAGGTTATTATGCTTGTTGACACAGAAAAGATGATTCCGATTACAAAATTACAACGAGAACTAACACAGCAAATACGATCTGTTTCTTCCGGAAAATCCCCATTATATGTTTTAAAAAATAATGAAATGGAAGCTGTTATTCTCTCTCCGAGTGAATATGAATATCTCACAAACTTGAATGAGATGGTTGATCATTACGAAATAGATGATATCATTAAGTCTCGTCTCTTAAAATATAATCGAAAAAACAATATCAAGTGGAATGATATAAAATAGATCATGATTCATCCTATAGAATTCATTCCAGAAGCTGCCAAAGACTATAAAGAACTTGATGGAAGCATTAAGAAAAAAGTAGATAAAAAACTTCATGAATTATCAAAACAACCCTTTCTTGGAGAGCATCTAGGCAATAAGTTTAACGTTAATCTCACAGGATTTTACAAAACCTATATTGATAACAAAAGTTATCGTATTGTATACCGTTTGATTGATGAAGAAATAGAAATCATAGAAATATGGGGAATCGGAAAAAGAGACAAAGAAGAAATCTATAAAATCATAGGCAAAAGACTTAGAAAGAAAAAGTAATTTATCAGAAATTTCTCACTTTAAGTATTTGAATTAAAACACAGAAGGAATTTATCAAGAAAAAGCGGAAAACTATTATGAAAACCAAAACTATTTCAACTTTCGATAGAATAATGTCAGACAAAAAAAGAAAAGCCAAATTCGATCAAGGCTATCAGGATTTTCTTATTTCAGAGCTTTTAATAGAGGCCATGGAAGCAGAAAATAAATCAGTCAGAACCCTTTCAAAAGAAACAGGCATATCCGCAACTATGATCCAAAATTTACGCTCAGGGAAAAATAAAAATGCATCTCTTAAAACTCTATTTCCTATTTTGAAAGCTCTTCACTACACCATAAAATTTAAAAAAACAAGATGATACCAGGACTCATGTTTCCCTCAAAGGTCTCACTCCTTCTGAAGCCGAAGTAATTCAAGTGTTAAAAGTAACACTTGAAATCAAGTAAACAGAAAAGACAGTTTCAATCTCCCCCCTTCATCGCCTCAATAAACTTCAATTTCCCAACCCTCTTAACATTTTCAATATATTCTTCTTCGGCTTTTTTCTTTGCATTATCTTAGTCTTCCATCACTATTGCTCTCAGCTCTTCATCTTCGGGCTCTACATCCATAAACTCAAAGTCTTCTATCTTTTCTTTCTTTATAAGCATAGAGAGCTCCTGGTTATTTGGGAATGCTTCGGTTCTGGCAGTCCTGGTTTTTGCAAGATCAATTATAATATTATTGATTTAATCAGAATAAACCTTTTCTCCAGTTCTATAATCATATACTTCTGAATTATCGACATAAAATATCATAGGCTCATTCAAACTAAAACCATCATATTTTAGCCATATAACATTATCTTTTAACATAACCTTTCCGCTATGAATTACATACTTCATTTCTCCATTTTGCATACCTACAAAAATTGTACAAAAATGCCCATTCATCTTAATAATATTTATAAAAACACTGTCTTCATATTTTTTTATGATTTTATTTATCCCGCAATTCCCATTCTTAAATTTTGTCTTATCAATTATATAACGATATTCAATCCATCCTTCAATGTTTTTTTGTATATTTTCATCAAAAACAAAAGCTTTACACCATTTTTTAGTGTCATCATATTGTATTATTTTAACTTGTGTCCTCGGTTGTATTTTCAAAACAGTAGTTGATAAATTATCCTTATTTTCTTTCAATTCTACTTCTTTATTTAAAGTAAAAACAAAATATTCATCCAATATCTTCCAAGAATAATTCAAATAGCTATCTGGGAACAACCATAATGGCAAAAGTATTGCAAATAATAATATATACTTTTTATTTAATTTTCTTATCATAATGTTTCTCTTTATTATTAGTATTTTGTTTTATTTGGGAACTTCTTTTTTCTTATCATAATATTTTCCTTTATCATTAGTATCTTGCTGTATTCGATAATTTTTGTTTGGAAATTCGTTTCCAGTAAAATTACCATTTGGCTCATATTTCCAATCTTTCACAAAACCTGCAGTATCAGCATCACTTCGACCCTCTTTATTACCAGATGCTTTATACCCAGTAATAATTTTCAATTTAGCACTCCTTGAAACTGAAGCATTACCTTTTCTGCTATCAGTAAATTCTGCAGTTTGGTTGATTTTCCAGTTTTTGCTATTAGTGTCAACTTCTCCAGTATCTTCGTTTACAGGTTTTAAATTATAGTGCATTATACGATTTGGCTCCCTTCCATCGGGTGCAATAGTATCAGTTGACATTATTTCCATCAAAAACAGTTTATCTTCTTGCCTCACCAATACTGAAGCTAAAGGAGTTCCATCCTCATTTCGATAAGATGTGCCTGCCGTATTACTCCACCCCAACAAATTAGAACCTGACGAATCTTGTTTTACAAAAACTTTACCATTACCATCGATATAAGTACTCACTAATACTCTACGATCTAAATTATTCCTATCTCCCCCTTGAAAGCAATCATCAATATTTGCATAAAATTCAAAATGATTGCCATCAGTATCTACAAATCTAACAGAATTGTTTGCACAATAAGCATATAAATTCATATTTACGGAATTATATATACCACCTGCTGGTTTTCCTTGTAAATACATTTCAAGTATCGGATCAGCACTTATCCACTTACAGAGCTTCGCATCATAGTATCTCGCCCCATAATAATAGAATCCCGTCTCCGCATCCTGCTCCTTTGAGGTAAACCTGAACTCGGTCTTATCTACCGTAGCTGCCTCATCGTACAATGTCTCCCCATACGGCAAGTACTCTATCATCTCGAAGAAGTTACCTTTCTTATCCGTCACATAACTGCTTGATCCCAGGTGATCCGGATGAAAATACATCGTATTCTGTTCAGTCATCGTTCCGCAGTTATTTTTCATGCTGACTGTGCTCGCGATTCTCTGATTTCCTGCGAATACGTGTTTGCTTATGACCGTTTTATTCCTGACGATATAGTTTGCACTTACGTATTGCGTCTCTCCAAGTTCGCTCTTTTTGATTATTCGTTCTCCGTTTGCATCATATCTGTAATCCGTCGTGTGTTTGTTATCGACGGTTCTGGGCGTTCCCCTTTCCCTTGCGTGTAATAATTTCAAAGAGCTATTTATCTAAATGTTTCAACAAATTCTTTCTAATAATGTCGGGTCGGGCTCTCCGCTTGTATCTTTTGCTCCGCAAAAGGATACCGCTTCGATCGCTAACGAGCAAAGCATACCATGAATCTCATCTGAGTGTCCAGATATTTGGAAACCTCAGTTTGATTTTGAATTGATTCTGGCACTGGTACTTTAGCTGTATAAACTTTATTATAAATAATATATTTTATTTCAATTTTATAATAACATCTTCCATTTTATTATTTTCATCAAAATAAATTAAAACATAACTATCTTTTAATTCATTGACAGAATTTTTCCTCCACATTTTCAAATAATAAGTCAAACATCTTCCTTTAGATGATTCATTCCATTTTTTACTTTTTCTGGCATTATTAGAATATGGTTCGCCTAAATGTTCTATTACTTCTTGAATATCCATACCGTTTTTTAAATTATTAACTTTTATAATAAATTTTTCTATTTCAACATTCGATTTTTCAAAAAAGTATTGCTGATTACTAGCATTCTTTTCTTTCAAGTGTTTATTATTCTCATCCTTATCGTTTCCATACACAACTTGTCCTCCTAGCAAAAATAATATTCCTAAAACCATTATTTTTTTTTGCACAAATCCCCCCCTTTATAATGGATCGTCCCTATAAATATCTTCTGTTTTATCAATAGTTTTTCGCTCTTCATGCCCTGCAGAAATCTCAGAAGGTTTGTGTTCTTTTGGTTTTAAAGATTCTGCTTTTTTTAAATCTAATCCAGCTTTAATGGATTTAGCATAATCTTCAACATCATTGGGTTTCCATATAATATTCCAAGAAGCCATAAATGATGAATATTTATCACCGCCACCGGCAGCTAGTCCATCTGCAATTGTTGTAGAACAATTTTGCGAAAATGTTTTCCAATAATTATTTGTTTTAAAATCGTTCCACCATTTAAGTATTGCATCTTCATCTAAACCTTGTATATCTATTACAAAATCAGGTGAATGCTTCTCTTCCTCTTCATCTTGTTTGTATGTCCTCTTCTCATAAGCCTTTGCAGTATATATACTTTTAATCAATAAGTTGTATTCTATTATTGTATCCTTAGTATCTGTATTTGGCCACCAACTTATATATTCACCATTATCCAACATCATTGAAGCATGTCCCCAATTCTGACCAGACAGAGAACCAGTAAATCGCCATATAAACACTTTAAGTCTACCATCCGGATCAATGTAATTTATTGGATCATTACCACAATATGAGTATAAGTTTAAATTACTCG
>Ga0208694_1004153_pt1 | contig 13363 bp, 7 predicted proteins | sample AD_UKC078_MetaG_FD_184442 | JGI IMG/M metagenome (GOLD analysis project Ga0208694, IMG submission 184442) | Active sludge microbial communities of municipal wastewater-treating anaerobic digesters from USA - AD_UKC078_MetaG (SPAdes) (version 2) | ecosystem: Engineered > Bioreactor > Anaerobic >...
TCGAGTTTTACCAAAAGCTCGGCCTGGAGCTCGAGGGAACCGAGGAAGTGCCTTCCCAAAAGGTGAAGGTTGCCTTCTTCCCCTGCGGCGACACCCGCATCGAGCTGCTGGCGCCCACCTCCGAAGATAGCCCGGTGGCGAAGTTCATCGAAAAGAAGGGCGAGGGAATCCAACACATCGCCTTTGCGGTGGATGACCTGCCTAAAGCACTGGAACAAGCAGAAGAAAGCGGAATTACCCTCATCGACAAGGAACCCAGGCCGGGAGCCCATAACGCGGATATCGCGTTTCTGCATCCCCGTTCCACCCTGGGAGTCTTGATCGAACTCTGCAAGGAAAACAAACACTAAAGACAGCGGTTCTTACCGCTCCGATAATGGGGTGGCGGACAGTATTGTCTGCCACCCCTTTTAGTTACAGTAGCTTTACTCAGGATTCTAATGGCATGACCTTCCGTTGCTTATGATTGATGGCGTGTTTTTGGCTCTTGTATCCTCACGACTCATTGACTGCCCAGTGACGTCCCGCTGATTTCTGTTCCAGCGATTACTCAGCGATCAATTACCCATCAATGAGCGATCAGCATATGAGGCCCCAAGCACGGCTTTGTTAGTGCCGTTTCTAAAAGACTGGATCCCGGTTCGCTGCCCGGGATGACACGGTTTTATGGTCGGGGAGGTGTTTGTTTCGCGGATGGGTTGCTGTTTCTAAAAGACTGGATCCCGGGTCAAGTCACCCCACCAAACCGCTACGCGCTTTGGCGGGGACCCCGACGGCCCGGGATGACACGGTATAGAGTCTGATGGGGCTTGTTTTTGGGGCTCCTTTCCACCATTTCACCTTTCCACCTTTCCACCTCCAAAATACCTTTCCACCTATCGTAGCACCTATATATATGGGGGGATGGTCCTCATTTGCATCACCCTCCCCGGCCTTAGTCTTCCTTGGGTCAACCTTATAATTTATAAGGATGACCTAAGGATGATGGCTCCAAATCCAGTAGCAGCAAAGGAGGGCGGTATGCAGGAGTTTGAGAAACATACACGCCAAAATGAGCGATTAGAGTATTTGGTATCAGCGGATGATGGCGAGTTTGCCGCGCGCGATGTCTCCATCCATTTCGATTAAGTAGAAATAGACTCCCGAAGAGACGTTAACGCCGTCTCCGTTTTTGAGGTTCCACATCCATTTATTGTTACCCTGAAGGGGATCGAAGGGCCCGATGGCGCCGGAATAGATGAGGTTTCCGCTGGTGCTGAAGATCTTGATGCGTACCTTTTTATGGGGCGGGAAGTTGGCAAAGTAGCAGTAGGGGTTTTCTTTTGCCAATACCGGATTGGGGAAGACAACCACGGATTCCAGGTTTTTGGTGTTGATCAGGTTGAAGCGGGCTACGTTGTATTGGGGCGAGATCACGTTTCCTGCCAGATCACGTAAGTTGCTGATCCGCAGATAGTAGGCAGAGGTGGAAAACTTAATGGGCCCGGCAAGGGTCACCAGCAGTTCGTCGTCGCGGTGGCTCACCGAGAGCAGGGTGTTGTCGGCATCGGTGGTGGGGCAGGTCAAATGATAGTTGTCCAGCCGCTCCGGATTGGGATTTTCCGGCAGCAGCGATTCGCTGAACTTGATCAGAACGGATGTGCCATTGGGCTGAACGGTGGCGGAAAGCACCCGCGGCTGCTCGGTGTCCTCAAAGTAGGGGAACTGGCAGCTTAAAGAATTGATCTTGATGCCTGCCGCGCTTTTCAGATTGTGCATCTGCAGGGTAAAATCCTCACCGATCACAGGCAGGGGCTTGTTGAAGCGCAGATGCAGCCCGGTGTTGCCGTCCACGCCGTTCACGGAGGAAGGGTTGTCCATGCCGTGGCTGAGGAAAAAGAGGGTGGGATTGAGGTTGGATGATGCCATGGGACAATCGAAAAACACGCGTATCTCGTTGGCGCTGACCATCCCGGAGCGTTCCATTACCAATTGGGGCACCGGGTTGGGGGTGGCGCTGATCCAGGGGGTTGGCACGCTTTCGGGAGGACTGTAAGCGTTGTTTACAGCGGTGACCCTGTATTTATATGTTTGTCCCTCAGAAAGATCCACATCCATATAGCTATCCGAGACAACATTGTCTGCCAGCATGACCACCTGTCCGTCTGGATCCTGACGGTAGAGCCGGAAATAATCCGCATTGCAGGTCAGCCAGGTCAGGTGCACAGTGGCGTGATCCATTGGCGTGGCGAGGAAGTTAACCGGACTGGGAGGGCCGGTGAAGGGTTCCTGCCGCTTCCACTGCACGGCCCGGATCGTATCCGGCGCAACTTCGTAATTGGTGAGGAACCAGGGCGAACCGTTGCTGTCGCGCGTGGCGAGGATTCTGTAGGTCTGATAGCTATTGTCGTGGAAGATTGGCTTGAACTTGTAGTCTATGTATTTGATAATATAGAGGTTTGGCGCAATGGCCAGGATTATCTCGTCCTTGCCGTCGTCGTCCACGTCCATGGCTTGGATGGCGTTTTGGGAGATCACTTCATTGAACATCAAATGGCCCATGCTGCTGTAATAGTTGTTGCCGTTGCTCCTGAAGCCCTCAAAATACCAGAAATTGCGGTTTGGATCCAGCACATCCCGGTAGTATCCGCCCACCATAAAGTCCTGCACCCCATTGCCATCGAAGTCCCCGCTGGTGATGCTGTAGGTATTGGCCACAGGCAGGCGGGTGGACCAGGTCAGTTCGTGGAGATTATCGTTTCTGATCTCAAACATCATCACGTCGCCATCGGTGTCGGCTGTAAGAATGTCAAGGTAGTTGTCATTGTCAAAATTATTTACAGTGATGGTCGGCACAAAAGTGTTGCGCATGTTGGTGGGGCTGGTGTTGAGCAATTTGTTCTTGGCCAAAAAGGTATTTCCGCTGCGCTTGTAAGCCTGGATTATCCTTTGTGTGGGCAGGTCCTTGACCAGGAGCAGGTCCTGGATGCCATCCCCAGAGTAGTCGGCAATGGTGCCTCCGGTCACGGATGCTTCCTCCCAGAGGGGCAGGTTTGGATACTGGCTCAAGCCATGGCTTTCCAGGATCACGGCGGTGTCCCCCCTCAACATCAGGATCTCCTGCCCGGTATTGTTGGTGTCGCCGGCGCCCAACAGCCAGAAGCTGTCGTTGAAGGAGTGGCTTACCACATGCCCTCCCGGCTGGGGCTGATAAGCCGAAACGTTGCCATAGCCGCTGGCGGGGATTTCCATGGCCAGATACTCGGGCAGGCCATCCGAATTGTAATCAAACGTATAGTTCAGGGGCACGCGGGGATTTCCCACTTCCTCCCATTCAAATCCATGCACCGGTATGGATTCGTAGGCGATGTTGGTAAAGTTGTTGATCAAACCGGAATGCAGGCTGAGGTTGCTGTTGTTGGTTGCCTTGTATTCGATGCCGATTGGGCCTTCGGGAATTGTGGGTGGGAGAGACCAGACGTGCAGAGTGTCCAGTTTGGTGCTGTAACAGCGGTGCAGACTGGAATCGGAGGCATGCACCAGCAGTTCGCTGATGACTGGTTCATCAAAGACCGCGGAGATGTAATAACGCAGGTTTTGCCTGTCGTAGCGCTTGAAAGACTGGAGCGAGCCCTCTTTGAGCTGCGGGATGGTGGTGTCGTAGGTCAGATTCCGGAAATACGGGTATTTGCCGCCGCCGCGTTTGTGGTATTCAATGCGCAGTTTGTAGTCTCCCTCGGGAAAGCCCTCGGGGATGTAAAAGTAAGCCAGAGAATCGTTGATCACCGGGTTGGTGTGATACACCGGATAGTTGGTGTGTTCGGTCACGTCATACCAATCCAACTGGGTGGGATTTTTGGCGCCGGAATACATCACCGAGTAGCGGAAGAGATCGCTGCCGCAGACAGTTCCATCAATCCTGGTGCTGCCGGTCAGGCCAAAATGCTCGGCAGGATTGTCGATGTAAACCAGGGGTGGGTTGGCATTTTCAAGCAGCTTCTGGATGTTTAGCAAGCCGTGGCCATACTGGGTATCGACGCCTGCGGGGCCCAGGTCATCGGTGGCAGAAAGCATGCGGGCTCTCACTTCAGCCGGGCTTAGGTCAGGATGCAGGGAAAGCAGCAGCGCGGCCGCTCCGGCCACAAAGGGAGATGACATGGAGGTTCCGCTCTGCTCGTAATAAAGCTGGTCAGGTTCCAGGCGATAGGTGCTGAGTATCAAATCCCCCGGGGCAACCAGCTCCATATCCGCTCCATAGCTTGAGAAACCGGAGAGGTTGAGGCTGCGGTTCACCGATCCTACGGCGATCACAGTGGATAACTTGGCAGGATAACTTAGGTAGGGGCCGGGATCGTTCCCCGCGGATGCGACGAGGGTGACGCCCTTGTCGTAAGCATAGGCGCAGGCATCGCCGATGATGGGTGAGTAGGCTGGATCGCCCCAGCTCATATTGATCACGTGGCAGCCGTTATCGGCGGCATACACGATGGCGGAAGCGGCGTCGTCATCCTGCAAGGTGCCCTGGCCGCCGGTGGTTCTGAATCCTGCCCGGATGGGCATCAGGCTCACATTCCAGGCCACGCCCGCGATGCCGATGCCGTTGTTGCCGACCGCTCCAATAATTCCGGCCACGTGGGTGCCGTGGAAGTTCTCGTCCGTCACGTCGTTGTCGGGTTCCAGATAGTCGCCGATGGCGACATCGGCAAACTCCGGGGCATCGGTGAAGTCCCATCCGTGCACATCGTCTATATAGCCGTTTTGGTCGTTGTCTATGCCGTCTCCCGGAATCTCGCCCGGGTTTACCCAGATGTTGGCAGCCAGGTCGGGGTGTTCGATCAGGCAGCCGGAGTCCACCACTCCCACTACCACCATTTTGCTGCCGGTGGCGTAGTTCCAGGCTTGGGGACTGGAAACGTCGTCATGGAATTGCAGGTGATAGAGGGGGTCGTTGGGTGTCACGTGCAGCTTTCTGAGATAATTCGGCTGCACATATTCGATGCCGGGAAAGCTGAGTTTGCCGTTGATCAAGGCATCCCAGTCCGGTTCGTTTGTTACTGTTGCCAGGAAGTATTGGGGGCTGTGCATTGCCTTGATGGGGCGGAGGTTGTGGGCGTCAAGCTGGTTCAGGTAGCTGTCGAATGCAGTCAGTCCGGTGCGGTCGGATTTCACCTCCATGGGCAGTGAGGTTTTAAAGATAATCTGGCCGGGAGTAATGACCGTAGCGACAACGGGGGCAGCGATCAGGATCAGAAGCAGCAGGATCAGACAACAGTGTTTCATTGTTTCAACCGATTAAAAATTGTAGGATAGTCCTACGGAATGGACGTCGTTTAGCCTGTCCGAAAACATCGCCCAGCCGTAATCCACGCCGATATTCTTCCAACGCAGTCCAAAACCTGCGCACAGGTCTTCCGCGTCATAATTGATCTTATAACCCAGGCGCAGCAGCACGAGTTGATCGTAAAAACCAAATTCCGTGCTCACGCTTGCCTTCCAGTTTTCGTTCACGGCCTTGACCCCGCTGGCTTCCAGCATGATGTCGTAGCGGTTAAACCTGAAGTTGTGGCCCAGATCCAGCTCAAAGCTGGGGGAAAACCTGGTCTTGACCTCATTCATGGCTGTGGACAGTCCCAGATTGCGCGCGGAGGCGGAGAGGCTGGTGTTTTTAAGGGGAGGCAGCCAGGTGAGGCCCCAATCTGTATGCACTCCCAGGCTGGAGTCCGAATTCAGCTTCTCATAGACCACGCCCGCATTCGCACCCACATACAAACTTGGAACGATCCTCACCGCGTAATTGGCCATCAGATCCAGATCCAGGGGAGTATAGGTGCCGATGATGGCTCCGGCGTCGTCCCTGTTTTCCAGACTGCCATAGTCCATTACCCGCATTGCCAGCCCGAAATGCTGTTTGCGGGTGGAATAGGAGTAGTAGAGGTTGTTGTAGTTTATATCTGCCAGCCAGGCTGTGTAGCTGGCACCCAGGCTGCGGTGGGCATTCAAGGCTCCGCTTGCGGGTTGGTGGATGAAAGACGCCAACGCGTTGGGCGAGTGTATTCCGCGTCCCGCCAGGGCCAAAGCCACTGGATTGGTGCTCACGTCCAGGAACTGGTAGCCATACTGGCCCGCGTTGTCCGGTATTCCAGCGCTGAGGGAGGCGATTCCCAACAGGCAGATGCTGACGATTAAAGATAATCTATACACGCTAAAACTCCTTACTTCTCGATGGCAAATTTGATCCGGCGTGTGTCCAGGCCGGCTGAGACCACGGCGATGTAAACACCGGATGCCAGCTTTTGGGGTGAAATATCCAATGGCCCACTGTTGGCAAGATAGGCTCTGCCCTCCCGCTTTTCCTGGTGCACCAGATTTCCCGAGATATCGTAAATCCTGATAGTGATCTGCGTATCGCGGCTGGTCATCGCGTTGAGCGACAGGACGGCGCCACTTGCCTCGTTTACATACAGTTTCTTATATGGATTGGGATAGATATAGACCTGCCCATCCACAAATACATTGCTGGTCTTGAACTGGTTTACCAAACCTGTGTTATCGATGCTTGCCGTGCGGGAAAGATTTGCCCAGGCATGCAGCCACTTGCCTTCGAGAGCCTGTTCCTGCAGGTTGGGCAGCGGAGCGCGGAAGACAGTTCCGTTGTCCGCGGCGACCCAGGCATAGGCTGTTCCCGAGTTGTCCCGGCCCAAAACGGGCAGGTTGCGGCTGGAAAACCTGAACGAGGAAGGGAAGCCCCGCTTGACCTTAAAGTCATGTTCCCAGATCAGCAGGCGGTTGTGAGAGAAATTGCCAATGATCTCATTTTTGCCGTCCCCATCCAGATCCACCGCATAAACTCCCGCGGAAAACGCCAGGCTGTCCGAGGCTGCCCTTTCCAGTTGCGCGGGGCTCATTCTGACGCCTGAGTAATCGATCACGGCAAAACCTGAATCCGAGCTTATTAACAAATCCAGGATGCCGTTCCCATCCCAATCCGCGATGCTCAAAGGGGCGGTGCTGTGCATGTCGTGCACATAGGGGAATCCCTCCACCGGAGCCAGGTTCTCATCGTAGAGGTAAACCGAATTGGCAAACTGGACGATCAGCTCCCCGCTTCGACTGGCTGGCAGGATGGGGGCTTTGAACACCCCCACCAAAACGGAGTCAGGCGGGATGCCCAGCGGAGTGTCTTTTAGATCGCCATTGGTGGTGTTGTATTTCCACAATTGATAAAAGTTGTTTTGCTGGGCTGTCGTGATATATAGCTGGTTACGGAACAGCACCATGTTGGCCACGATGGGCGCATCAAAATCCGCAACGACCTGGGCCTCGCCGGGAGCGTTCTTGTCCAGGGCCACCAGGCAGCCCTCGCCGTTGCTTCCGTTAAAGGGAAGATACAGCTTGTCGCCGCCGTCCACGGGGTGGCTGGCCCAGCTACGGCTCATGTCGGTATAGATGTATTGGCTGCCATCCTTATCCAGCCTGCAAAGCCGGGTCAGATTATCCCTTTGGAGCGGCAGATAGAAATCCTGTCCATCCCAGATGTAGTCTGCCGCCAAATCCAGCGGGAGTTGCAAGGGGAAACCGGGAAGCTGCTTGTAGCCTGACAGCTGGCTGTCGTAAGTCCAGGCAAAGACCTGTCCGTCGGGCTGGGGATAGATCAGATCCTTTCCGGGTTCCGTGTCAAACTCGACCAGGCAGGCTCCGAAAGGATTGGGGCCGCTATAGCCTGTTGTCAGGCTCCAGCCGAATCTGACCGAGAAAGACATCTGGTTGCCGCTGGCGCCGATGTCGTAAATCTCCAGGGGAATGCCGCCGTAGTAACTGGCAGCCGTGGGCAGGGATATGAGGCCGTTGTGGGAGGCTTCGCCAAAATAGTCGTTGTTGCCCGCCCTGAAAGCGTCGTAGGGACCACCATACATATAGGTGTGGATCGCTGAACTGTCCAGGTTTTGAAAGCCATCCGCCTCTTCCAGATCGACTCCTTTGTGGGAGGCATCCGCGTTCACCGTATTCATGTCGAAATTGGGAACAAAATTGTTGGCTATCACATGCTCATCGATATGCCAGATCAGGATGCCCGATCCATCGACGGGCATAGGATGGCCCGGAGGGATGGGGCCGCCAAGGCCTGGCAGCATAAAATCCCACTCGCTGTCGCGATAGCGGTTTTTCATGAAATTGAAGAAGGGGATCAGCGATTCGTCTTCCGGCGTATTGGGATTGTCGGGATAGTAGTCCTGTTCCCCGTGGGGCAGCAGGGTGAAGGAATAGCTGGGCTGATTGGTGATGGGATCGACGCTGCCGTCAGGGTTTTGCTGGCGGTTTTCCAGCAGGAAATATTCGGTGGCGGATATGGGCACTTTATAGACCCGCTTGGCCAGGGGAGAGTGGTTCAGAAAGTAGTCGATCTGCAGGTTGGAGGCGTCTTCCGTGACCGTAATGGGGTTTTCCCAGCCCAGGTGGGTTCTGCCCCAGGCACCGATCTGGGCTGGCACATAACCGTTGGCGTTCCACACGCCGGTGCCCATCAGATCCCAGTTGCCCACGCCTTGCGATGCGCCGTTGCCGGAGTAGTTGTCATAGAGGGTTGGCAGCCCCAGCATGTGCCCCACCTGCTGTGCGAGCACGCCATACATGCTGAAAAGATAGTTTGGGGCGTTATCTTCGCCTTCACCGGGGAAGTAATCCTGAAATTCGCTCTCCGGAACGATGCCCATGCTGGACACAAAAACCCCGTCGTCGGTGGGGATACCGGCATAACTGTCGTTTTCCGGATCCAGATAGTATTGGAGGCGTTTACGTGTGAGATAGGTGGACCAGATGTTTTCAGTGCGGGATTTATTCAGATCCGATTCCTGGCCTGGCCCCGCGTGAAAAACAATGATCCCGCCATACTGGCTGAAGTCCACCACCGGATCAACCATCTGGATCAGGGTTTGGGCGAACTCCCCCCGTTTGACGTCGGTGGTGTCCGGGCTGTCCTCGCCGTAGTAGGCCATGGTTTTGGGTAGGGTGATGACATCCGGATGCAGATGGTATTGCAGCAGATACTGGCTGTGTGAGGCATCCAGGAAGAAGTCGCTCACATGCACCATCCAGCGGTCGAAGAAATTATAGTCGTGGGGAAGATAATCGGGATACTCAGCCGTTTGCTGAAACTGGCGGTCGCTAAACTGCACCCTGAGCACCAGGAAATTGTTGGGCAAGGTCCTGACAGTCTGCAAGCTGCCTGTGGATGTGCGGGAGGGAGGCTCCAGCAGCGTGGCTTGAAAACCGGGCGGTAAACTTTCACACAAAGGGTGCGGAGGCACCATCGCGGCCAGCAATCCCACAAAGCCGGCCAGGATTATCAGGCATAGAATCGCTTTCGTTTGAGAAGGCATTCAGGTCTCCCTGGTATCGTAATATTTGATAAAGATACTAATCAACCCGGCGCTGCTCTTTTGCATACCCGCCATCATAAAAGCCAATAATTAAGTCCGGCGGCTCATGTCAACAAAAAAAACCCGCCTCAGACTTCGGATATCAAGCTGTGAGACGGGCAAGAGCGAATATATGTTACCTAAACAGGTCTGCTATAAAGACTTTCCTGCCAGGAAATCCGCTTCGTTGCACTTGCAGATCGTGGCAAACTCATACTTTGGAGTCCAACCGGCGGAGCCTTTTCTGCGGTTGACTATCGCTTTGATCCTTTTCATTTCGGTGTTGCACACCGGGCACATCACTTTACCTTCGGTTGAAAGCTCGTGGGCCACCTTGGCGGTGAAAGATTTAACTTTTCCCATTGTTTCCTCTCTATGGTCCGGTTGTTCGGACTTTCCTTATTTAATTAGCTCGTTCAATGTATTCGCCGGAACGGGTGTCGATCTTGACCTTGTCGCCCACTTCCACAAAGAAGGGGACAGTCAGGCGCAGCCCGGTTTCGGTGAACGCGTTTTTACCGCCGCCGGAGGCGGTGTTGCCTTTGACGTTGGGTTCGCATTCCGTGATGGTCTGAACCACTGTGACCGGCAGCTCCAGGCCCATGATCTCGCCGTCGGGCGCAAACAACACGGTCACTTCCATGTTTTCAAGCATCAGCTTGTCGTTATCGCCGATTGTGGCGGCATCCATGTGCATCTGCTCGTAAGTTTCGGTGTCCATCATGATATAGAAGGCGCCATCGTGATAGAGATACTCCATCTTCCTGCGTTCCACACGCACTTCGTTGAAGGTGTCGCTCTCGCGGAAGGTGTTTTCCAACACTCTGCCGCTACGCACGTTCTTGAGTTTGGTGCGCATAAAGGCAGGGCCTTTACCGGGTTTCACATGTAAAAACTCAACCACCTCATAGAGGTCGTCGCGCCATTCAATGATCATGCCATTTCTGATATCAGACATCGAAGCCATATCTTTATTCCTTGGATATTTATCTTGAATTAGCCATAAATTCTCAGCAGGGGTTTTTGGCAAGAAATTTCTTTGTCCTCTCCCTCCTGCCTGCCGCCAAAGGCTGGCGCGATTCCCGCATCCGGCACGGAGTTACCTGCCACGGCAACCTGCCATGAACCCGGCACAGGTTTCTGCCTTGGGCCTCATATCAAACCCGGCTTCCACCGTGGGTCAACCTTAGGTCAACCTTAACTTTTATAAGGATGACCTAAGGAAGATTGGTCAAGCTGTTGTGGCCCAAAATGATAGGTATATGGGACAGGGAAGGGTGGGGGAGAGCAGGGGCAGGCAGAATGAGTGGCCAGGCGATTGCCGGACATGGAGATATAAAGATGGTTACCCCAAAAAAACGATACGGGGAAGCGGGCAAGAAAAAACCCCGCTTTGCGCGGGGTTTAAGACAGCTTGCCGTGAGGCTTAATCGCCGATGATATCCTCGGGGACCCTGCCCTGCAGGGAGTCCAGCATGAACTGTGCGGATTCGTTCAATTCGCCGCTGGGATACTTTTTGAGAAATTCTCCGAAGAGTTTGATGGCGCGGGCTTCGTCTTTCAGTTCCTCCGCAATGGTAAAGGCTTTCATGAAGGAGGCGCGATAGTCGTCAGCGCCGTTGGGGTAATTGGCGATAATCTGGTCGTAGTAAGTGATGGAATCCTTAAAGTTACGTTGCCGTGCCGCGTTGTCTGCCAGATTGAATAGCTCTTCCGCGGAAAGTTCCAGCTTGACACGTTCCGGATATTTGACCATATTGAATTCCGTAAATAGTTGCTGCGTAACTTCTTCCTGGCGGGCTGCCTGGCGTTCCTTTTTCAGGGTGCCATAGATGCGGGGTTCGATATCGGTGAAGCTTTGCGTCAGTGGCGGTGTTTCCTTCAAGATCCTGAAGAACACGATATCTCCCCGGGAAGTCTTGAACACCGGACTGACCCAGCCTATGGGATTGTCCCACACCATGTCGTTAAAGCTCTTGTCGGGTCCGATGCCGGTGATGATGCCATTATGGTAGATATTGTCCAGCAAAGCCAGCTTGGGTTTGTCCGATTTCTTTTCGATCAGTTCGTTGATGGCTTTCTCGTTGTTTTTCTTAACATATTTATTGTAAGACTTGAGGGCTTTTTTGGCGTCCTTTTCGTTTTTAAACCATAGCGCCTGGATGGAGCGGTTGGCCGGAGTGGTAAAGTCATCCAGATGCGCGTCATAATAAGCCCTGGTATCTTCGGAAGAAATATGCAGGGAATCCGTGACCAGTGCGCGGAAGGTGGTGTTCAGGATATAATAGCGTTTCATCTGCTGGAAGTCATCGTTGTCCTGCAGATATTTGGTATAGTTTTGCGCTTTTGCTTCGGTGGTGAGCAGGCGGCGCACCAGTTCCTGATTCACCAGTTGCCTGGGCCCCTCGCCCTTGGTGATGAACATCTGTTCCTGGGGAGAGAGTTTTTTGAAGCTGTCCAGGACATCGGCAATCGTTATATTGAGTTGGGGATTGGGAGATGAAACCAGGATCTGGCTTTCGATGTCGGCATTTTTATCCATGGCTCCCAAGTCGATCTGGCTGACCAGGGTGCTGTCGGTAACCACTTTGTATTTGAGCTTCAGGCTGTCGGTCAGGTCGTCCAGCATGCGGGATTCCACGCCGGGGCGGGTGCGCTGCTCAAGTTCCGGCAATACTTCCTGGAAAGATTTTTGCCTGCCGGGCACGTGTTCCAGTTTGGTAAAGACATGCCAGCCGCTGCCAGTCTGGATCGGGCCGTGAAAGCTGGTGGTGTCGGTAACTGCTTCGGAGATGAGTTGTTCCAGCTCAAGATCGTTGCCGATCCCGGGGATGTTTCCGTTAAGGCGGATGTTCTTGATCAAGCCCTTGAGTCCCTTGGCATAGGTGTTGATATTGTATTTTTCCGAAACCGTCGCGAAGGGCGTTCCGTCTTTCAGTTCTTTAAGAGCTTTTTGGGCGGTGGCTTCGTCAGCCGCCTGAATGTATTTAATGGTAAGATTGGGATAAAGGTAAAAAGCCTGTTTGTTGTCATCGTAATATTTCTGTTTGTCTGCTTCGGTGATCACCAGCAGGTCGCTGATGTTTCTTTTGTAAAACTCCTGCAGTAAAAACTGGTCGGTGCCGGTTTCGATTTTCTGCATGACTTCCGGGTCTTTATCCATTTCCATTTGCAATGCTTTCTGCATAAAGGCAGCTTCCACCGCCATGATGTCCAGCACCTGGATCTGCCCCTCGACGGTTTTGTATCTGCCCTGGGCGTTGGGAGGGAGTTTGGAGATTTTGTTATCGAGTTCCTGCCGGGTGATCATTCCGCCGTCATATTCGGCCAGGACGTCATCGGAGTTGATCAGGTTTGCGGTGGTAACTTTGGTGGGTTGGGTTTTCGCGGCAAAGCATAGCGCCAGGCTCAATAATGTTATGAGCAATATCGGCAGCTTTTTGGATCGGGTCATTTTATACTCCTTACAAATATGCATTTTTACACAAGCGCAAAGAAAAGAGTGGACAGCTACGCGTCAAGGAATTTTATTGGAACCGGCAGGGACTTACAATTTACCCTGGATTTGGCACATATCGTGCTTTACAATAATGATAATGAGAAAATACATTCCGTTAGGAGGAAGACAAATGCTCAGTAAACTGAAACAACAAAAGGGGTTTACCCTGATCGAGATTCTGGTGGTGGTGATCATCGTCGCCATCCTGGCAGCCCTGGCTGTTCCCCGCTATCTCCGCTATGTGGAAAAATCCCGTTCAACAGAGGCTCAAACCGCCATCAGCGCAATCCGCAAAACCTATGACGTGTATATGCAAACCAATGGAAGCACCGCAGATTTCACCATCGAAAGAGCGATGAAAGAGACCAAGCTTGGTGAAAGCACTGTCAAAAACTGGAAATTCGACGTTACCGGCAACCCGCCCAAAAAGATCATTGCCACATCCACCGAAGACTTCCCCGGCGGAGCA
>Ga0208694_1004154_pt1 | contig 13361 bp, 10 predicted proteins | sample AD_UKC078_MetaG_FD_184442 | JGI IMG/M metagenome (GOLD analysis project Ga0208694, IMG submission 184442) | Active sludge microbial communities of municipal wastewater-treating anaerobic digesters from USA - AD_UKC078_MetaG (SPAdes) (version 2) | ecosystem: Engineered > Bioreactor > Anaerobic >...
TATCAGACAATTATTTATTATCTTGTATAATATTGGTTATCATATAGAATATGATCATGGGGGACATTAATTACACAGTTTATACCGGATACTTTCATAAAATTCAGGATATTTTGACAAATGGCATATTTTTTGTCGTGAACGGATAGTAACATAACATATTTAAGCCAATTTCATTGATTAATCATAACATTGCAAATGCTCTTCTTATGGGCTCACAAGCTTTAACTTTTTTGTAATACTCAGCATTTTATATACTTTTACTGCATGATTTTTTACTGACAAATGAGAAAGAGAATATCATTATTAGATGAATCTGAAACCGTTAAACAACAAACGATAAAATCTTCATCCAGAACAGCGGGAAATTCTGGCAGCTTGACTGATTTCAGTCCATTCAGAGAGATCCTTACCGGCGAAGGACGTGAGGATTTCTTCAACTATATTGAATGGCTCGGACTAAGCAATGATCCGGATCCTGTTATTCTTTCATCAATGCACCATTATTTCTATGATGCTGAAGAAATGAAACAAGTAAATACAGTTGTGAACCTTACAAAACTTAACCATATAAAAGAAATAAAAGACTTTCTTTCTTCCGTATCAAATATCCTGACACCGAAATGTAATCTCATCGGTTGTTTTATTGACAACAGCAAACATAATCCGTTTGTTCTGCGTAAAAATGTTTCGGAAATAGAAAGGAAAAGAACTACAACTGCACTGGAAAATGGTATAATATCAAGGATCCCTTTTATAAACTGGTTTTACAGTATTATAGATTCACGGACAAATAAATACTTATCGAAGAATAATGTAACATCATTGCTTGAAAATAGTGGTTTTAAGGTGCTTGACATGACTGAACTCAATGGTATCACTTATTTTCATGCGAAAAGGAAACCAAAGACTACTGAAAATAAGATTTAAGAAATGAAGTCGTTGAAGAACGGCTTTTTTTAGCAAAATTAATACGTCTGAATCATAGTGAATTTTTAATGTTATGAATTTTATCAACCGCTTTATTGAATTCACAGTCATTCCCTTCGTAAGGAAGTGGAATCTCCAGAATATTATTGTGGTGCTCATTGACATATTTGCAATAACACTTGCTTTTCAGACAGCATACTACATCAATTACAGTGAGACCGGAGGTTTATTTTTCTCACATCCCAGGCTTCTGGGCCTGTATTTCCTGGTTACACCCTTCTGGCTGGCATTATTATACATCCTGAAAGCTACTGAGATACCGCGAACAAAACGATACAGTGCCATCTTCTATCAGTATTTCCAGTCAGCAATACTGATAACTGCACTTCTTCTTGTGTTCTATTTCGTTTTCAAGCTATATATGATCTCCCGTCTTTTCCTGATAACCTTCGCCTTTTTGGGTTTTTTATTCCTCTATGCGGTCAGGTTGCTGGTATACATGTTCTTCAAGACTTACAGAACAAAGGGATACAACTATATTAACATTGCTCTCATAGCTGATGATTCATCGATCTCCTTAATGGACAACCTTTTTAATCATAAAGAATGGGGTTACAGAATTGTACAGATATTTTCCAACTCGAAGAAGGTAACGGATAAATACAGATCTGTTGTTGAAGTGCTTCCCGAAAGGTATGGAAGGGTGCTTTATGACTATATGGAAATTGAACCAATTGATGAAGTATGGTACGTCAAAGATTCGATATCAGCAGTCGATGTAAGGAATATTGTTCGCTCATGTGAGGAACTGGGAGTGACTTTCAGACTGAGCCATTACGAAAGCAACGATAATCTCACTAATGCTTTTACAGAAACAATTTCCGATCGTAAATTTCTGACTTTCACAAATGTCCCTTATAAACCGGCATCCCTGACAATTAAAAGGATAATGGACATATTAATTTCCTCAATTGCTATTATATTACTTTCTCCTCTATTGCTGGGTATTGCCATAATTATCTTTCTGACTTCCAAGGGCCCTGTCATTTTTACTCAGGAAAGGATAGGACTTAGAGGCAGGCCCTTCCAACTCTATAAGTTCCGCACAATGGTTGCCGATGCCGAGGCGCAGCTAAAAGAACTGGAAGCGAGAAACGAATCTGATGGACCGACATTCAAAATCGCAGCTGATCCGAGAATCACTCCCGTCGGAAAATTTTTACGACGAACAGGTCTTGATGAACTACCTCAGCTTTTTAACATCCTAAAAGGCGAAATGTCGCTTATAGGCCCAAGACCCCCACTCGAATCAGAAACAAGGCAATATAAGAGATGGCAACTCAGGCGCCTGTCAGTAAAACCTGGCTTGTCTTGCTTCTGGCAGATAAAACCTCAAAGGAACAGCATCAAATTTGAAAAATGGATGGAAATGGATCTGGCGTATATAGACAACTGGTCGCTCCGACTTGATTTTTTGATCCTGATCAAAACCGTTAAGACTGTTTTTCAGAGAAGTGGATTATAAAATTATTTTATCTGCCTACTGAAGATCTTAAAGCAAAGGATCTTTAAGATATATGTCGTACATGTCCTGCAAACCATCGTCAAGGTTAAACCGGTGCAAAAAACCAAGTTGTTCCAGCAAAGAAGTATCTGTGGTTTTTCTCATTGTCCCATCCGGTTTTGAGTGATCAAAGACCAGTTCTCCCTTGAAATTTACAATTTCCTTAATTTTATATGCAAGTTCCTTTATAGAGATCTCTTCCCTGGTTCCAACATTTATAAAATGGGGCGGATGATAATCCTGTTGTTTCTTATGCTGATTTAACTTTATTATATCCTCCACATTCACCTTCTTCATTAAAAAAACACATGCAGCTGCCAAATCGGGAGAATACATAAATTCGCGTAATGGTTTTCCTGTTCCCCATACTGAAACATTAACAACATCCTCAAATTTCATCTCATCAGATATGTGAAGCTTCCTGTTCCTGTAATCACTCCTTACCTTCCTGATCCCATATTTTTCGAGGAGTTCCGGTATTTGCTCTTTTTTATAATCACCATTGTTATTATTGTCCAAAGGATACTTTCTGAAATCATTCAATATCGCATCCCAATTTCCCTCTTCCAGATATTTTCCCAGAATGATCTTTCTTAATAATGCCGGTAAAACGTGTGAGCTTTCGAGATTGAAATTATCTCCCGGACCATAGAGATTGGTTGGCATTACTGATATGAAGTTGGTCTTATATTGAATATTGAATGCTTCACACATCTTCAATCCTGCTATCTTGGCAATGGCATAAGGCTCATTTGTATATTCAAGCGGCGAAGAAAGAAGATAATCTTCCTTAAGGGGCTGAGGAGCATTCTTAGGATAGATACAAGTTGATCCCAGGAATAATAATTTCTTTACCTTATATTTCCAGCAGGCAAAAATCACATTGCTCTGGATCATTATATTCTTATATATAAAATCGGCTCTGAAAGTATTATTTGCTAAAATACCTCCAACAAATGCTGCTGCAAGGAATACATACTCAGGCTTTTCCTTACTAAAAAAATCATTTACAGCTTTCTGATCAGTCAGATCCAGCTCATCCTTAGTCCGGAATATCAAATTATTATACCCCTCCGAATAAAGAGCCTTTTTGATTGCCGATCCGACAAGCCCTGTATGTCCTGCAATATAAATTCTGGAATTAAGATTCATATAAAATGTTATTCAAAATAATTCAATATCGTGTAACCGCCTTTCCTCAGGTAAGCTTCTTTTTTCATTAATATAAGATCTGAAGTAATCATATCATCGATCAGGCCATCCAGATCATATTCCGGTTTCCATCCGAGTATTGATCTGGCCTTTGAGGGATCGCCTAAAAGAAGATCGACTTCAGTGGGCCTGTAATACCGCTTATCTACCCTTACCACAACTGGATTTTCAGTTAGCCTTGTAAGGAAATTATTCAGGTATTCTTTTCCTACTTTCGCAGTAAATATTTCCTTGTTTACATCACTTACCGTTCCTGTTTCATTTTCATTTTCTCCGCTGAATAAAACACTTATTCCCACATTGGCAAATGATCTTTTTATAAATTCCCTGACTTCAGTTGTAATACCAGTTGCAATTACATAATCATCAGGTTTATCCTGCTGAAGGATCAGGTGCATGGCTTTGATATAATCTTTGGCATGGCCCCAGTCGCGCTTTGCTGACAGGTTTCCCATATATAGTGTTTCCTGAAGACCAAGTACGATCTTGGCAAGCCCTCTTGTGATTTTCCGTGACACAAATGTTTCTCCCCTTATTGGTGATTCATGATTAAAGAGGATACCATTGCTCGCATGAATTCCATACGCTTCGCGATAATTCACAGTTATCCAATATGCATAAAGCTTGGCTACAGCATAGGGACTTCTCGGATAAAATGGAGTCTTTTCAGTCTGAGGAACCTCCTGCACCAACCCATAAAGTTCAGAAGTGCTGGCCTGATAAAACCTTGTTTTATCCTTAAGCCCAAGCAACCTGATTGCTTCAAGTATCCTTAAGGTCCCAATACCATCTGTATTGGCAGTATACTCAGGCACTTCAAAGCTGACCTTGACATGACTCATGGCTCCCAGGTTATAAATCTCATCAGGCTTGCACTCCTGAATGATACTTGTAACATTCATTGAATCACTTAAATCTCCGTGATGAAGAAAAAGCTTTCGCTCCTTAACATGGGGATCCTGGTAAATATGATCTATCCTGTCAGTATTGAAAAGAGAACTTCTCCTTTTAATCCCGTGAACTTCATATCCATCCCTTAAAAGGAACTCAGCAAGGTAAGCTCCATCCTGCCCGGTTATTCCTGTTATTAAAGCTGTTTTGTGCATATTATGGAATATATTAATCTGTCAAAGATAATATTTTATAGCATGGTAAGGTTTATAAGAACAATCAAAGCCATTTTAGCCCAATTCTTATCAAAGAAAAAATCATGTTTGTCAAAAAAATATTATCGGTGAATTACTTATTCAACAACAAATAACATCTTCTTAAACATCTGAATATCTTTACATTAATTATACATTAACCCAATTTAAAGTATGAATTTAAAATTCTGCTAATAAATATCCTGTATATTTGACTAGCATCAAAAGTTAATTAATAAACGTATCATAGGTGTTGACATATTTATCTGTTTCATAGGTAAAGTACCTAAATAAGATCAGATCAGTTTCTTTGGTTAATGATTAAGTAAATAAATAAACATTTATCTTTACAGTGAAAATTAAGATATTGACTACTTTGTCTGAAAGTATTAACTTAAAAAGTATTAACTTAAATGATCACTTCAAGCGTAACGAAGTTTATTTATAAAATTAAATATCATAATTTAACTTAACAAGAATGAAATTAAAAATTTATAAATCCTTTCTTTTTCTAATCATTTTGCTGGCTGCATCCTGTGTACCCAAGAAACATCTCAGTTATTTTAACGACATAAATGAGATGAGCGAACCTGTGGTCAATCCCAGGATGCAAAAGCTTATAATGCCTTTTGATAAGATATATATAAAGGTACTGAGTATTGATGCGGCAACGAGTCAGATCTTCAATTCAACGGAAGAACTTTCAACCGCTTCATATGGCAGATCTTCAGGTCTGCTTGGCTACCTTGTTGATGAAGAAGGCAATGTTAACTTCCCTTTTGTGGGTAATATAAATGTGGGCGGTCTGACAACTTCTCAGGCAGGAGAAAAAATACAGCGGGCTCTCACAGAGTATGTTTCCAGCACTACCTCCGTTACAGTTAAATTTGTTGAGAACCAGGTGACAGTGATGGGGGAAGTTCTGAACCAGGGGGTGTTTAATTTTACCCAGGACAAGCTTAACATATATGAAGCTATAGGCCTGGGTGGAGGTATAACCCGTTACGGCGACAGGAAGAATGTTATCCTTATGAGGCACGAAGGCGATAAGGTAATGCACTATAAGCTAAATCTCTCAGACTCAAAGATAGCTTCGAGAGATTATTATTATATCTTACCTAATGACGTTATCGTTGTTGAACCACTGAGGACTATTTCATCCAGTTATTCGAATATAACCTATACAACAATTCTTCAGTCTGTCACAACACTTATTTCTATCTTAGTTACGATACTTACTTTAAATAATCTGTAAAATGTCTCAACAGAACGAAAACCAGCCCGAAGCTTTTAATATAAAAGAATTTATATTACAGGCATTATCCTATAAGTATTTTTATATTATCTGCCTAGTTGTTTGCATTATTGGTGCCTATCTTTTCAACCGTTTTTCACCTACGGTGTATGAGGTTAATTCTATCATCGGTCCGGTTGATGACAGAAGGTCTTCTTTGCTGGGCGGATCAGGTGATGAGTTGTTTGGCGGATTGACCGGTCTTTCACAATCAAGAAATCTCGAGAATGATATCAACAGCCTTAATTCATTTAGCCTTGTTGAAGCAACAATAAAGGATCTGAATCTTGAGGTTGGCTATTTCATCGAAAAAAAGAACATTATCAAGCAATCAGAACAGATATACATGAGAGTGCCAATAACGGTGAATATAGATAAATCTCATATTCAGCCTATAAACGCTCGTTTCTATATTGATATCCTGAATGAGACTTCTTTCAGGCTTACCTCATCTGAAGAGGAAGTATCACTATATAATTATATTGACAATGATGTTATCAGCAATTATAATGTGCTGAATATTGATACTATATGCCGATTTAACGAGATCATTACAAACAAAAATTTTAAATTTTCGGTAACACTGAATAAGAACTTCTATTCAGCTGATCCTGACAACCCGGGTATCTCATATTTCGAATTCTATCACCTTGATCTTCTTACAAAGAAATATCTTGGAAATCTGAAAGTGGAACCTGTAAGCATTAAATCTTCATTGATCAATATTCTTTTCCAGGGTGAAAACCTTGATCTCACAATTGAGTTCCTGAATAAATACATTCAGAAATACCTTGATGCCAATCTTGAAAAGAAGAACAGGGCTGCTTTCAATACAATCGATTTTATTGATTCCCAGATATCCGAGATATCCGATTCTCTGCTCCAGTCCGAATCAGCTCTAAGGGATTTCAGGACTTCCCAGCAGGTAACTGACCTTAGCTACCAGGGGCAACAGGCATTGCAGCAGATGACACAGATAGAGACTGAACGTGCAACACTACAGATACAGGAAAGATATTATAATTACCTCCTGGATTATTTTGACAAGAACCAGGACATGACTTCGCTTGCACCTCCTTCTTCCTCCAATGTTGTAGACCCGATACTCAGCAACATGATAGTTGAACTACAGCAAACAAGTGCCGAGAGAGCTACAATACTAAGCAACAAGGCAGAGAAGAATCTTTTTCTCGGTCAGCTCGAGAACAGGATAAGACTTCAGAAACAAACTATAATGGAGAATGTAAAGAACAATCTCAATACGCTTAACCAGACCCAGAATGAACTTAATTACAGGGCTGAAAAGCTTTCAAGGGAAATATCAAAACTCCCGAGGACCGAGCTTAACATGGTAAGCATGCAGAGACAATATAACCTTACTGATGCCATATATACTTTCTTCCTTCAGAAAAGAGCTGAAGCTGATATAACAAAAGCTTCCAACTTTCCTGATTATGAGATTCTTGAACCTGCCAGAGCTATTACAAGAACAATACTTTCGCCAAAAACCATGCTCAACTGGCTGCTTGCTGTGTTTCTTGGCATTATGATCCCGACAATCTATATCGTACTGAAAAACTTCTTCAACGAAAAGGTGACATCGATACACGATGTTGAACGTCTGCTCAACCGCAAGATCCTGAGTGTTATCTATACAAATTACTACAGAACGGAATCTGTGGTAAAAGACTCACCCGGCACATCGATAGCCGAATCATTCAGGAACCTTCGCAGCAGCCTTTTCCTCAAATTCAGGGATAAACCCCTGAAAGTGATACTTGTCACCTCATCCCAGCCGCAGGATGGCAAGAGCTTTATCTGTGCCAACCTTGCCGCATCAATCGCATCTGTCGGAAACAAGACAATTGTAATGGACTGCGATCTTAGAAGACCGACCCTTCATGAAAAGTTCAATATAAGCAATGAAATAGGACTATCACAGTACATGATAAATCACACACCTAAGGAGGAGATAATTTTTAAATCTGATATCGAGAACCTACATATCATCCCTTCCGGTCCTATACTGCCAAACTCTTCAGAGCTTATAGAAGCAGGAGTGCTTGACGATCTTATTGAATATCTGAAAGGCGTATATGACTATATTATAATTGACACCACACCTGCAGGTATCGTAGCTGATGCTTCCCTTATGACAAAATATGCTTCGCTGGTATTACTTGTATGCAGAAACAACTATACCCGCAAGGATGTATTTGCTGAAACCCTTAATCTTTTCAATATAACCAAAATAGAAAATTATGATGTTGTATTTAACGACCTTAACATAAAGAAAAGCAGGTACGGCAGATATGACAGGTATTATAAGAAAGAGCATAGGCCGGTGATATCGATGGGAAAGCTCAGGATGTTATTATAACTCCCTGCTCCTGCCTTAGCATAGCCCTAAGCATGGCAGGAATCCCTGCAAACACCCACCGGGGGCTAAGGAACCCACCCTGTAGGGTGGACTTTATTAAGGGTGGGATTTTGATTGAGAGTGAATTTTTAGAAATTAAAAACGAGTAACAAATAATAACCAAATAGCAATAGAATAAAAATGTCAGACAATTCCTCAGTAAAAAGCAAGGTTGAATCCTATATTCTCAAGGCAGCACATGTCGATAAGGAAAAAATCAAAGATGATTCAATGATATTTAAAGAAGGTTATTTTGATTCCATGGGCTTCATTATGCTGATTGCTTTCCTGGAAGAAGAATTTGGTATCAAAACAAGTGATGAAGACTTAATCGAGGAAAATTTTGAATCAATAAATGCAATATGCGATTTTGTTGACAGAAAAGTAAAATCATAGTTATGTGCGGAGTAGCTGGTATTGTTGATTACCAAAGCAGAACTGACTACAAAACTGTTGTAGAATCAATGCTGCGCTCAATAAGCTACCGCGGACCCGATGAAAGTGGCATCTACTGTTCGCCCCACACAACTTTAGGAAATGTGAGACTTAGTATCATTGACCTTACTAGCGGTCAACAACCAATGTCTGATCCTTCAGGAAGATACTGGATCGTTCATAACGGCAAGGTCTTCAATTTTGAAGAACTCCGGCGGGAGCTTGAAAAAAAAGGAAACAGATTCAGAACAAAATCTGATACTGAAGTTCTGGTACAACTTTATGCATTGTATAAAGAAAAATGTCTCAGTCTCCTGAACGGCCAGTTTGTTTTTGCTATTTGGGACAAAATGGAGGAGGAATTGTTCATTGCACGCGACAGAGTAGGTATAAGACCCCTTTTCTATAACATATCAAATGGAGTCTTGTCTTTTGCTTCGGAAATAAAAGCGCTTTTTGAAAATGAGTCAATCACCAGACAACTTATGCCTCAGAGCCTGGACCAGATATGCACCTTCTGGTCGGCTCTCACTCCGAATACACCATTCAGGGAAATTTTTGAATTATCTCCGGGGCATTACATTGTCTTTAACAGGAAAGGTTTAAAGGTCACAAAGTACTGGTCTCTGGACTTCAATGAAAAAAATGCAGGTTTAAGTCTTTCTGATGCTCTGGCTGAGTTTAATGAGCTATTCTCTAGTTCCGTAAAATTAAGATTAAAGGCTGATGTAGAAGTTGCAGCATACTTAAGCGGTGGAATCGATTCAAGTACAACTGTTGCATATATTAAGGATATCGAGCCCGGGATACTCAATACATTTTCAATCGGTTTCGACGAGAAAGATTTTGATGAAAGCAAATTTCAGCGCGAAGCAGTGAGTTATTTAAACACAAATCACAAATCAATAAGCTGCTCTTCTGCTGAAATCTCAACAAACTTTCCCAAAGTGATATGGCATTCCGAAACTCCGCTTACAAGAACAGCTCCAACCCCTATGATGATCCTTTCAAAATTTGTAAGGGACAACAATATCAAAGTTGTTATCACCGGAGAAGGCTCGGATGAGATACTGGCAGGATATGATATTTTCAGGGAAGCTGCCATAAGAAGGTTCTGGGCTTCTGAACCGAAATCTGCCCTCAGGCCCCTCTTGCTGAAAAAGATATATCCCGATATCCCTCATCTCCGTAATGCCAGTCCTGCTATCCTCAAAATGTTCTTCGGATACAAACTTGAAGAAACAGACAATCCGTTTTATTCGCATCTCCTGAGATGGAATAATGCTAATCACATAAAAAAATATTTCTCAAAGAACTACCGGGAGTCTATTGGTACTTACAATTCTTTAAATGATCTTGAAGAAAGTCTTCCCGGGGACTTTAACAATTGGGATCCCCTGTCAAAATCGCAGTGGCTGGAAACAACTATCTTCATGTCGGGCTATCTGCTTTCATCCCAGGGAGACAGGATGGCTATGGCTAATTCTGTCGAAGGAAGATATCCTTTCCTTGATTACAGGTTAGTAGAATTCTGTGCCGGATTACCGCCAAAATTTAAACTGAAAGGGCTTACTGAAAAGTACTTGCTGAAAAAATTAATTAAAAATAAAATTCCGGAAACTATTATCAAAAGACCTAAACAACCTTACCGTGCTCCTATAAGCAGTGTTTTCATTTCAAATAAAACACCTGAATATGTAAAACACATGTTATCTGACACTTATACCAAACAAGCAGGAATTTTCGATTACGAATCAATATCCGGTTTACTTGCAAAAATTGAAAAGACCGGAATAGCATCTGAAGTTGATAATATGGCTCTGACATTCATAATATCCACTCATTTGCTCAATTACCAGTTCATTGAAAACAGGAATAAAGAATTTAGAGGGAAAGAATTGAAGAACCTGAGAGTGGTGAATGATCTTTTCTCCCGCTGAAGTGGAGAAATATAGCTTATGCTCTGTCCTCCCCTTAAAAAATAAGGAAGGGCTAAGCTCTGTGTCTTTTTAAAGAACTTTGTGTACTTTGCGCTTAAATTGGTTTTTAAACAAAGATTGTGTGAGCCCTTAAGACAGCGATATGTTTTTAGGATGAATCAAAATTAAAATGCTCCGAAGGAGCTGCATATTAAATACATATACATACCATGAATCATCACAAACCTTTCACAAAAAATATAATCCTCCTCGAAAATGTCGAAGAGGTTGTTGAAAAAATAATAACCAAACTCCGTGATGATGTTTTTCAAAAAATAAGACGTCATGGCGGAGTGGTGGGTATAAGCGGCGGCATTGACTCGTCTGTCTGCCTTGCCCTGACAGCAAAAGCCTTTGGACCGGAAAAAGTCCTTGGCATAATGATGCCGGAAAAGGACTCCAATCCTGATAGTGAGATCCTGGCTAAAGAACTGGCAGACAAATTCGGAGTAAGGGCTCTTAAAGAGAACATAACCCCGGTCTTGTCGGGATTTGCATGTTACGGGCGAAGAGACGAAGCAGTCAAAAGAGTTTTCCCTGAATATAATCCATCGGAATATAAGATGAAGATCGGCGTTAGGGATACAGGTCTGTTCAACAACCTGCCTCCTGTATTTCATCTGACAATAATAAAGAATAATGGTGAACAAAAAGATAAAATACTACCTGTTAATGAATATCTACAGATAGTTGCAGCATCAAATTTCAAGCAGCGAACAAGAATGTCGATGTTGTATTATCACGCAGAAGCACTACATTATGCAGTGATCGGCACTCCCAACAAACATGAGCAGGAACAGGGATTCTTTGTAAAATACGGCGATGGTGGAGCTGACGTGATGCCGATAGGAAATCTTTACAAGACCCAGGTTTACCAGTTGGCTGAATATCTTGGCGTTCCGAAAGCCATAATAGAAAGAACTCCAACTACCGACACTTATTCAGCAGAGCAGACCCAGGAAGAATTCTTCTATCAGTTGCCTTTTGATCTGATGGACCGTTACTGGTACGGATTTGAGAATGGCTACTCTCCAAAGGAAGTAGCAGAGGTTATGGGAGAAACTGAAGAAAGGATAGCAGCATTATTCAGGAATTTCGAGCGGAAACGAAAGACTACCGAATATCTTAGAATGGCGCCGGTCAGGGACTATTATGGTGTGTAATAAAATCGATCGGGCACTAAAAATTATTTTATGGAAAATTATATTTTCTTTTGATTAATTTAATTTTATGAATATCTTTGTTCCTTAAATTAAAAAAAGTGAATACTACATTAATAATTATTATTGCTCTCGTTCTTATTCTCGTGCCTCGCACCTGATCCGGGAGTGATATATAAAAAATTAAGATATATAAAAGCTTTCCGGATAAACGGAGAGCTTTTTTTTTAACAGAATTTTAATCATGAAGAACCAACTAAGAAGTTTCAGAACTGTAACTGACAGGACTATGTCAGGGGCACGGAGCCTTTGGCGTGCCAATGGGATGAAGGAAGAACATTTTGGCAAACCGATAATTGCAGTGGTAAACTCATTTTCGCAATTTGTTCCGGGTCATGTTCACCTTCATGAGATAGGACAGATCGTAAAAAAGGAAATCGGGAAACGAGGCTGCTTCGCTCCCGAATTCAATACCATAGCAATTGATGACGGAATTGCAATGGGCCATACAGGAATGTTATACTCCCTCCCCTCGAGGGAACTTATTGCCGACAGCGTCGAATATGTATGCAATGCTCATTGTGTCGATGCCATGATCTGTATCAGCAACTGCGATAAGATAACTCCAGGTATGATGATGGCTGCACTGAGACTTAATATCCCTGCTGTTTTCGTATCCGGAGGGCCAATGGAAGCCGGGTTTTATGAAGATAAATATTTCAACCTTATCGATCAGATGGTCTATGGCGGGGATGATTCAATAAGTGACGAGGAACTGAATAAAAGAGAGAAATTTGCCTGCCCGACCTGTGGATCCTGCGCGGGTATGTTCACAGCTAATTCAATGAACTGCCTCAGCGAAGCTCTCGGCTTGGCATTACCGGGTAACGGGACAATCCTTGCAACCCATGCCAACCGCCTTAAGCTCTTTTATGATGCCGCAGATCTGATAGTTGATCTTGCAAACAAATATTATTCTGAGGGAAACAACAGTGTCCTGCCAAGATCAATTGCTTCAAAAGAAGCATTTTTAAACGCAATGTCGGTAGATATTGCAATGGGTGGTTCGACGAATACTGTTTTGCACCTTCTTGCCCTTGCCCAGGAAGCCGGTGTCGATTTCACAATGAAGGATATTGATGCTCTTTCAAGGAAAATCCCGAATATCTGCAAAGTAGCCCCCAGTTCAAATTACCATCTCCAGGATGTACACAGGGCAGGAG
>Ga0208694_1004158_pt1 | contig 13355 bp, 10 predicted proteins | sample AD_UKC078_MetaG_FD_184442 | JGI IMG/M metagenome (GOLD analysis project Ga0208694, IMG submission 184442) | Active sludge microbial communities of municipal wastewater-treating anaerobic digesters from USA - AD_UKC078_MetaG (SPAdes) (version 2) | ecosystem: Engineered > Bioreactor > Anaerobic >...
TATTTGTTTAATAGTTGTCATTCGTACCTCCTTTAAATATTAAGTATTTGATTAAGATCTGCTATTGCGACTAAACATCATCCATCTATACAGGCTCGAAGCCTATGATGTCGCTTTCGATGTAAGATTGACCGTTGATTAAATATATTAATCATATGTACGAGCTCGAAGCTCATGCGTCCTAACAATCTTTCATCGTACTTAACCAAACTTGGTTCAATTATAACCGCTTTAGCAGATTTAATCAATACTTTTACCTTAGCATCATATGCGTCAATTTATTTTGACACATATGCGTTTCTTAATTCAAGTTTAAGGAAAATTACGCAAAAACGGTCTGCCTTTCCAACGGACAAATCTATTTATAAAATACTGTATCTTGCATTGACAAATGCGTCAAAAAAGCGGACAATGCCTATACGAAATTGAAGGCAAGCTTTAAACAAGTTTGCGGTCTATTTTGGGGACAGAGTTCCGTTATGAAAAAACGCTATTACGTTTTTGGAGGATTTATGTTTCTTTTTAATATGGTTGTTTATCCTTTATTCTTTTTTACTATAACTATTATCTTGCAAAAATGGTTAGATAAAGGCAGTTTTTCCGAAACTTATAAATTCTTTGGATTCGGGATTGTTTTGGGGATTGTTTTAAACTTAGTTTTTTCCATCATAAATTCATTTTTCTATCTGAAAGCAAACGTAGGTTTAATACTATTTAAAGCGATTGTTTTTGACGGATTATTATATACGTTCATTATGATTACGGTATTTCATCTAATTTACGAACTTTTCGCTGATTTTTCTTCGTCAGCCGGCTGGTCGATGCAGTCAATTTTGGTATTCAGTTTTTACTCCGGTATTATTTCAGTTTCAAATATTTTTAACTCTACCAATAACAATTACCCCGAAACGCTTCTCTCTTATATACCGTCGTTATTTACCTGCTTGCTTGTATCTATATCGTTTGGATTTTTTTATATGAAGTTTTCAGAGTCTTTTGATTCCGTCGAAAAATATTTATGGGCTGGCGCGGCGCTTGTAACTTTATCGGCTCTGCGCTCTTTCTACGAGTTTACTTATTTTTATAAATTAAGCGTTTTATATTTTATCGCCGTTCCCGCTATTGCGATTGCGGTTATATTTGAGATTCTGGATTTTAGCCGCTTTAGAACTTAATGATCAAGTTTGTTTAAATATGCGTATCCCGTCGGTTTTTTGGTGAATAAAAATATTTTTATTCCATATGTGTCAATTTTTTCATCAAAGAACATTGCGTCGCATATGTGTCAATTTCCTCCTTAACATCATATGTGTCAATTTGTTTTCCCCGCCCCAAAAAAACCGACGGGCGGACGCAAAAATATGTCGATGGAATTATTGACATAACCGAATAAAAATTTTATAACTAATATACTTATTCGCTTATCTATTGGGATTAAGTTTATGCATTTTTCGCTCGGCGTCTGATGTAGTAGTCCTATAATAAACGTAATATATTAACATTTAAACTTGGAAAGGAAATAATTATGAAAAGGATGTTTGTTATGTTTCTCACAATTTTATCAATCGTTTCATGTAAAAAAGTTGAAAATCAAGAGAATGAAATTTTGGCTTTGTTCGACACAAACTACGGCAGCTTTACATGTAAAATTTTCTACGATAAAGTCCCTTTGATTGCGGGGAATTTTATCGGTCTCGCGGAAGGTTCGCTGGAATTTACCGACGCCAAAACCAATGAAAAACAAAAAAAGCCGTTTTACGACGGATTGATTTTTCACAGAATCATTAAAGGGTTTATGATACAGGGCGGATGCCCGTTGGGAATGGGGTACGGCGGACCGGGATATAGCGTAGAAGATCAGTTCGATCCCTCTCTCAAGCACGACTCGGCCGGAATTTTATCAATGGCCAATTCGGGGCCAAATACTAACGGCAGTCAGTTTTTTATAACGCTTGCTCCTACTCCGCATCTTGACGGACGACATTCGGTATTTGGCGAAGTCGTGGACGGTATGAACGTCGTTATGACAATAGGAGACGTTTCGACGGACGCTTCCTCCAATAAGCCGTATAATCCCGTCGTGATTAACAAAATCTCTATTACCCGAAAAGGGGACGACGCTATAAAATTTAATCCGGCCGAAGAATTTAAAAATATCGAAAAAAACAAAAAAAAGCAACTTACAAATTTCCTAAAAAAACTGAACGTTAAAGAATCTAAAATCGTTACCGATAAGTCCGGTCTGCAATACTACGTCGTTAGGGAAGGCTCCGGCGAAAAACCGCAGGTTGGCAATAAAGTTTCTGCGCATTATACCGGATACTTAACAAACGGATCCAAATTTGACAGTTCTTACGATAGAAAACAACCGATAGAGTTTCCTGTAGGAGTACAAAACGTTATCCCCGGCTGGGATATAGCCCTCCTAGATATGAAAGTCGGCGAAAAACGAGTCCTTATTATCCCGTACAACCTCGCTTACGGCGAAAGGGGCTACCCGGGAGTTATCCCGCCAAAAGCCACATTAATATTTGAAGTTGAACTAATAAAAATAAATTAAATTTTAAGTCGTTAAAAAAAGAGCCGTCAAAGCGGCTCTTTCCAATATATAAACATAGACTATCTCTTTGAAAACTGAAATCTCTTTCGAGCTTTTTTCTGACCATACTTCTTTCTTTCAACCATACGGGGATCTCTTGTTAGAAATTTGTTCGCCTTCAACGCGGAGTGATTGGACTCGTCAAGCAAATCAAAACCTCTCGCAATACCGTGTCTTATAGCCCCCGCTTGTCCCGACAAACCCCCGCCGCGAACATTAATCAATAAATCCTGATCGTTCTTAAAATTTATAGCCTCTAAAGGCTGTCTGATAATCATAACGTAATTTCCCGCCGGAAAATACTCGTTCACGTCTCTCCCGTTTACAATTATCTTTCCGCTTCCCTTCATAATTCTAACTCTTGCAACCGAAGTCTTTCTTCTACCCGTAGCAAATATAACGTTATTAATTTTTTTAGCTTCCGACATATCTTCTCCTAATTATCCAATTATACCTGAACCGGTTCCGGTTTCTGCGAAATTTGACCGTGTTTATCGTCTTTATATACTCTCAGATTTCTAAACAACTTTCTACCTAAAGGTCCTTTCGGCAACATCCCCTTAATAGCCAGCTCAAGAGGTCTGGTCGGGAACTTTCCCTGTAAAACGTTAAAACTATTCGCCTTAAGACTTCCTAAATATCCGGAATGGGTGTAATACATCTTTCCCTCCCCTTTATTTCCGGTAACTACAATCTTCTCGGAATTTATAATAATAACGTTATCGCCCGTGTCCAAATACGGGGTGTAAATCGGCTTGTTCTTCCCTCTAAGAATCATCACGGCTTTTACCGCTACCTTCCCTAACGTCTGTCCGGCCGCGTCTATGATAAACCATTTTTTTTCAACGTCTTTAGGTTTAACATTATATGTTAAATACTTTTTCATACTGTCTCCTATCAAATCTTTTCAGAAGCGATATTATAACATTTTTTCCTGTTTAGTCAATAAATTTCAATCGTTTTTTTTGTTCTCCGCAAAAATTATCGTATTAGCCGTCTTATATCCCGAACCGATAACGGAAGGATAACCGCCCCCGGGGTATATAGTAGATCCGACAATAAACAGCCCCTTAATAGAGGTAAAAGCGGGAAGCCGCCTCATACCCGACTGATCGATAATGTGACTTGGACCGTATATAGAGCCTTGAGGATTGAAAGTATACCGATTCATGGTTTTGGGCGTCCCCAACTCTTTAACGACTATATGTTTGCTCAAATCCGGTAAATATTTTTCAACCCTTTTTATAAAAGTCTCAATTACTCTGTTTTTCCTCTTCTGATACTCGTATGCGCTCAAATTCTCCCAATTCTTAAAATGATCCAGACTTATGATCGTAATAATCCCTTTCCCTTCGGGAGTAGATTGCGGATCAATCTTGGTATAATTTGAACAACTCAAAAAACAGTTATCATAATCTCCGTTTAATATATTTTGATAGTTCTTTTCATGGTCGTATTCCGGAAAAACGGCAAAACTATGATCTGTAAAAGACAACTCCGCAGGATCGCAATCCAATCCCAAATAGAGTTGTATAGCCGATAAAGAGTATTCGAGCTCTTCGACTTTTCTCCTAACCCTCTTTTTAACCTGATCCTCGTCAATTAATTTTACGAACGTATCCGGAGCGTTAGAGTTAGATATAACCATATCGGAATAAAATATCTCCCCCTGATCGGTTAAAACCCCGTTGACTTTTCCGTCCGCTATAAGTATTTTTTTCACTTCCGTATCTAGTAAAATCCGTCCGCAAGCCCCTACTACGATATCCGCTAAGGCGTTTGATAACTCCTGAGAAGACCCCTCGATATACCCGCCGGCATTCTCAAAATAATTTATACTCGTTACTATATAAATCAACGAAGCCAATCTATCCGGCGGCAGTCCTCCGTACCACCAAAAGTTAGACAATACGCTTTTTAGCTTTTCATCTTTTATATATCTGCTTAAAAACTCCCCGTAAGTTTTCTCGGCAAGTTCGATGAATTGCGGATATTTAATAGCCATCATCGGGTTATTCATCTGTTCCGGATCCCCGCTCATAGAAAGTTCCTCAAATTCGTCGAATCCTTTCCTTATATAACGAACCTCGTCGAATAATTGCAATATTCCGTCCCTTTCGTCGGGAAATAATCTGCATAACTCTTCCGCAAATTTATTCTCGCCCGTCGGTATCTTAATATTGTAGTCGGGAAAAATGATACGCTGAAAACTTTCGTACGGTATGTATTTTAGTCTCTCCGTCAACCCAAGTTCGTCGAATATTTTTTTTAACGAACCGTTCATAGGACCGATATTATGCAGAGATACGTCGAATTTATACCCCTCTCTCGAAAATGAAGTCGCATAACCGCCCGCCTTATCGTGCTTTTCAATAACTATTACTCTTTTGCCGCTCTTAGCCAATTTTGCCGCGGCGGAAAGCCCGCCAAGCCCGGCTCCTACTATAATAGCGTCGTAAGTATTGTCAATAACCGATTGGATTCGATTTTTACAACTCCCGCAACTTGTAGCGGCTTTAGTAACCTTCATTATCGTATCTACGTCGGAGCCATAATCTCTAATAGCGCTTCTTAACGTCTCGCAAGTTACGCCGTTGCAGTCGCAAATTACTACCGAATTGGGCCAATAAACCGGCAAAGAGGCGCCGCCCGGTTTGTGGACGCCGGGAAATAACAACTGCTCGATCCTGTTCGGAATAGGAAGTTTAGACGTATAATAAACTCCGATAGCGTCGGAATTTAGATCCTCGCCGACAAGATGAGCCCCTTGAATAACGTTGTCCCTAATAATTAATTTTTTATAAATACAAGATTTGGGATTGTTGTATAAGATCTCCTCGTCGCCCTCTTCGGCTTCAATCTTACCCATAGCGATTGCGGAAACCTCGCTTTTGAGTTTAACAGGCGGAATGGTCGAATCAGGATAAACGCTCTCTTCGCCAAGAAGAATTTTAACAAGAGTCCTAACCTGCTCGTATATCGGAGCGATTATCCCGTATAATTTACCGTTATATTCTATACACTCCCCTACCGCGTAAACCGAGTCGGCCGAAGTTTGCAACTTATTATCGACAATTACTCCTCTCCCCGTCCTTAATCCCGACTTTTCTGCAAGCTCTTTATTCGGAGATATGCCGCAGTTTACTATAACCGCCTGAGATTCCGAAATAAACCCGTCTTTAAACAGCGCTTTTATTTTGCCGTCCGAAGTTTTTGTCAACTCGGTTATATAATTATCCATTATAAAATTTATCCCGACGGCTTTCAAACTCTTTAACAAATACCCCGCGGCTTCCTTGTTTAATTGAACCTCCATCAAGTTCTCTTTTAAATGAGATACCGTAACCGACTTGCCCATTTCATACAAAGCGTAGGCAAGCTCGAGCCCCAAAAGTCCGCCGCCGATAACCATAACCTCTTGTTTATCTTTTATAAAATTCTTAATATTTTCTATATCGTTTAAATTTCTGATCTTAAATACGCCGTCAAGATCGCTTCCTTTCATTTTCGGAATAAGAGCCTTAGAGCCCGTCGCGATAACCAACTTATCGTAAGAAACCCTTTCCCCGCCTACGGTCGTTACAATTTTACCAAGAGTATCTACCTTTAACGCCGCGTCGCCCAAAATAGCGCGAATGTCGTTATCCCGATACCACGATTCGGAATTCAACCAAAATTTCTCCGGCTCTTCCCCTTTTAATACCGAAATAAGTTTGATCCTATCGTAATTACCATACGGTTCGTCTCCAATTACCGTTATATCGTATATATCTTTACCTTTTTCTAAAATTTCTTCAACCAGCTTTCCGCCGGCCATACCGCTTCCTATTATAACTAATCTCTCCATATTGAAGCTCCAGTAATAATTTTTAAAATATCGAGCATTATAATATTTATTGCCCGAAAAGGCAAAGAATATTTTATTTTTAGGAGTAATCCGTCAGTTTTTTGGGGTAAGGAAACGGATAACGCGAGTCTGTCTCAAAAAAATTGACACATATGAGAAAAATATTTTTTATTCCCCAAAAAACTGACGGGATACTTTTTAAGATTTTGAAACGTCCGCTATCCGCGCCCTTTTCTATATGTAAATTCATCTGAACGGTAATAAAAAGCAAGTTTTGTAAAAACGGGAATTCCCGTTTTTTATAATTTTTTTAAATTATTTTTTTATTTTGTAAATCATAATCATTAATAAATTGTTATTTATAATAACAAATTAATTTTATTGGAGGCAAATAATATGAAATATGATTTTTCAATGGTCATAAATAAACAGATGAAAAGCGATATTATTCAAATCGGAGAGTATTTTAATAAAAAAAGAGTATCGTCAATAATTTCAAAAGTTCTTCAATATCTATATCCCTATATAAAAAATTATCACTCATTTTCTAGCGATTATATCCCCGTTTATGAGAAAATACAATGGAATGAAAAAATTCATGTTAAAATCGACTATAAACTCTATCTTCTATTCAAAAAAATTCGCGACGATACAAACGGATATAGTATCGCCTATATAATCAGAAGAATGATTGAATTCTTCATGCATAAAATTCAATCATTTGAAAATTTAGACTCCTTTTTAGTCTGGTTGAATTCTCTCAACGTTAAGAAAAACATTGAAATAAAAAAGAAGCAGTACGACGTCTGGAAAATTATGGAAGAAAAACAGATAAATAAGCTCGGACGTTTGATAATGGATGGTAAAAAACGGGAATTCCCATTAAACGCGCCCTATTTATCAATCGTTTACAACCAATTTTACAGACCAATATTATTCAAATACTTAAATTTATAAAAAGCGTCGACTATAGCGTTCAAATTTCCGACGAAGCAAAAATTAAACTTTTGGACAGAGGCGATAAATAACAAATAATTTAGCGACGACGCATATACGCCATATACGTCGAATTTTTCATCAGGGAGCGACGCGAGCTCCGATAAGGTCCCGGTATGAAGGGTGTTTTAGTGTTTTAGTATATTCGAAACGGGAATTCCCGCTTTTATCAGGGAGCGACGCGGCGGCTATGTAGCCCATGCGCGTCGAATTTATTTCTCGTCCCCAAGAAACCGACGAGGTATAAAAAATATTAAGAAAACAATTGCAAAATAATTGAAAATCAAATATTTTACTCTTATATTCAACTATGGGAGAGTTATATGGCCGACTGCGATAAGACGGGACTGCTCAGGGCTTTGATAGACGATTGTCGTCATATATCGGTATATTTTACGACTCCTATCGATTGCCGTATAGCCGAGAAGATTTCATTTTATTCAGCCGGGCGTTTGTCGAATTTTACCGTCAAAACAGTTTCGGACAATAGAGCGATTTTGCATACTGAAGAACTCGACGTCAAGAAAATTTATTACGTCAAGTTTGGCTCTGATAAAATAGAGGCGATACCTTACGGAATACTGGATAGCGACGAGTTCGTATACGGAGGCGACGATCTTGGAGTAACTTACTCAAAAGATTCGTCGATATTCAAAGTTTACGCGCCTACCGCTAACAAGGTCGTATTGAACATTTACGATACGCCGGAGAGCGGGGATAAGAAGTCTTACGAACTCGTTGAAGGACCGGGAGGAGTTTGGCGGGGCAAAATAAACGGCGACTTGCTCGGAAAATTCTATTCCTACAACTGCGGAGGGGCTTCGGCTTCTTTTGATATAAATAGAGAGCTTGTCGATCCTTACGCTAAATGCGTTATAAGAAACTCGCGAAGAGCTATGATAATCGACGAGACAAGATATCCGAAGGCGATAGAGTCAAAATCAAATATAAATATTAACGAACATATTATTTACGAGATACACGTTAGGGACGTCTCGATAGATCAAACGTCGGGAACGTCGTTAAATTCCGGGCTGTATAAAGCTCTAGCGGAAGAGGGAACGAGATATGCAAACTCGATTCAAAAGATAACGACGATAACCGATCATTTTAAAGAACTGGGCGTTACGACGATACAGATAATGCCGCTTTCCGAGTTTGATAATAACGAGTCGCCCGAAAACGGCAATTGGTGGGGGTATATGCCCAATTTTTTTAATACCCCTTACGGCGGCTACTCTTCTAACTGGAGAGACGATACAAAGATTTTTGAACTAAAAGAAGCGATAAACTCGTTGCATAATAGCGGTTTTAATGTTACGCTAGACGTAGTTTACAATCATACCGCCGAGGGATTTATTGGAGAAGAGGTTCATTCGTTTAACGGCTTCGTCCCTTTTTACTATTACCGGTTCGCTCATAGCGGTCATATATCAAACGGCTCCGGTTGCGGCAACGAATTTAGATCCGAAGCCCCTATGGGACGAAAATTCATACTCGACAGTTTGAGATACTGGACTAGATTCTACGGATTTGACGGATATCGCTTTGATTTGATGGGACTTATCGACCTCGATACTATAAAGATATTGATCGAAGAGCTGGCGAAGATCAAAAAAAATATCTTTATTTACGGCGAACCCTGGACGGGGGGAGTAACTCCGATAAGCCCGACCTATAAAGGGACGCAAAAAAATTTGGGGTTCTCGGTATTTAACGACGATTTTAGAGACGCGATAAAAGGGGGCGTATTCAATCCTATTGATAAAGGGTATATCCAGACTAAAGGGCAATATTATACCGATAGAGTAATACAGGGGATTCTTGGCAGTATTAATAGTTTTAGCGCTCGTCCGCAAGAGAGTATCAATTACGTCGAAATACACGACAATAACGCGCTTTTCGATAAGTTATATTTTTCTATAACCGAAAACCGCGAGTATAAAGAGCCCGATCAGGCGACGCTGGACGAGATTACAAAGTATCACAAATTAGCCGCGTTTATACTATTGACAAGTCAAGGGATACCGATACTTCATCTGGGGCAGGATTTTATGAGAACAAAATTTGGCGTAGAAAACAGTTATAACTCAGGCGATAAAATCAACAAAATCGATTGGAGCAGAAAATTAAAATATTTCGACGTATTCAGTTATTATAAAAACCTAATTGAACTGAGAAAAGGGCATCCGATATTCCGAATAGATAACGAGGCGGATCTGAGAGAAGCGATAGAATTTCATCGGGAAATATTTCCTTGCGACGTATCGCATTGTATCGGTTATACTTTGCAAAATTCTCCAAAAATCGGGGATAGTTTCGATAAATTTTTTATTGTAATCAACCCCTATCCGAAGGAGGTTATTATTACTTTAAATGAGAGCGGTTGGCGTAAGTTGCTGGTCGGCGACGAATATTTTCTGCATAAAAATATCGTTAAAGGGGACTTTGTAGTTCCGCCGCTATCGGGAGCCGTATACTATAAACAATCAAAGGGGGATTAAAAATGACGGATAAAATTGATTATAACGGGATAATTTGGGTCAACATATCAAATCCGACGAAGATCGATTTTGATAATGTTATAAAAACTTATGATCTTACCGACATTGAACCGGACGATATTCTTTCAAAGGTTCAGAGACCCAAATACGAAGATTATGATAATTTCAAATTTATGGTGCTTCATTACCCCGTATTTCCGATTAAAAGCTATCGACTAATAATGGAAGAGTTGGATATAATATGGAACGATAAATTTTTGATTACTATTCAATCCAACAAATTGACAAAAATTCAAAATCTTTTCAATTACGTTAAAAACGACGAAAGTAAAAAACAAAAATATTTATCGCAAGGGACGGACTTTTTGTTGTATAGAATAACTTACGAATTGGTTATGATGATATTTCCTCAGATGAACCAGATAAGCAAAGAGATCGACTTATTGGACTCAAGTTTTGAGAAACTCAAACCGTCGAAAATCGTCGAACGAATGTCGGCGCTTCGAAGGAATATTATATTTTTGCAAACCTCGTTAAAACCCGCCAGAGCGATATTTAGAAACCTTGAGAATATCGTGGAATCCGAAGAAGATCCGGAAAAAGATATTCATTGGGGAGATATTGCCGATTTTATCGGTAAAATATTAGATATGGCCGAAGATTATCAGGAGTTAATCGAAGGTATATACTCCTCTATTGATACAATGCTTACTTATAGAACTAATAGTATCATGAAAACCTTGACGATGATATCCGTCATAATGCTCCCGTTGTCGCTAATTACCGGTTTTTACGGTATGAATATAGAGTTGCCTTTTGCCGATCTCAAACCGGCGGGTATCTACATCGGCGGATTTATGGGAATTGTCGCAATAGCTATGTTATTATATTTTAAAGCTCGGAAATTTTAAACGTTACGCTCTTTTTTTTACCCTCGTAGGTCTTTTTGGCGAGAGCAGATTGACACATATGGCGTTAAGAATAAAATTGACACATATGTGTTGGTTTTGTTTTGACTCATATGTGTCAATCCCCAAAAAACTGACGGATTACAAAGTTTAGGGAAATATTTCTTGAAAAATTTTAATCTTTAATTTAATATTATATTTTCATTTAAATTGTTTGCATTACTAAATAAATCAAAAAGGATAGAAGTATGGCAAAGAAAGAGCAGAAAATAGAATATTATATTTTATCATGCGTTGGGATTAGCGATAAAAAACCAAGAGAGGAGATGTTAAAATATAGCGATATTACAGATAAAATTAATGATAAGATAATAAAAGAAAAACTTAAAAATTGGAGCGAGATTTATAACGGATTTATATATAGAGATAGAGGCAAAAATAGTCATATATATAAAGGATACGAACCGGCAATAGGACCTGTGTGCGGACTGATTTTAGAAGAATATAAAACTACGTTCGAGATAAAAAATAAAATTCAATTATTAAAAGGTATAGAGAAGTATTATATATTAGTTAATTCGAAAGGGGAAAATGACTCTGAATCTTATGAATATATTGAGAAGGTATTAAAAGAAGTTGATAGAAATACGCGGGAAGAGTATAAATTAAAAGATAAAATTTGTAAAATAGAATATAGAAGTAATTCTGAAGATCCAAACGATATTCAAGAATTTTTTAATGCTGTTTATAATTCGCTAAAAAAAGAGTTCGATGATGAATTGAAATCAAAAAACGAAAAAGCGTTATTAATATATACGAATCCAGGATCGACTGGAATGGCTTATGGTTTAATGAATCTTTATACTAAAGGATTATTTCAAAATTATTTTTCAAAGACGCTTCTTGTAACAAGAAAAGATTTCTCTCACGAGAGAACGGAAGAAAATATTGTCAGAATTACCGATGTATATAATCTTACAAGACTGGATAATAAGATTGAAAAAAGTACCGGTATGGTTGAACCCGAAGATTTGCAAACAGAATGTTATAGAAATATAGTTAATGATATTAAGAAAGCGGCTCGTCTTAATATTCCTGTTTTACTTTATGGAGAGAGAGGAACAGGGAAAAGTACATTTGCAAATTATTATCATAGATGCAGGCAGGAAAAGGGGCAGGTTGAAACTGATAAAGAGATGGTTACGTGCGTTTTATCTGAATATGGGGATAAAGATAATATGAGAGATGAATTTTTTGGATGGGAAAAGGATGCTTTTACTGGCGCTAATTCTTCTTATGAGGGGTTGTTAGGAAGATCAAATTGCTCGACTCTCTTTCTTGACGAAGTCCACCATTTAGCAAAAGATTTACAGGCGGCGTTACTAAGACCTCTTAATGATGGGAGTTATAGGCCAAGAAGGGGCGAAGATAAGAAGATACAGTTCGGTCTTGTCGTGGCTACAAATGATGAAGAAAAATATAAAGAGTTAAACGACGATTTTAGAGACAGAATCGAAAGAATAAAGATAGGCCTTCCCGCAATAAAAGATATTGATATTGAAGATAGAATTCTCTTTTTTGAATCGATATTTTCTCAAAGTCTTGAAAGATCCGGCATCGCAGGATTTGATAGTTTTGAATCAATTCAAGAAGAGAGTAAAAAAATATTAACTGGTTTTTTAAAAGATTATAAATTCCCGAGTAATTTGAGAGATATGAAAAAACTATCAGACTATATCATTCTCAAATGTTCTAATAATGATGAATCAAAAATAGTCTTTACCCCAGAGAAGATAGATAATATTATTAATGAAATTTTTAATAATAAAACGGAATAAAATATGGCCAATATATCCAAAAATATTAATAATTCAAAGAATAAAACAAAATTAGAAAATATAAGAATTTCTACAACTACTGCGTTAAGAGAGAAAATAGTAAATATTGACGAAAATGATCTTTATGACGATGAAGACGAGGATTTAGACTATCAAGAATTACCTGAATACGAAGATAGAGATGAAGACGACGATCCGTTTGATTTTGATGACGACGATCCGTTAAATAAAGATTATTCGACAAAAGAAGAAGAGAATGAAAATGATTTCGTTCTATCAAGAAGGAACAAAGTTATATTTAGAATATTTTGGGATTGCGAAATCAATAATTATAAAATATTATCTCTTTTTGATGAAACAGTTGAAAGTTATAAGATAAATCTTGATAGGAAAGAAGTTTTAACTAACTGGTTAGATGAGTTTGATAAAAAAGAATTGGAATTAATTATTAAAGGGGGGATTAATTATACATCGAGATTTTTAAAAATCTTATCGAAAAAAATAAAAGCAACAGATGAAAAAAACAAACAATATTTTGAAACTTATGCCGGAGCTTTTAGCTCTTTTTTTATTCAGTTTGAAGATGGGCTTGTTTTAACTGCAGATCTTGTATTAGTTTCAGAAAAAGGACGAGATATTGATGAATATAGAGATTTTAATTCG
>Ga0208694_1004159_pt1 | contig 13351 bp, 8 predicted proteins | sample AD_UKC078_MetaG_FD_184442 | JGI IMG/M metagenome (GOLD analysis project Ga0208694, IMG submission 184442) | Active sludge microbial communities of municipal wastewater-treating anaerobic digesters from USA - AD_UKC078_MetaG (SPAdes) (version 2) | ecosystem: Engineered > Bioreactor > Anaerobic >...
TGAAAGTCATATCTTATAAGTATTGTTAACATCTATAAAGATACTGATTTTCAATGACTTACACAAATTTTTTAACACTTATTTTGTTGATTTTCAGCAAAATAATTAAAAACTTAACGAACTATTGAACAAGCAGATATAGATAAACTACTAGAAATTAAGTGGTGGAACTGGGATATAGAAAAAATTAAGGCTGCAACTCCTTTGTTATGCAACGAAAATATTAAAAAATTTTTAGAGTTTTATGGAGAAAAATAATTTCACAAAAACAAATATTTGCCTTTATTGCAATTCAGATAAAATCAAAAAGTTTTATTCTCAAAGTAATTGGACAGTATATAAATGCAAAAGTTGTGGATTTATTTTCACCAACCCTTTCCCAAAAAAAGAAATAATCCATCGTTATTACGATTATGACTATTTTAAAGACGAACGCCACGTAAACAAATTTTTCAATACAGATGGCAGTTTAAAATATGAAAACATCAATTATAACAATAGAGTTGTTGATATAGAAAACGAATTTGAAAAAAGAGGTTATTTGCTAGAGATTGGGGCAGCACACGGAGAGTTTTTAAACGTTATGCAACAAAGGGGTTGGAGTGTGAAAGGAGTAGAAATCTCTGAAGCTGCATGCAAAATAGCAAAGGATAAATATAACATTGATTTATTCAATGGGAATTTTTTAGATTATGATTGTGAAGAAAAGTTTGATGTAATTTGTATGTATCAAACATTGGAGCATGTACACGATTTTTTTGAACATTTATTAAAAGCTAAAGAAATGCTAAATAAAGAGGGAATAATAGTTGTCGAAGTCCCAAATGTTTATGCTTTTGATATGATGATTAGTAAAAAAAGAAGATGGTATTCTTATGATCTCCCAAGACATTTAAATCATTTCTATCCTGTGTTTTTAAAAAAAGTTGCAAATAGATTATCTCTCGATATAATTTCTTTAGATACATACTATCCAAATTTCATCATCAAACTATATGAAATTAAGAAAAAGTTAAGTAATAATAAAAACACAAATATTAAAACCCTTAGCCAAGACAATTATAAAAATATGGATTTAGAGCGAAAGCATATTACTACAAAAGGCAAAATATTGAAAAAATTTTTAACATTGCTACCAGGTTGGAGGTTTACAATAATAATGCAAACAAAATAAATTAGTTTGAAACTTGCTTTTTGCTTATTATTCTCAACTGTTTTAGTGTGATTGATTTGGTGTGTATTTAAAAAAATGAGTCAGAATAATGGGTTATACAAAAACATAAATTTTGTGAAAATTATATGTGATATACATTTGTTTTTTGTTATCTATTTTTATAGGTTACTAGTGTTGATATTGCCAATATTTATTCGAAAAAAAACAGCACAAGATGGTATACTTTTTCTTGAAAATTTTCCGATAGAAAGTTCTGGATATCAATACCGTGCTGGCAAATGGAGAAATATTTTTGAACAAAATAATCTTAGATGTGAGGTTGTTACAATAAGCGAGAACAAAGAGGAGTTTGAACTACTGTTTAATAACATTTTGCGATTTATGATAAAATCATTGCGCAAACGATTCCGCCAATGTTTATATGCAAAAAAGTTCAAAACTGTTATTGTTAGACGTGAACTTCTTTTGTTCAATGATTACGGCAATCTTTTTATGGATAAATTTTTATTAAAAATACACAATAACGTTGTACTTGATTTTGACGATGACATTGCAGCAGCGAAGAGGCAACCAAAAAAAATTACCAGCATATACGGTAAACTTACGCAAGAAGATGGAAACAAATTCAATAATGCTTTAAGATTGTATAAACGTTTTGTTGTAGGTTCTGAATATCTCAAAAAAAGAGTGCTGAAAGAGAATATTAATATAAAAGGGTCAGATGTAATTGTTATCCCAACTTGCGTTGATTATGATAAATATCCTGCAAAAATATATAGTTTTAACAAAGAACATGTTTTTACTTTTGGTTGGATAGGAGGAAATCAAAATTATCCTCTATTACAAAAAATAATCCCTGTTTTAAATGATTTATCAAAAGATCATAAATTTAAACTTTTAGTAATTGGCGGAAAAGAATTTGAAACTCAAGCAAACTTTGAAATTGATTTTAGAAAATGGGGGTTAAATACAGAAATTAAAAATTTGAAGGAAATAGATATTGGTCTAATGCCATTAATAGATAATGATGTAAGTAAAGGGAAATGTGGGTTTAAATTAATTCAATATATGGGATTGGGAATTGTTTCAATAGCAACAAATATTACAGTAAACGGAGAAATAATTAAGGATGAAGAAAATGGCTATTTAGTTAATTATGATAATTCGAATTGGTATGATGTCCTAAAAAAAGCAATAAATAACAAGGAAAATTTTATCATCTTGGGAGAAAAAGCAAGAAGAACAGTTGTTGAAAAGTATTCTTTTTCAGCAAACATAAACAAATATATTGATTTTTTATGTGTGTAATTGTTGACAAAATAATATTGGTCAAACATAATGCTAATACTTCTAAAGGTATTGTATACCCGCCAAATGTGGAAATAAGACGGGTTTCATACTCTAATTTCGAAGATACTAAAAGATTTTGTAATGACAATCAAATAAAATGTTTCAAAGAGTTTCTTGACAAAGGATATAAGGGTTACTTTGCATATATAGATAATCTTTGTGTTGGTAGGCTGTGGCTTTTTACAAATTCCGATAGGACCTATTTAAATGATTTTGTACTATATAAACTAAGAAAAAACGAACTATATGAAGCATGGGTAGAAACTGACGAAAACTATCGAGGACGAGGGGTGTATTTAGCTCTTTCTACATACGCCCTTCATGAGAATAGGGAATATAATGTGTTAGCAACAGTAAAACCAGATAATAGAGTATCTACCGCCGCACATATAAAATCTGGTTATCACATATATACGAAATATTTGTTAATTAAGTTTAAGAAAATAAAAATCTCAATAGGCTACAGATATAGCGGCATTTTTAGATTAAGAATAAAAATAGGAGATTATGTATAATAATGAGAACTATAGAGCTTTTGTTAAACAGCACGAAGATTTGCCTATTTTCTTTCAAGATTGGTGGATGGATGCGGTATGTGGCAAAGAAAATTGGCGAGGATTTGTCATTAAATCAGGCAATTTTGTAAAAGCAATATGTCCATTAAAAGTCCAAAAAAGAAAGTTTGGAAGAATTCACTACACTATGCCTCGCTTTACACCATACAACGGCATATACTATAATTATCCGCCGGAACAAAAATACTGTACAAAATTAGCATATGAGAAAGATGTAATAAATGAATTGCTGGAACAAATAGGAGCTTTCGATTATTATTTCCAAAAATTCATGTCAAGTTTTACTAATTGGCTACCATTTTATTGGAACAACTTCAAACAGACAACAGTATATACATATAAAATTCATGGATTACAGGACTTTGACTCCATTTTTAATAATTTTCAAGAAAATATTCGCAGGGAGATAAGAAAGGCTGAAAAACTGGGGATTAAAATAAAAGATTATGAAAACATAGAATTGATTTACAGAATAGCCAAGAAGACATTTATCCGCCAAGATAAAGAATTGGGTTACTCTTTACATGATTTAAAGCAAATAGACGATGCATGCAAACAAAAGGATTGTCGAAAAATTTTGTTTGCAGAAGATAACAAAGGAAATATACATTGTGCAATTTATCTTGTATGGGATAAACACACAATGTATTATCTGCTTGGAGGTGGAGATCCATGTCTGCGTACAAGCGGAGCTACCTCTTTACTTATATATGAATCTATAAAGTTTGCATCAACAAAAGTTGATTGCTTTGATTTTGAAGGAAGTATAATTGAGTCTATAGAAAGATTTTTTAGAGGCTTTAATGCTAAACAATATCCCGTAATGTGTATAAGCAAGAAATCAAAAAAAGAGGAACGTGTACAACGATTGATAAATATTATTAGCCACATAAAAAAATGGTAGATATATTAATTCAGTGCAACAAAAGATATATTAACGAAAGAGAATATATTTATAACTATTTTTTTCAAGAAAGATTAGGTCTTCGATATAATATTAGTTATAACGAAGCCGTGTGCGATACGGTAATTATAGTACTGCCCAACAAGGGAAAAATATATATAGCAGATATTTTATTTAATATTCCGAAAAACATTTGGCTAAAAAAAGAAAGTCTTCCTAAAAATCCATTACATTTAATAAAAGATTCTCTTTTGTCAAGCACTATAATGAATAATAATATTGTTGAGTTATACGGTAAACGAAAAGATGTGTTTTTTACAGATGACAGGGTTATTACCGTAGATATATTCGGTTCTGCTTTTTTCTTATTAACAGGTTACGAAGAGTTAGTGCTTGAAGACAGAAATCAGTTCGGTAATTTTCCACATGATTCAACCGTAATTGGGAAAGAAAACCTTATACAACGACCTATAGTTGACGAGTATGTGGAGCTATTGTGGAGCTGTTTTGTAAAGTTGTGTCCAATTTTAGTCAGAAAACAAAAAAAAATTCGTTTTATACCAACGCACGATATTGACCGTGCATTTATGTATAACGAAAACTCACTGTTGGGACATCTAAAAAACAGCTTTGGAGACATAATAAAACGTAGAAACTTAGTAGAACTATGGCAAAGAAACCTATCTTATTTCTTTAATGGAAAATGTGACCCCTATAATGTATATAATTGGTTGATGGATTTAAGTGACTCTCTTGGTGTGAAAAGTATCTTTTATTTTAAAAATTCCATGGCAAGAAGTTCACATGATTCTCCATATAGAATTAAAACAAAAGCTGTTACACAGACGCTTATCAATATTGATAAAAGAGAACATATTATAGCTTTTCATCCATCTTTTGAAACATTAGACAATGAAAAGCTATTTGCTACAGAAATAAAAGGACTTAGAAATTATTGTGCTCGCATTGGTATTAAACAAGAAGTTAATAATATAAGGAGTCATTATTTAAGATATTCTAATCCGCAAACAAGTCGCTGGCACGAAAAGTATGGATTTGCAACTGACTCAACCTTAGGACATAGAGACCGTATCGGCTTTCGAAGAGGCACATGTCATGAATATTTTGTTTTTGATGTTGAAGAAAGAAAGCAATTAAGTGTAAAAGAATTCCCGCTTATAGTAATGGAACAAACAGTGAAAGCTGAATTTGAAAACTATCAAGCTCGCTCTGTTGCAATAAAAAAAATTATAGATACTTGCAATTTTTATAAGGGAAACTTTGTTTTGTTATGGCATAATGAAACATTTGTTGAAAAAGAAGGTAAACTATTATACAAGGAAGTATTAGATTATATAAGAGAAATAATGTATAAGTAGGCATATAAACTAACTGATAGAAATGAAGAAAATAGCTATTCTTTTAGACAGTCGAATAATAAATGACGGAAGGGTTAGACGAACCATAGAAAGTTTATCAGAGTTTTATCAAGTTGATTTATTTTGTATTAAAGGAGAAAGTAATGATAGCCTTTTGTTTAGTAGAAATGTTGAAGTTTTTTATTATTCAATAAATATGTCATGGATAAAGAATAATTTATTGATGCATAAAAAATTCAATAATTTAAAAATTATATTTGACAACCTAAATAAAAAGTACGATTTTATTTACGTAAATGATTATCCTTTATTATCAACAGGAGTGGCTTTAAAAAATAAATTTGGAGGAAAGTTAATTTACGATTCTCATGAAATTTATATTGAAACAATAAATCAATTTTTCCCGAAAAAGGGATGGAAATCAATCTATGGAATTCCTTTAATTTCAATAAATAAATTTATTCACAGTAACATTGAAAAGAAGCTTGTTGCTAAAGCTAATATTATGATAACTGTTTGTGATAGTTTGAAAAAATATTTTGAAAAAAAATTGGCAATAGATAAGATTATTGTTGTTAAAAACTGTCCAAAATATTTTGATTTTAAATATAAATCTAATATAATTAGAGAACGTTTAAAACTAACAAAAAAGGAAAAAATATTACTTTATCAAGGTGATGTAAACATTGGTAGAGGTATTGAAAAAGTAGCAAAAGCAATGCCCTTAATAAATAAAGATATCCATTTTGTTATTGTGGGAGAAGGAACAAAACTAAATGAGTTTAAAGATAAATATGACTCAAATAGGGTTCATTTTTTAGGACGTGTTTCTTTCGATGATTTGTATGAACACACTGCTTCCTGTGATGTTGGGATATCAATTATCGAAGCTTACAATTTGTCGAAACACTACTCCTTGCCAAACAAAATTTTCGAGTATATGGTTGCTCGTATTCCATTCATAACGAATAGTCTTCCTGAAGCTTCAAAAATTGCTATTGAAGAGAACTGTGGATTTATTATTGATGATAGTTCAAGTGAAAAAATAGCAGAAGCGATTAATGATATTTTCAGTAATCCTAAATTGAAAGTGTTAGGCGAAAATGGATATAGGGCCATTGTTGAAAAGTACAATTGGAAAAAGGAAGTAAGTAAAGTTATAGAATGGATAGCCGAAAATTAGTAATGAAAAGAGTTCTAATATTAGCTTATGATTTCCCTCCTTATGTTTCTGTAGGGGGGTTGCGTCCAAGTTACTGGTACGAGAATTTTAAGGAAATGGGACTCTTTCCTATTGTGGTCACTCGTAATTGGAACCCTATTCATGGTAATGCTTTAGACTACATACAGCCAAGTAAAACAAAAGAAGTTGAAGTTGAAGAGACTGAAAAAGGCATTTTAATAAAGACCCCTTATAAGGCAACTCTTGCAAATCGTTTAACCCTTAAAGACAAGAATGGCTTTTTCTCTAATTTGTTAAAGAAAATATCTACTGGTTTGAATGAAATCGGACAGTGGTTCTTACCAATGGGAACAAAATATGAGTTGTATAAAGCTGCTGAAAACTTTTTAAAAGAGGATAGAGTTGATATAATTTTAGCAACAGGCGATCCTTTTGTATTATTTAAATATGCTTCAATATTAAGTGGGAAATTTAATACTACTTGGGTTGCAGATTATAGAGATTTATGGTCAAACGACATCGCTATGAATACTAAACCTATTCAAAAAAAAATTGCTCAAGTTTTAGAAAAGAAGTACCTGAAAAACGTTAAACTAATAAGCTCTGTATCTGAATATATTGCAGCTAAAATTAAAGAAATTGTTAGTAAAAAACCTTTTGTAATTAATACAAATGGATATGACGAAAACATTTTTATTAAAAATATAAAAGCTAATCAAAACAGTAGCTTATTGACCATATCTATGGCCGGAACAATTTACAATTGGCATCCTTGTAAGCTATTTCTCAAGGTACTTTCAGATTACTTAAAGATAAATCCTAACAGAAAAATTCGCATTAATTTCTATGGCATAAACAATATAAAAAAGACCTCTAATATTATTGAACAGTTTCACAATTTAAATTACAATGTCAAAATTTTTCCCAAAATTCCAAATGATGAATTGATTCAAGAACTATCTAAATCGAATGTTCTGCTTCTTTTTAATGACTATTCTATTATGGGCACAAAAATATATGACTACTTAGCTTTAAATCGCAAGATTGTTCTCTGTTTTGAAAATGACAAGGAGGCAATTTTATTAAAGAGAAAATACTTTAAAACACAATCTGTCAAAGGCTTAAGTGAAAGTTTACAGGCTGATTTAATTAGAAAAACTAATAGTGGAATTGTTGTAAAAGATAGGGAGCATTTATATAAGGTTTTGCATGATCTGTGCAGTGAATTTGAGAAAAAGGGTTATATAGAAAACCATACAGTTGGAGCAGAAAATTACTCAAGAAAAGTGCAGACTGAAAAATTAATAGAAGCTTTAAAAAACATCAAATAAAAATGAATAAAAGACCTTACCAAATATGCCTACGTTGTGTAATGGACACATCTGACGAAGATATCATTTTTGACGAAAACGGATATTGTAATCATTGTACGGATTTTTTAAAGTTATTGGAAAACCATAAGTATGTTCAAGGGAAATCTGAAAGAGTTTTTGAAGATATTTTGCTCAAAATAAAGGAACGAGGCAAGAATAGTAAATATGATTGTCTTGTTGGGATAAGTGGAGGTGTTGATTCTTGTTTTGTGGTTCATTTGTGTAAAACTTACGGTTTACGTCCTTTACTTATCCATTTGAACAATGGATGGAATACTGCTATAGCTGAAGAGAATATTCAGATAATGGTAAAAAATTTGGGGTTTGATTATTACGAGTATAAAGTAGATTGGCAAGAGTTTAAAGAAATTCAGCTTGCATTTTTAAAATCTTCAATAGTTGATATAGAAACACCCACTGATTTGGCTATTTTGGGGGCAAATTATGAGATTGCCAAAAAGTTTAAAATCCCAACTATTTTGTCGGGAAGCAATTTTTCAACAGAAGGAATTTTGCCTTTAACTTGGGGTTATCATGTAAAAAATGATATGAGACTTTACAGGCATATTGTTAAAAAATATTCTAATATTAAAATCCGGAAAACCCCGTATGCAGGATTGAAGGAAAATTTCATAAATAAATTTATATATGGGATAAAAACCTATTACCCACTGAATTTTGTTGATTATGACAAAGATAATGCCCGCAAATTTTTGATTGAAACTTATGGATTTAAAGAGTATGGAGGAAAACATCAGGAATCAACCATAACAGGTTTTTTGCAGTCATTCGTAATGCCTGTAAAATATAATATGGACTATAGGAGAGCTACTCTTTCATCGCAAATTTGCAATTGTCAAATCAGTAGAGATGATGCTTTGAGGATTTTGGAAACTAAACCTTTTAATGATGAGATAGTTCATAAGGATAAGGCGTACATATGTAAAAAATGGGAGATTAGCGAAGATGAATTTGATAATTACTTAAAACTTCCATCAAAAACATATAAGAATTTTCCAAATCAAAATAAGCTTATAAGCAGTTTGTTTAAATTATACAAGTTGTTTATGTAATAGTTTATTACTATTGACCGAACATTTTATATTTTTGACTAACAGCCGTGTATAATATTGATCGTTACGTAAATTAGCCTTATATTTATGGGTTCAATTTTGATACGCTATGTTCCATCCTTTTCGACTAATATCTCTGTTTTTTTTGATACAGCCATGGCTAATTTTAGAGAATTCAATCTCTGCCCAGATTCCAACAGAGAATTTAAAACTGTGGCTCAAAGCCGACAACGTTGAAATTGTAAACGGACTTGTTTCACAATGGAATGATGCAAGTGGTAACAATTTACACCTAACTCAATCGAATGTTATAAACAGACCAAAATTAGTTGAAAACCAACTGTCAGGGGAGCCTTTAGTAAGATTTAGCGGCTCTCAATGGCTTAAAGTACAATACCCTTCCATTGTAGAACAACCCATTACAATTTTCGTATTATGGGACAATAAAAGTGCAAATAGTGTGATTTGTTTTTGTAATTATTCAACTTTAGTGTTTTCTTTAAGATCATCGGGTAGTGTAGTTGATATTCATGCCGGCGGACCTGTGGGATATTCGAAATCATCGCCTTTTACTTACACTCTAAACTCATTAGTTTTCAACTCTTCTCAAAGTAGTATCTATGAAAACGGTGTACAAAAAAAATCAGGTAACGCTGGGACAAGAACAATGAATGGTATAACTGTTGGTGCAGCTTATTATAACTCATTGTGTTTGGATGGTGACATTGCCGAAATAATTGTTTACGACACAGTACTAACCGACTCCCAACGCCAACAGATCGAGCAGTATCTGATGGATAAGTATGCATATCCTGTTTCATTAGGTGAGGATATCACTGTTGATTATGGCTTTTGTCCTCAAACACTAAGTATAGCAAGCGGCTTCACGAATATTCAGTGGTCTAACGGAGACACAACGCAAACAATCGAGGTTTCAAAAACTGGGGAGTATTGGGTAAGTGCTACCGATATTTTTGGACGTATTACTACCGACACTATAAATGTCACTTTCACAGTAGGAAGTCCTAAAATCTTTTCACAAAACACAACCCTTTGTCCCGACTCTATATATCTTTTCCACACAGGAGATTTTAATTCACATAATCATTACAATGTAAAATGGTTCAATGGTTTCGAAGGCGATACTTTACAAATATCTAACCATGAAGGCGAAGTGTGGGCAACGATTACAGACAGCTCTTTATGCACTAAGCAAACGGACACAATAAGTGTCGTTTTAGACCTATTCGACCAGAATTTTACACTTGGCAACGATACAACATTTTGTTCAGGCAACTCAATATCACTAATTAACAATCCGCTTTTCAGTCAAATAGATGAACTATTATGGTCAAACGGTAGCACAGACTACTCAATTGCTATAACCTCCACTGGAAACTATTGGGTCAAGGTCAAAAACAACAACGGATGCTTGTCACGCGACACTATTTATGTGACCGTCTCAGGTGTTGCACCAACTGTAGATTTCAATTTTTCTGGAGTATGTAAAAACACTCCTGTTAATTTCACAAATAACTCTACTGCCGACCCCTTAGACCCTATTACCAATGTTTTGTGGGATTTTGACGATGGTGACAGCTCATCTTTGCATAATCCTCAACATATTTTTCAAAATGCAGGGACATATAATATACGCTTTGAAGCTTACTCCCAATCAGGTTGCAACAATCATGTTATCAAACCTTTAACGATACATAATCTCCCCAAGGCTTTTTTCCAAGTTGATACAGCTTGCGTTGCAAATCAATATTTCTTTTTTGACAACAGCACTCCACAGTCAGAAATAACAATAGAAACATGGTATTGGGATTTTGGCAATGGTCAAACCTCAACAGAAACAAATCCAACAGCAATATTTTCCCAAATAATGCAGCATAATGTGTCGTTAACCGTTACCGACAATTTTGGATGCCAAGGAACCTACGACACCACGATAACAGTTGTAGAACAAATGGTTAACCCCAAACCTTTTACTTTGGTTTTGCCCCCAAATAACTACGTTTCAGAACTAAACACGTTTGCTTTTTCATGGAACAAAAGCCAAGGTGCACAACTATACAGTTTTGAGATTTCGACAGATATATCTTTTCAAGATACAGTATATCAATCGCTACTAACCGATTCAAAAATAGATTATACTTTACCCAGTGGCAGTTACTATTGGCGTGTCGTAGCACGCAATTATTGTGGCGATGAGATAAGCAGTAACATACATTTCTTTCAATCGGGATTTATATCATCACAAAGTGGTTTGTTGGCAGCATTTAACTCTTCAAAACAAGTTGAGATTGACGAACAAAATCTTATAGAATCATGGAGCGACATCACGGGGTCTGGACTTACTGCCACACAAACAAATAACAAAGCAAAGCCCAAACTCGAAGCTAATGTTTTAAACGGTAAACCAGCTTTACGCTTTGCTCACAACGATTCGGCGAATTTTTTAAATTTCAATAATATCGACCTTTCAAACCACGATTACACAATATTTACCGTAATTAAGCCCGAAAGTTTTAATCTCCCAGTCCACTATTTTATTTCAGGTGGCACAACTCCGGAAAGTGGTCTGTTTGCTGGCGGAGAGCTAATTAACGGAATAGGCTCTTTTGATGGTGTAAATTCTATGCGATCAAGCAGTAACAGTTCGCAATGGCAAATAGCTGTATTTCAAAACGATAAAATTATAATAAACGGAACAGAAGCTCAATACGGCGCATACTCTATTATGAGCGGATTGCAATTAAACATCTTGGGCACAAGAGGTAGCGCTATTGAAACTCAATATTTTGATGGATATCTAACCGATTTGATTGTTTTTGACAGAAAACTGACCACAGATGAAATAAAAAGCGTACAAGACTATTTACGTTTCCAATATTTTCCGCCAGTAAATTTAGGGAACGACACTGCTTTGGCTTGTGGCTCATGCAATTACACACTTTCTGTTCCCGATTATTATTCTAATTATCTGTGGTCAAACGGAGCAACCACACCCACAATAGATATTAACCAAACAGGGAACTACTGGGTAAAAGTTACCGATATTTTTGGATTTACTTCAACCGATACAATTTTTATAAAATGCCCCACGAAATCATGCTATCCTCCTGTCGATTTAGGTAACAATATTGATATAGCGTGTGGTATATGCGAAGCAGAAATATCAGCATTTGCACCACACTTTATATCCTATATTTGGTCAAACGGTCAAACGTCAAGTACAATAACTGCCACTGAAACAGGCTACTACTATGTAACTGCCACCGACATTGACGGATACCTGTCTATTGATTCCGTTTTTGTACAATGTCCAAGTGTCTCATGCGACCCTCCTGTCGATTTAGGACCTGATATAAACATAGACTATGGATTTTGCACTGTAACTCTCGACGCAGGAGATATTTATATAAATTACATGTGGTCAACAGGAGATACAACACAAACCATTGCCGTTTCTCAAACAGGATACTACCACGTTACTGTAACCGATCAATATAACTACATATCAACCGATTCGATTAAAGTAACTTTCCCAACCATAATGCTGTCAGACACAGCAATATGCGTAGGCGAAACTATAACTCTAAACACTGGATTAGGTGGCGATTACCAATATTTTTGGTCAAACACATCAATGAGTGAAACAATAACCGTATCGCAACAACAAGAGGTTTGGGTTTTGATCACTGATAGCAGTGGATGCGAACATACTTCTCCAACGGTAACTATCATGGTTGACAGCACTTCATTGACACCTGTTTTTACCGATGACTCAGTTTCTCTTTGCTCAGGAAACAGTATTGTTGCCAATTTGCCTGACACTTGGAACTACCAATACTTATGGAGCACCGGTGCTGAAACACACTTTATTGATGTTTTAAACCCGGGAAGATATTACGTAACTGTCACTTCATCTAATCAATGCTCGGTAATAGGCTCTATTGATGTTGATGTCACTGGTACTGCTCCAGTCATCGATATATCTGCCAATAATATCTGTCTGAACGAAACTCTTCAAATTACAAACAACAGCTACTCCCCTGATAGCTCAGCTATAACTTTCAATTGGAGACTTAGCGATGGACAATCATTTTCTGGCACTAATCCTGAATTTATTCCAACAACAGCCGGAATTAATACTCTTATTTTAGAACTTGAATCAGAAACTGGTTGTCAAAACACTGATAGCATCAACTTCGAGGTATATCCTTTACCCGACTTCGAAATATGGAGTCAAGATGTTGTATGCAATGGGCAAGTGGCTCAATTCGAGGCGGTTACAAGTCAAACCAACATCACCGAGTGGCTGTGGAATTTTG
>Ga0208694_1004163_pt1 | contig 13336 bp, 10 predicted proteins | sample AD_UKC078_MetaG_FD_184442 | JGI IMG/M metagenome (GOLD analysis project Ga0208694, IMG submission 184442) | Active sludge microbial communities of municipal wastewater-treating anaerobic digesters from USA - AD_UKC078_MetaG (SPAdes) (version 2) | ecosystem: Engineered > Bioreactor > Anaerobic >...
TAAAGGGCTAAGAATTATCCTGAATTAAAAAGATGGTAAAAATGAAAAAGAATAAAGGAATATTTTACCTGGCATTTGCAATTGCCTCACTCTATGTCATTTTTATAAATAGCTGCGATAGAAATGGTTTTGATGATGATCAAAATGGTCAAAATGCCCATCCTACTTATGAGATTGAATGGGTAGAAGAAGATCTGAGCGATTTTGTTATCTATGCATGTGATTTTTTCACCGACTCATTGTTTGTTATCGATCTTGCTACCGGTAATGTAAAACACCAGTTGAAAGATTTTCACCGGATTGCCTCGGTACTTACCAATCATGACGGTACCCGTTTGTATGTCAGCACTCATGATCCTTATGATCCAACGGGTACGGCAGGAATATATGAAATAAGAACTGATACCTGGGAGCGAAGGAAAATTTACGACAATCCTGCTTACCTGCTTTCCAATAATAACGGAGGAGTTTTTTTCATGACCCAGTACGGAGGCAAATCGATGCGCATGTTTGGGGAAATCGATACGGATAACGGTATTGCCAGAGAAATTGATTCAATTGATGTTGTGTGGAAAATGCATATGGATGAGGGTCCAATTGCAATCCATCCAACAGAACCTATATTATATGCTCGTAGCCCCCATGAATTTTACAGCTTTAATTACGAGGTAAGAACAAAAACAGTATTGCCATTCCTGGGTGGCCACTGGTTCATCCTGTCCGGGGGCGGTGATACTTTATATACTGCTGGTTCGGTGATTGATCTTGTAAACCTCAAGAAGGTCTCATCAATTCCGGTACCATACTCTGTCTTTTATGTAGCAGCCAGAAGAGATAACAAAGAAATATACATCACAGCTCCTGCCAGAGATCGCTGGTCAGATCCTCCGGGCAAAGTCTACATCTTCAGTCCTTTGGAAGATATGATAATGGGAGAGATCGATGCAGGATATTACGTTAGCGGTAATCCATATCCCTATTTGACTACCGGAAGAATATATCTTACTCCGGGGCAAAGGTACGCAATCGTTGGCGATGACTGGGCAGCATATTACATTATCGATCTAAAGGACAGAAAAATAGTTGAGACTAAAGTATTTGTCAAGAAAAACCTTTCCCCGTCCATTCCTATGCAGTACTTTTACCTTGCACCAAAACCTCCCGGACTATAATCCCTAAATCTACTCATCATGAAAACATTTACTTTTTACCACAACCTTTCCAAAGCAATTCATCTGTTTTTACTTTTGATGATCTTATTGCCTGTCACATATGGGCAATATGACTATTATTATTCCCATAATGGACTAAAAAGAGAACTTGATATTCTTACAGACAGGTTTGTAGTAAAACCTTTACCATCTTTCACTTCACTACAGATTAAAGAGTTGCTGCAACAACGATTACCGAACCTGAGGACAAGGGAGCTAAAAAACCATTTAAGTCCTGGATTTATTGAAATAATGCTAGATACCCGCTTTGAAGATATATCTTCACTATTTCATGAATTACAGATTATAAAGAATGAATTGCCATTAGAGTGCGTGATGCCTGTCTATGCTGTTGATGAAAACCCGCTTATTCCTACCGACATTTTTATTATTAAGCTTGCCGATGAATCGATATTTCCCATGCTGAAACAAATGAATGAACAATATGGTGTAGAATATGTCATGCAATTTGAACTCATACCGACTATGGTTGTGTTACGGCACACAGATTGGAAAAACCACTCTATAACCGAAATCACACGTATTTATTTCGAAAATCTCGATTTGCTTTGGTCAGCTCCTGATTTTATGCAGAAAATAGAGCTAAATTCAACAGTAATTGATCCTTATTATCCATACCAATTTTATCTTCCAATGATTAAGGCAGCAGATGCATGGAAGATCACAAAAGGCAGTAGTACTATTAAGGTAGCAGTTGTTGATGAAGGTGTAGTATCCCATTCAGATTTTCCATCCAGTAGAATTGTAAATGGTCATGATACTTTTAACGAAACCGGTGGAGCTCCAAGAGGAAATCAAGCTCACGGGATGGCCTGTGCTGGTATAATTGCTGCAACACATAATTCTATAGGCATTGCAGGGATTGCACCTAATGTAAAAATAATGCCAATACGAATTATTGACGGATATGGTTCAATAAACACTCCCTATGCAATTGCAAATGCAATTCAACATGCCATTATTAATAATGCAGATATAATTAGTAACAGCTGGGCATCGGGACATATGGAAGCTGTTAAAACTATGATAGATTATGCAATGGATGAGGGCAGAAATGGGAAAGGAATAATCGTTATTGTTGCGTCAGGAAACGGAGGTAACATAATAAATACATTTCCGGCAACTGTTGCAGGCGTTATTACTGTTGGTGCTGTAAATCAGAATGATGAAGTCTTCTTATGGAGCAACTATGGGCCTAAACTCGACCTTGTAGCCCCCAGTGCCGGTCTATCAGGTATTGCGGGATATGGGCCGTGTGGCGAAGAAAACAATCAATTTAGAATTGAATTAACCGGGAACGTCTGGACTCTCGATATTGATGGACTTGCGGGATGGAATCCCGGAAATTATAATATTACCCAACCATGGTGCTATCATGAATATAATTGGGATACTCCACCTCAAGGAAATCCTGGAAATGGCTATACAGCTCATTTTGGAGGCACGTCTGCTGCCGCCCCTCAAGTAAGCGGTGTTGTTGCCCTGATGTTATCCCTCAATCCAGACCTTACTCTAAATGAGGTAAGAACAATACTTCATAACTCGGCAGACAAGGTTCCAGGCATGGGAGGCCAGCCACGTACCAACAATTATGGTTATGGCCGGTTGAATGCCCGCAAGGCTTTAGTTGAAGTTTTAGGATTTGACCCGATAGTATTGGGAAATTTGGAAATAAGCGGTCACTCTATTGTCTGCTCATCCAATACGACTTTCACTCTTGAGGACTGTCCATCAAGTACCTTGGCTACAGTTACATGGTCATTCAATCCGGATATTTAGTCACGCCTCATTCAGGAAGTGGGTCATCAGCAACCTTTCGGGGAACCAGTTGTTCATCTATTGGAGAAGGGACACTTACTTTCTCCATCAATTACCCCACCGATAATCATCAACAAAAAAGTAAAGACAACATTATTGTTAATGGTCCTGATTACGATGATGTTGAGTTTGATGTCTGGTACTCTTATGGACAACAGGTGCCTAAAGTACCTTCAGGGTACTGTCTGCTTTGCCCGCATACCAACTATCACATATATTTTATGAATAATAGTGCTTGTTCAACTTCCAACTATAGTTGGACCATCCCTTCCGGGTGGACTCTAAACTATCAGTATCAAAACATGATCTCAATCAACACTAATAATTCACCTGGGGGAAATGTGCAGGTAAAGGGTCAGACTTGTTGTCCTGGTTGTGGTTCAAATGTAACATTACTTTCTGATTATTTTGGGGAATACTGGAATTGTGGCTTTGGTTATTTCACTTTATATCCAAATCCTGCAGATAGTTATATTAATATTGATCTAGACAGAGAAAAGTTTACAGAGGGGGATGTAATTCCTCGGGGAGAATTTACCATAACCATAACTGACAATATGGGTATGATCAAATTCAATGACAGGTTCTATGAGTTTCCTTACAGGTTAAATACCGGCGGCTTACAAAATGGTATTTATGTTATTAGTATTGTTTACAAAGACAAAACATATTCATCACGGGTTGTAATTGATAATGCGTATTAAGAGTCAATAGTTCGTTAATGTTTTTAGCGGCCATAGTGCCGTATAATATAAGTTCTCTGATATGTTTGTTATTTTTTGCAGAGTGTGGGTAAATCCCGAACACGTCAAAAAATCGGTTTAGCATTAAAATATTGTGATTCATTGTTTTAATATCAGACATGGAAAATGTACCTCTTTCTTCTTCAGGTATGCTCAAGCAATGTATTGCCTTAGCAATATTGATTGAAGTTAAAGAAGCATTGAATTGAAAATGGAGTTTGTTTTCACTTCTGGCTTGAGAGTCATTGAGTCCGGTATGTTGTTTTCCATCGCGATAAAGAAATTCGATCAGGAAGCGGCTATGATAATAAAGCAGCGCATCATTGGGATCCATTGAGATGTCTGTAGAGGAATATAGCTTTCGGGCATTTTTCCCATTTGTTATGGAGTATGTAACATGAACCAGCATGATATTACGTTTTAGGGCTTTGCCCCTGTTGGCACAACCTGACCAATACCAGCCGACACCGGGAGTATGTTTACCGGATTTTGATACATAGCCCGGATCAAAGGCAATAGCATATCTGCCGCTCCCTTGTGATAAGGTGAGCTCATTGTTGAAAGTTAAAAAATCAAAGCGTTTTTCAAACTGCTGCCGGTATCGTTGTTATTTATATTTTTCATACCTTGCAAGCTGTAAGAAATTTATTCGACCACGGATGGACAAAAAAAGATAAAAGTCTCCAGGAGAAACATCCTTCTCCATTTATTAATATTTGGCAACTTGTCCATCATGTTAAGAATGAGTGTGCTATAAGGTTTTTGTTCCCTGATAGTCATAACTTTTGCAGATTTGGTTGATCTATTAAATCACTGATTATCAGTGGATTAATCAATTGCCTCATTATTATTTATCACTAGTGGCCGAAAAAAAAATAAATAATAGGGGTACTCCCCTCAGGTTTCCCCCAATGGACCAGTAATGAAGTATACTTTGTGACCAGGATGAAAAAGAATGCGGTCTACGATGTTAAGAAGGTTACACGGGTTCATTATCGCGAAAAAGATCAGGCGAAGGTTTTGCGGGATGAGGTTATCACCCTGGAATACCATCCTGAGATATCTGAAGGCAAGAGAGATACAAAGACCACTCTCGCACTTGAATTAAGGAAGGTCATTTATCAGGATGAGCGGAACCGTTATTATGATTTCTGACAAACAACTTTGATATTGAGGCAGAAGAGGTCGCGTTCCTTTACAAGAAAAGATGGGGTATCGAGATACTGTTCAAGAAAATGAAGCAAAACTTCCAGCTTCATTACTTCTACCGAGAGAGTGAAAATGCCATCTATACACAGGTCTGGTGTACGCTGATAGCCCATTTGCTGCTGACGGTAATTCAGAAGATAGCACAGGCAAAGAAGGCATTCCCGGTTGTAGCATCATTGGTACGTATACATCTGATAAGCATACTTGATGTCAATGAGCTTTTGCGGAGTACAAAACGACTAATAAGGAGCAGATACATACCCCCTGGCCTGCAATTATCTTTTAATATGTAGGGAGTCAGTTTTCCAACCCAAAATATGACAATTGATAATCAGATGTTTATAAGAAAAAAATCAAGAATCTAAAAGATTAATCGGACAATATTGAAAAGTCATGGTAAGATTTTATAACTGATTTTTACGTGTAATTTTGGGTTTATGAATTAGTAAGGTTAGATGCATCCAAAAAATTAGTATATGAATTGGTATAGATTTAATAAAAAGGGCATTGGTATATTTTATCAATTAACTATTCTTGTATTGTATACATTCGTTAATTGTACTTCATCAAGTAGTCTTTCGGTACAAAAAACCACCTGTGAATATCAAGAGTCACCATTTTTAGTAAACAGCAAAACACCTCGATTTGGGTGGCAGATATTTTCGGATAGAAACCAGGTAGAACAATCGGCTTACTCTATTGAAATTGCTGATGCTGAAAATAATATAATCTGGAACACGGGTAGGGTAAAATCAAATCAAAGCCAACATGTTGAATATTCTGGTGAGAATGTACTGGTATCAGGTAAAGAATATTTTTGGAGAGTTAAGATTTGGGATGAAAATAATAAATCATCTGGCTGGAGTAAAATAAGCACGTTTCGTATGGCTCCATCGAATATAGAGGAAAATGTCAAGTGGATCGGTGCAATTACAAAGAAAGAATCAAATCTGCCCGAGGGAAGAAATTTTCATACCCCGGCAATTTCATCCGATGATCGTAATAAGTGGCAACAAACCAATCCGTTGTCGAAACGAAGTATATATTTAAGAAAAGATTTCTCATCAAATAAATCAATTAAAGAAGCAATCATTTACATAAGTGGATTGGGACATTATGAGCTTTCCTTAAACGGAAATAGAATTAGTGATGAACAGTTCAATCCCATGTGGAGTGATTATGACAAAACTGTTTATTACAATGGATATAATGTGACAAAATATCTAAAAGAAAATAACAGTTTTGGTGTTCTTTTGGGAAATGGTTTTTATAATGAGCAAGGTGGTCGGTACACTAAGATGCAGGTGAGTTTTGGACCACCCACTTTGTTTCTCAAGATGTTCATAACATATGAAGACGGTACCTCACAAGAGATTGTTTCTGATGAGAGTTGGAAATATTCGCCTGGTCCACTTGTTTTTAATGATATGTATGGCGGTGAAGATTATGATGCTCAACTGGAACAAGAGGGATGGGACTCCTTTGGATTTGATGATTCACTTTGGCTGCCTGTTGTTATACAGGAATCTCCTGAAGGAACATTGACACCGCAAGGCACAGCTCCCATCAAGATTATGGAGAAGTTTTCAGCTCAAAATGTGAAAAGAATAAATGATTCCTATGTTTTCGATATGGAACAAAACCTATCGGGTTATCCGATGATAAAAGTACGAGGTAAAAAGGGAGATAGTATTAAACTAATTTTGGGTGAAAGGCTGATGGAGAATGGACTGGTTGACCAAAGACAATCTGGTGCTCCCTATTATTATGTATATACCCTGAAAGGAGATGGAGAAGAGATATGGCACCCCCGATTTTCTTATTATGGATATAGATATATTCAAGTAGAAGGCGCTAAACCTAATAATGCAGAAGATTCAAGAGACATTCCTGTTTTACTTGATATTCAGTCTTTTTTTGTTCATAATTCTTCGCGACAAGTCGGGAGCTTCCGTTGCTCAAATGATATTTTCAATGAAGCGCACAAGATTATTGTCAACGCTATTAAAAGTAATATGCAAAGCGTTTTTACCGATTGTCCGCATCGCGAGAAATTAGGGTGGTTGGAACAGACTCACCTCAATGGACCAGGGCTATTCTATAATTTCGATTTAACTACCTTTATGCCCAAGGTAATGCAGGATATTCGGGATGCCCAGCTCTTCAATGGTTTGGTACCGGATATTGCTCCTGAATATGTTGTTTTTAAAGGTGGATTTCGGGATTCTCCCGAGTGGGGAAGTGCTTCCGTTATTTTACCCATGATGTACTATGAATATTACGGAGATAAATCTTTGATCGTAAATTACTATGACGTTATGAAGAGATATGTTGACTACTTGTCAACTACAGCTAAAAATCATATTGTATCTCATGGACTGGGAGATTGGTGCGACTATAATATAGATCAACCTTATGGAGTATCTCAAAATACGCCTGTACCACTGTCTGCATCTGCTCATTATTACATGGCTATAGATCATCTGGTAAAAGCGGCAGAGATAGTAAAAGAGTCTGAAGATGTCATTATTTATTCAGATTTAAGGGAAAAAGTAAAACAAGCATTTAACAAAGAGTTTTTTGACAAAAAAACGAAACAATACGGAACAGGTAGTCAGGCTTCCAACTCTATGCCACTTTTTGCCGGAATTGTAATGCCCGAGTATAAACAAGCAGTTTTAAATAATTTAGTAAAGAATATCGAAGAACGTGGATACAGACTGTCTACGGGAAATCCGGGAAACAGATACTTGTTTCAGGCATTGGCTCAAAATGGTTTGAATGAGATTATGTTTAAAATGTTTAACCACGAAGAGGTACCCGGTTATGGTTTTCAATTGAAATTCGGAGCTACTACACTGACAGAATTGTGGGATCCGCGTGAAGGTGCATCATGGAACCACTTTATGATGGGACAAATTGAAGAATGGTTTTATAAATCATTAGCTGGAATAAATTTTGACAAAACCCATAATGATGGTTTTAAAACTATTATAATCTCACCACAACCTGTGGGAGACCTGAGTTTTGTAGAAGCTTCTTACGAGACTTTATACGGAAAAATTTCTGTTGACTGGAAAATAGAAAATAATACTTTTACTTTAAATGTAATAGTTCCGGGAAATTGTACAGCAAAAGTTTATTTACCACGGGAAGATGTTTTTAAAGAAATAGGAAGTGGGGAATATACTTTTACAAAAGTGTTGAAATAAAAAAGGTTATTAAGCTCAGAGCAATGTATAATGTATTATAGGCGATGTATTATAGGCGATGTATTATAGGCGATGTATTATAGGCGATGTTCCGCATTGGAAGAGACCGCAAGACCGCAAGACTGCACGACTTATAATGTATTATGTATTATAGGCGATGTATAAACAATTAGCAATTAGCAATTAACAATTAACAATTAACAATTAACAATTATCCGTTAGGGTACAAATCACATATCCGGCACGAGTCACATACCCAGCACTACACGAACAACTTACACGACCTGCACGACTTATAATGTATTATGTATTATAGGCGATGTATAAACAATTGGCAATTAGCAATTAGCAATTAACAATTAACAATTATCCGTTAGGGCACTAACCATATATTCGGCACGAGTCACATACCCAGCACTACACGAACAACTTACACGACCTGCATGACCTGCACGACTTGCACGACTTATAATGTATTATAGGCGATGTATAATGTGTTGTGGTGCATTTTTTAGGGGACCATAAATAAAGCTTGGTATTATAAAATCATTAGTTATCTTTGGCGTTAGTATCGAGTAGTGACAGTATGATTGTTTCATTTGGTTCAAAGGATACAGAAAGGATTTGGAATGGTGAACAGGTCAAAAAGATTCCGATTGAAATACAACAAGTTGGAAGGAGAAAACTCAGAATGATAAATAACTCCCAAAATTGGACCGACCTGAGAATCCCGCCTTCCAATAGACTAGAGAAACTAAAAGGATCGGATTTCTTCAGCGTAAGGATAAACGATCAATGGAGAATAGTTTTTTTATGGGAAGGAAACAACGCCCATAACGTGGAAATAACAGATTATCACAAATAATAATTGAGGAAAAATATAATGAACAGACTAGCGAACATACACCCAGGAGAGGTATTGAGAGAGGAGTTTCTGATCCCACTCGAAATATCTGCGTACAAATTATCAAAAGACATTGATATACCTCAAACCAGAATATCCCAAATTTTAAAGGGAAAACGCAGGATAACAGCTGATACAGCTTTAAGATTCGCCTCTTATTTTGGCACAACGGCCCAATTTTGGTTAGGAATACAAAACGACTTCGACATTGAAAAGGAAAAAGAAAATAAAAAGGATATCCTAATGCGAATAAAGAAAAACGCACCACAACATGCGCTATAGCCAATAAGTAGATATGAATTATTTTAGAGCCATACAATAACCAAAAAAACCTTAACAAAACGATAAAAACTCTACTTTCTCATAGCCTTACTGGCTATACCGCCGAACGTTGTAGCCCATGGTATTATTTGAAAGAATTATATCGAAAGAAAGACTTGAACCGTATTAAAATTACCATAAGAATGACCTGTCAAAAGCGATTTCTCATTATAAAAGCAACATTCTGATGTCGGAGTCATTTTACCCTTTGTTCGCTGTATTAGAAGTAGTATTAAGAAACTCCATTGATTATCAGTTAACTAGAAGATTTGACAACAAAAAATGGTATGATAATAAGGAGTTTGTAAAAATTGCAACCAGATTTCAAATTGATAGATTATCGCGAGCAAGAACAAATATCTATACAGAAAAAAAGATAGAAGTCACGCTCCCCGCTAAAGCGGGACAGGCTCTTCGGTGCTTAACGTCAGAGCAGGTGGTTTTTGTACTCTGCTTTCAACTTTCAACTTTCTACTTTCAACTTTCAACTTTTACCTCTGAGCCACCAGCCGCGTGCCATTGGATCACGACCGCAAGACCGCAAGACCGCACGACTTTATATCTCTTTGCCTTTTTCTAGAATATATTTTTCAGCCTCCGGATTCCAGATGTTATCGTTAGCTGCCACTATTTCGTGCAGGCCAGCATAGAAGGGATCATTTTTCCCAAGTTCGCCGAGGCTGTCGAGCGCGACAAGAGGCATAGATATATTGGTATAGATCAGTTTTTTCCCGCCGGGAATTTGCGGAAGTCTGAGTGTTGTGTCAGCTACTGCATCAAGGCCTCCCACGTGGGTGATCATCACGGCCGGATTTATTCTGCCTTGCGACATGAGCCTGAGCGATTCGCGCATGTCGTCGGTGTTACCTCCCGATGTTCCCACGATATGGGTGAAAGCGTAGTGCACGTTGTAAAAATTCAGTTCGGCCTTGAATTCGGGATTTGTCGGACCTGCAAAGAAATTAAGGCATCCGTCGAAACCGAGAATTGCATCGCCCTGTTCGACCACCTGCCTTACAGGTGCAAAGACAAATACATCATCAAAGCCCTGGCCTTCCGTGAGTTCCCTCAGATGTTTTACCGGGTCGGGAATTTTCGCCGTATTTACATAAAACAGGCGGACTCCTTCTTCAAGAGCTTTTTCGGGCGGAAACAGGCATGCAGCCCTTGCCAGCCTTGCGTCGTCAATATCGGTAACTGCCATCAGGGCAGGCTTTCTGTCCTGGTGAAGAGCGTAATCAATAGCGCCGAGTCCCATCGGACCAACACCTGCAAGTATTGCAAGCTTGCCGCCTTCCCTGATTCCCATTTCGTGCCTGTAGGTTCCGGGGGGCGTGTGATAGCTTGCGTTGAAGGCGCCCACTATGCATGACATCGGTTCTGAGAGAGAAGCGGGGTAAAAAGCCTCGCCATGGTAGGTGAGGAGGCAGTCGGCTTCCATCACAATGTCAGGAATAATAATATAAGTGGCATCGCCGCCGATGTACCTGTAGGAGTAGCCGGGAGCATTGAGTGTCCCCATATGGGCCATCGCGGGCTGGATTGAGAATTTCTGTCCGGGTTTGAACTTATGCTGCCATTTGCTTCCGACTTTCAAAATAAGACCTGAAAACTCATGTCCTATAATTATTGGATTGACAGCGATATCGTCCGGGACTCTTTTATGTTCCGGTCCCTGAATCGCTGCCTTGTGCGATGACATGCATATGCTGTCGGAGATCACCTGTGCAAGTATCTCATCATCCTTCATTTCAGGAAGTTCAAATTCCTCAAGACGAAGGTCTTTCTTTCCGTAAATTCTGACTGCTTTTGTTTTCATAGTCTTTATTATTGAGAACCTGGCTTTTGACAGGAGACGGTACGCGGTCTTAAGCCCTGAACTTAGTACTCTGTGCTATAACCCACCCCTGGCCTCCCCGCTAAGGCGGGGCAGGCTCTCCGGCGGAGAGGATCCTACCGACACAACCTTCGCTTCGTCCTGCACCGCGTCTTACTGTCTTGCAGGTTTTGTACAATCAGCACGACTTGCAAGACCTGTACGACCTGCAAGACCAATCACTGTGCCCCGTGCCCCGTGCCCCGTGCCTCATCCCAGCATCACCTGGCCGCCTGTAACAGGGACGGCCTGTCCGGTTTCGTATTCCTGGTCGATGATATAAAGCAAGGCCTTAACCACATCTTCGAGTCTGCATCCTCGCTTAAGGGGAACCTGTTTCTCATAGTGCTTCCTGACATCCTCAATGGTCTTTGCACCAGGCACCTTACCGGTTTTGAGGTACTGGACAAAGAGTCCCTTCTGAGGGTCGGACCACAGTTGTCCCTCGTAAAAATTTCCGGGACAGATTGAATTGACCTTGATCCTGAACGGGGCCAGTTCGAGGGCAAATGACTGTGTAAGGCCTATACCTCCGAATTTGGCTCCGGCATATGCAAAGTTCCTGTTGCTGCCTCTCAGACCTGATTTGGAATTAATCTGAATTATGTCGGAGAAGTACTCAGGTTTTTCCCGGTTCTGTATTATCATTATTTCCGAAGCGTACTTCGCGCAGTAGAAGTAGCCGTTATAATTAATTTCTGTAGTCTTTGAAAAAGTCGCGGGGTCCATTTCGTCAAGTCCCCCGGCCTTCAGCACACCTGCATTGCTTACCATTAGATCGAGCCCGCCGAATGCGCTTACGGTGTTTTCGACAAGCTTCCTAACCGATTCCGCATCTGAAACATCCGTATGAATAAACAGCGCCTTGTTTCCGGAGGATGAGGAATTGAGCCCGTCGACAAAAGATTTTCCTGTTTTTTCATTCAGATCGGCAACGACAACATTCACTTTCATTCCGAACAGGGCTTCAGCTATTCCTGCACCGAAACCCTGGGCGCCACCTGTAACGATGGCAATTTTCTGGAACATCCTGTTGCTTTTGATCCCGGCCGTGGAAACTTTTCTCCTGTAGTTTTCAACCTCCCACTTGTCAATAAACTCTGTCTGATCGGGAGTCAGGGTTTTTGTTCCGCCGCGGAGTGATGAATAATGACAGATTTTTATCATATCCTCATAGACATCAAGCACGGCATCAGCCGAGACGACGGATTCGTCTGCCGCCAGAATCCCGGCATTTTTTATCACTATTATTTTCGGCAGGAAACCGTATTCATTCAGGAAGCGCGGAAGCTGGGTTCTTGCCGAGTCGAGTATCTTTTCAGCCGTTGAAGATTGCTCGATGTAGAGGTATCTGGTTTTACAGTAGACAATTATATCGGGAGTCAGGGGACGTGAAATCTTGTGAAACTCCGCTTCGCTTTTATAGTATTTGGATATCAGGCTGTTGTGCCGGTACCTGATAACTTTTGGCCTGTCTTCAGAGAGCAGCATTCTCAAAGCCGGCAATGCATTTGTAAGAACAGAGTTATACTCCAGTTCCTCAATTTCTTCTGTCTGGCCTATATGACCGTAAATTGCCGACAGGATGTCCTCATATATTTTTTTCACTTCAGTGCATGAATCGGCGCTGACAAAGGATCCGTGGTTTTCAAGCAGGATTATCTGAGGATCGTTCAGGGAATCGGCCCTGTATTTAATAATCTCCGATTCCAGCTTTTTGAAGAGGGTATATCCCGGGTCGGTATACGGCACGAAGAGGGCCTTCTCTCCGAAAAGCTGTTTGACGAGATTCTTTGCATTTCTGCTGCACAGGATTCCGTTTATAAGGGTAGGGTGGAGGTGGACAACAAATTTATACCTGATCAGGTCGTGAAGGGAAGTCTCGACTGAAGGCCTTTTATTCCGGCTCTTGTCGATTATGCTGTTGAAAAGGTCTGTTTTTACCTGTTCCTCCCTGAGGGACGAATCGTTGGAATACTGTTTTTCGGAGATCAGGCGGAGTTTTTCCCTGTCGAGAGCCA
>Ga0208694_1004164_pt1 | contig 13335 bp, 6 predicted proteins | sample AD_UKC078_MetaG_FD_184442 | JGI IMG/M metagenome (GOLD analysis project Ga0208694, IMG submission 184442) | Active sludge microbial communities of municipal wastewater-treating anaerobic digesters from USA - AD_UKC078_MetaG (SPAdes) (version 2) | ecosystem: Engineered > Bioreactor > Anaerobic >...
TGATGCCACCTTTCGGGTTTACTTTCTGCTTCAGCGTAAATTGTTAAATTGGAGCAATAGAAAAATGCACCACCACTTATACTTGTAACACTTGATGGTATTATTATACTTGTTAAACTGGTGCACCCTACAAAAGCACCATTACCTATACTTGTAACACTTGATGGTATTATTATACTTGTTAAACTGTCGCACCTCCCAAATGCATAATTACCTATGCTTCTAACACTATCTGGTATTGTTATACTTGTTAAACTACTACAATCATAAAAAGCTCTATCACCTATACTTGTAACACCATCTGGTATTATTATACTTGTTAAACTGGTGCACCACCCAAAAGCATAATTACCTATACTTGTAACACTTGATGGTATTATAAACTCACCACTGCTATAAGGATAAACTTTAATTAAAACATTGTCCTTTATTTCAGCTGGTAAAAATTCAAAAATTAATTCAACATTAGGTATTTTAGGAAATTTATTTAAAATTTTTTCAATTTCTTCATTGTCTCTAATTGCATTATCCTCTTCATCAAATAATTCAAAATTAGCTTTAACTCCCTTCGCTTGAAGCGCATCTACAATTTTCGGGTATAATGCAATAGCATACTTTTTATTATCAGAAATAATATAATATAGAACAATACCGCGTTTTTTGTAGTTATCAAAATAGGTTGAATCTTTTCCTGCAGTACACCATTTTGTGCCTTTTCCATAAAAACAAGATGCATTATGCGTTTCAATCCTATATACTTCCCACTCATTATTCTTTGCAACTAACTCTGCACCATCTAATTTTGATATTTTGCGTTCTTGTGTTCTGGATAATGTGTTTTCAATTTCCGTAACTCTTGTTTCTAATTCTAACGGGGTTTTTTTCAACCAGTAATAAATATCATTTTCGGGTGATTTTAGTCTATTTTTATTTTTAAGATCAAAAAATCTTTTAGCTAAAGAATTTCCGGCAAAATTTACTAGTTTTTGTTGATCTTCTTTTGCTTCCTCTAATATATTAATTCCTTTATCTGTTAATTGTAATATTGGACGTTCTTTTTTATTTTTCATTATTATAATCTCCCTTCAATTAACCTTTTAAAAATATTACATTATTACTCTTTGTGCTCTCTTTAAATACTTTATGAACTCTTGCATCATTTCTTACTTCACTACGCTCTAGTAAAATAATATCTTTTGGTTCTGGTTTAATATAATATACATCAGGATTTGATGCTACTTCTCTTTCTTCACCTCTTACACACCAATAATTATTTTCTGCTTCAGTTAAGATAAAGAATCTCTTGTTATCTTTTATAAATGTATCTACTACTTGAGTCCCTTTACTATTCATAATAGTTTCACCAAGCTTTGTCATTGTTCTTCTTGCTCTTCCCTTACTTTCAAATAAAGAATATAAGATATCATTATCTACCCTAATAATAAGAACATTTCTATTTTCATTTAAAAAACGATATTTAATGTGTTTGTTTAATTTATTAAGTGCCCCAAGCTTTCTTACAAAATTTTCTAAAATAATAGACTCTTTCTTAAATTTCTTATAAGCTGATTCATTCATTGAAAGCTCTTCTTCTGGTAATTCTCCACCTGGAATAAGCTCAATATAATCACTACCTATTTCCATAGAACCTTGCTCAGATTCACGACCTTCCATCGGTCCCCTACTTCCCAACGTAGGCCCCCCAAATGAATCCTGTCCACCAAAACTATCTTGAACTTCTTCTTTTTTCTTCTTTTCTTCTTTAGCTTCTTTTTCTTTACTCATTGTGTATGCTGGAGCTTCATTTTCTGATTTTAAATAAACCCCAATTACAAAATCTTTAAATTTACTATCAGTAGAATCAAATCCATAATTTTCTACATATAAATCAAATGATTTATTTATTTGGTTTAAATACTCCATATCAATTTCATCTTTACCCTTACTATATACTCTTAATAAATCTTCTGGTAATAATATCGCAATCTTACTATCTGCTTGCTCTAATACCACTATCTTTACAAAAATTTCTTTATCAGATAAAATTGGAATTAAACCTGAATATACTGTTACTGGTAATCCCTTGTATAATATTGGGTTTGCTTCTAATAAACCTAATTCTATAACTGCTTTCTTTATTGAATTATAATCTTTATATTCAGTATCCCTTAAACTCTTAAAGAAATGGGCATATGTTTTTGGGTCACTTTGTAACTCTTTAACTTCTTGAACTTTGTCTTTAACTTCGTCTTTAACTTCTTGAACTTCTTTGTTTACTTCATTCATTTCTTTTACTCCTTTATTTATTATAACCTACTTGCGTAGATAATTCCTTTCTTAGATAATTGTTCCATTAAGTCAGCTATCTTTGAATTTGCTTCTTCTAATAACTGTGCTGCGTTAATCTCACTTGGGTTAGAGCCTACCTTATATTTTCCCCTGGCTTGTGCTAACTGTCTTTTACTTAAAGCAACAACATAATCTTTAATCCAAATTATCCAACTACCCTCATTTATATTCTCAAGAGCTACTACTTGTGGTATATACTCTACTGTCACTGGACCTATATATTTATCAACAAATAATTTATCACCAACTACTCTAGCACTTCGTCCTAATAAACTCTCCATCATGGATAATCTATTTAACATTGAACTATATGTGCTTAATTGATTCTCCAAACCCTGACCTGAGTTAATATATAATAGCGGTAGTCCTATCAAAGCTGTGCTCATATTCATTGTAGCTGATGTTGGGTATACATTAACTACTACTGGAACTGCACCCTCTGAACTATCGTCTAATTCCGATAATTCTATTACACCACCAAAACCATGCATTGTCTTTTTCGGGGTTACTGTCTTAAATGTTGTATAATTCCAATAATCCGATGATAACATCAATGCTTGGTCTATATTTCTATTTATAATATTATCATCTAATTCTAAGTTTACTAACCCAGCTGATAATTCATCTTTTATATATTCTACCAATGTCTCTCTGTTTATTAACATATTATTTTCCCCTCTCAAATTTTAAATTATTAAAACTTATAATAATTTTTTATTTTACCTTTTCAATATATTATACACTTTTCATATGTATATTTTCTTGTAAAATATATCATTTATTTTCATAGAACTTAGTCTCTGTTACTAAATTTGTTAAATACCCTTCCTCATCTACTTTAATGATTAACATTATCCCACCAACTACTGATGGTAAATTATTATATTTCATAAAATTAGTTTGTTTAACAAATGATGGAAGAATAAAACCATGGATTCCTTTATAATGAGTATGGTCATATTTATGATAATGCCCCATCCCCATAATATCACCAAGTCTTTCTTTATCATTCTTATCTATATGTTGTCTCATCTTTAATGAATAATTTTGGCCTATACCATCTGTTGGGTGAATTAACATTAAACTTAAATTCTTTGTTAAATATACCTTAGCTTCATTATGTCCCAAATAAATAATATCTCCCCTAATAGTTGAAAGAACTTTACCTATATTAGCTCCTGTGTTTCTTGTAAATGTATAATCATGATTACCCGTAATTATATAATATTCCAAACCTGGAAGCTGTGGTAAATTCTTAGATGCTAATTCTAGTTGGGCATCAAATCCAATTGCATTCGGTTTTAACTCATAAATTGCATCAGGTCTATTTCCCATATAATGACCCTCTACAATATCACCAAAATGGAAAATCTTCCTTACTCCTTGATTATATAAATAATAAATATAATCTATTGATTCCTCTTCAGCAGAGCTTTTATTCCCATAATGTGTGTCGCTAATAAGGCCAATCTTAAATTCTTTACTGGGGATATTAAAGCAATGCTCTTTGCTTCTAGTTACCCCCTTAATTGCTTGTCTTGAGAATTGTGCGTATTCTACACCTCCCTCAGTCCATAATATAATATCATACCCCCTAAAAAGTAAATTCGCTAAAATTGATTTTACTACTTCAGGTTTAATACCTAATCTTATTGCAATTGTAACAATTTTAACTTTACTTGTTAGAAACTTTAATACCTTTTCTTCTATCGGTGTTTCATCACCCTTTAATTCATCTGCTACTAACCTGGAAGTATTTTGATATGCTATATACTTCTTATCCTTTACTGACCTATATAAACTTCTAAGCCTTTCTTTATGCGAACTCTCTTTTGGGTAAAGATTTCTAAATAATTCACTTATTTTATCCCAATCAACTTTACCTTGATTATTACTCTTAACTTCTTCTACTAAACGAACTACTTCATACTTATAAAAATCCAAATTTCTGTCTTTGTTTATCAAACTTCTTCCTCCTTTTGTTTATCTTCCGGTCTCTTATTTCCAAATTTTTGAAATTCTTTATAGACTTCCATTAAATTATTCTTAACTAAAAATTCATAATATAATAAAATATAATTAAGTACCAATTCTTCAATATTATCTGGTCTCTTATATTTAATTACCTTATATTCTAAACCACTTGAGTTATTAGAATTAAAAGGTCCAACCCCTAATAAATAAATTACTTCTTCTACTTCTGGGAATAACCAAAAATAAAATAAATGTTGAACTGAGTCCTCATATTTATTTTCATCAAATTTTGCAACTCTCTTAATATCATATATGATATTATTCTCAGCATCTATTGCATCTACACATCCTGCTACTCTTATTCTAAAATCACCCAACTCAATCCACTTAACTCCCCATATTTGATGAGGTAAATCCTTAACTATATCGGATAAAATTCCCTGAGCTCCAGCATATACTTGAGCTTCAAATTCTTCACCCATATCAGTAAAATAATTTCCTTTATATTCATTCCTTAATCTATCTACTACTTTTTGAAATGCATCTTCTTCTTTATCTTTTACTGATTCATAATAAAGCCAACTGTTAATTAAAGATGATGATATCTTATATATTGGCTTCTTCTGTTTTTCTATCATTAGCTTCTTCTACCTTACTTTCTTCAATATCTTTAACTAATTTTTCTAAATCTTTAATAGTTCCATCCTCATTATAATTTGATAATATCTTTTCTAATAACTCCTGCATATTATAGTCTGTTAATATATTATTATCTTTAAACATCTCATCTAATAAATCCATGGAGTCAACAAGAGTTTCTAAAAAAAGTAAATTCTTATCCTTATCATCTTTATCAAATGTATTTAGTTTTTCTATAATTTTATCAAACCTTTGAAAATACCAATCTATATTAACACGAAACATATAAATATCTGCCATTATCATCGGTATAGCTCCTATTGCTGTTATAATCTCTCCCCTAACAAACATAGGGATAATACTTAAAAGAGTATTCCTAATACCACCTTCTACTTCTTTCTTATCAATCATTCTTGATATATCATTATCCCAAATTTCCTTTGCACCTTCTTTAAAAAATTCTTTATATTTTTTTGGAATATGCTTAAACTTTAAATAAGTCAATAATCTATATAAACCAGTAATAGTCATTGTGTTTTGACTAAATCTTTCACACATTTGTATGATATCCCTTACTGGCCTTATTATTACTTTTTCTCCCATTAACTACCTTCTTTCTATATTACTCTAATAACTATTATATTATATCATAAATTTTAAAAATATCTTGTGAACTCACAAAAGAATCAATTATAAAACTTTAACTAATAAATACCAAGCTTTCAAAAGATAACATTCCCTAATTGAGCGTTTTACCTATTTTTTATTTATTAAAACTTTATAAAACCTATCAATAAATTCTTCTACCTTTGACTCATATGAATCATTTACATTTGCATGAACAAATAAATCCAATAAGTTTAAATTGTCGTTTGTTTGTACTTTCTTATCCAATGATGAATGCGCGTTAAATATTGAACCTACTACACTATCAGATACGTCCTTACTTCCATTAGGTAAGTGGTCTACCTTCTTCTTTGATGGGTAATAAACAACATTAAACAACTCTTTCTTAAATGGCTCATAATTATACATTTCAATTCTTTCATCATGAAGAAAGTTCACAAATGTTAAATACGCATCAGCCGTTCTATCAACAGACTGATAAGCCGTCTTAAATCCTAAATCACGCAGCTCTTGCATAAGTTGAGCAGACTGGAATTGGTCAGCTGTAATTAAAGCAAACTCTATCCCATGCTCATTCTTTAAATATATAATAAAATCTCTTATCTTACTAAAACTTATTTGATTAGGCCTCTTTGGGGGTTTTATTCTTAGCATAAAGTCTATTTGAATTATTGGTATCTTTACTTCCTCATCAGGAATATAATTCATATCTTGGTCTAATCTCTCATATTCATAATCTTGTTTATAAATATTCTTCCAACCTGAGATGTGACACATACTTATTCCAGTAGAGTCACCAGATAATGATAAGTCTAGATGCATATATCTTGGAGCATTAGGATTATTAAACTTAAATCCAGGCTTCATATAAGACTTAAGCGGTAAATAACCTTCTTGCATTGCATTCTTTGTAGTTGATAATACTATCTCTTTCTTACTAAACGGGTGCTCTACTAAAGGTGATAGATTCTTTTCATATATAGTATTTGAATTAAATAGTTGGTTTGTATTAGAAACTGAATATCCAGCTAAATCTTGTAATGCTAATACTATATCACCAACTCTAAATTCACTCTCAAACTCTTCAGGAACTAATACATAATAATCCCTCACATCTAAAGGAATAAAACTGTAGGCATCTTTCAATTCAATATTATTTGGTAATGAACCCTTCTTTCCTTGGTTCTCTAATATTGTATTTAATTCTTCTAATGAGTCTACTACCATAGGGTCCATTGATTGATTACCCACAAATACTAAAAACCTTCTTGAATTAGCAAACTTCTCAGGGTTAACGTCCCATTGAGAAGGACTTACAATATATGTATGCTTATCATTTCTTGAACGCTCAATTAACGCATTCGTAAATGAAGAGTGAATAGTAGATGATGAGGCTACTATTGATAAACTCATATTCTCACCATCTACTATAAATCTACTAGCACTCCTGTTCCTCATTTGAGAATATAAAGAACCTACCTTCTTATTCATATTATAATCTGCTTCATCTGTTTGTCTACCTTCAAAGAAGTTAGCTTCATCCAGAACTGAGCATAATAAGTTCATACCTATAAAGTGTGATGTAGTTGAACCAAATGTTACTGAGATATTCTCTTCAGTCCATAAAAGTGCACTATCTATTTCTGTTCTTCTTTTAAAATGCTCTTGGAAATATGGGATATCATCTAACCAGTTTCTAAGTTGTGTAAAACCTGTTCTAAACGCTGTATCCCTATTTATGGATAAGAAAGCAAAAGCTATAACTGCCGTTCCAAATAAGTTGAATAAAGCTGCTACGTTTTCATAACAAGAAAGTTCATAAAGTTTCCTAATAACTAATATAAGAGCAGCTGTTGTTTTACCAGTACCTATAGCACCAGTAAGAATAACTTGGTTAATCTTATAAGGACTATCTACAATATCCGCTATCTTCTCTTTCCAATACGGGAAAATATTATAACAGTCAGCACCTAAATAGTATGGGTCGTTTACCCACTGCTTAAAAGGTACTATTGGTCTAACTAGCTTTGCTTCCCTCCTTGTTTGAGACTTCATTGAAGTATATGCTGTTCTAATCTTCTCTAGTTCTTCTTTTATATATAAGTCTTTAACATTATCCAAAAGCTTGTCTAAATTAAATTGAGTTTCTTTTGACATTATAACTTTCTCCTTACTTTATTCTTTAAACTGATAAATTATTTCCTTCGTATAATACTTTAGTTAATGGCTCTTTATTCTTAGTATTTAAATATAGATAACCTGTTACCTTTAGTCCAAAACTTGTTGGTGTGTATAAATCTCCGGAACCATCTATAAACCCAGTTTCTAACATTTCCGTTGAATAACCATTTACACTTTGAATATCATTATTAATATAAGTCCCATTTATAACTTCATTATTTCCTTTAATCTCTTTCTTAATTATAACTATAGGACTTCCTAGTTTCTTACTACCTAAAACATTTAACACGCTATTCCAAACTGCTTCTGTTTCATTTGATAAGTCTACTTGGAATATTTCTGAAACGTTAGTTACAAATAAGTTAGGATCACCTTGACTATTATAAGAAGTAAATGTATTATTCCAAGTTACAGGGTATGTCTTAGTTATTGTTTTATTTCCTATTGATAAATTAACTGTTATATTATAACCTTGATCAGGTCCTATCATTCCTGTATCTTCCCAAACAAGAGAAGAACTGTGAGCTATAGTTAATATCCTATTTGTTATATTATCACCTTGAATTAAATAAGTAATCTCTGAAGAATTTTGTCTCTCAGATAGGTCTTGGTTAGAGCTAATAAAGTTATTAGTTATCTTTCCTGAATATCTATCTCCTTTAAAATACTTGTTAACTGTTTCTCTACTAGGTATATTATTAGTGATTGTTAAATCTGGTGTAATACTTTCTGGAATAAAATAAGTTACTCCGCTAGCACTTTTATATTCAAATGGTTGGTATGTTGCGCTGTTATATGTTGCACTACCTAATATGCTAACATTTTTAGGGTCAAACTTATAGTTTGCATATAAAGTTATGTCTTCTGTAATTACTGTAATTTCTTGTAATTCTTCTACTGCAAAACTAAATCTAAAATCATTTGAGTTTGGTCCGGAAGTTTCATCTGTTGCTGCTATTATTTCTAAATAGTATCCGTTTGGAATTACTAAAGAGTTTGTAGAACTATTGTAATAACTTGTGTTCTTTAAAGCATTTATATTTGCAGAGTTAGTCCAAAATACAATATCACCGTCTTGATTATAATTATCCCCATCATATGCTATATAACTACTATTAGCTAATGATATATTCCAGTTTTCACCAGAAGTGTTTAGTATACTATATTCTTTGAAAGTTGTATTAAGTGATAATTTATTTCTTATTATTGAATAACAATAAGGTCTTGACCAACTTTCAACCTGATCAATAGGTCCTGGACTTCCTAATATAAACCACTTTATAAACTCTAGTATACTAACATTAGCAGTATAACTGTATGTAGTAGTTACTTCTTGAGTATCATAATACTTATTAAATATGTAATGCTCCCTTGTCGGTATATTTGCTGAATTATTAGTAATTGTTGTTATCGGTGTGTTATACTCTACATATAATGTCTTAGTATCGGCAGTTCCATATTTACCACCATTACCAATTAAGATTACTTCATACGCTACTGCCCAAGTTCCATAAATGTTAGTATCTTGTGTTATATTAGTATAAGTTCCACTCCAACCTTTAAAGATATAACCTTGTCTTGTTGGATTAGTAGGTGGAGTGGCATTACTTTGATATGGAACTAATTGTGTCTTAAGTGGAGTTGTGCTTCCCCCAACATAATCATAGAACTTAACTGTATATTTGTTAATTTCCCAAGTTCCATAAATGTTAGTATCTTGTGTTATATTAGTATAAGCTTTATCCCAACCTTCCCAACTATACCCTGTTCTTGTAGGTTGTGTTGGAGCTGTTGCATCATTACCATAATCTATAGTTTGTGTGCTAAGTAATGTTCCTCCTGAGTAATTATAAAACTTAACTGTATATGTCTTAATCTTCCATTTAGCATGAATATCTAAATTAGAAGTCACATTTGTATACGTCCCATCCCAACCATCAAAATCATAACCTGTTACTACTACATTCGGAGTTCCTGGATTAGTTGCATCTCCCCCATGCTCTATTGTTTGTGTGCTATATACTAAATCTGGTCTTGCCCAGAACTTAACTGTATATGTGTTAATTGTGAAGTTAGCATATAAGTTTAAATTGCTTGAAACTGCAGTATTAAAATCATAAGCACTTCCAGAGGCACTTCCTATTCTCCAACTTGTAAACTGATAATTTGACTTTGTTGGGTCAGTTGTTGGCTTAATAGCTTTATCTCCATAATTAACTGTTTGTGTTTCATATAGAGCTCCTTCTGAGTAGAACTTAACTGTATATGTGTTAATTGTGTAACTTGCGTAAATATCCATTGGGCCATGAATATAAGTGTTGTTAAAATCAAATTCTTGACCTGTTTCACTTGTTCTTCTCCATTTATCAAACGTATATCCTGTCTTTGTAGGGTCTGTTGTTGGTCTTGTTACTTTGTTTCCTCTAGTTACACTAACTGTGCTATATACATTAACACCATTCATAAATCTTACTATATATTTCTCTAATTCCCAAGTTCCATAAATATTTGTATCTTGAGTAATTCTTGTAGTGCTAAAGTTAAAGTTCCAACCCTTAAATATATAATATTGTCTTGTTGGTGTTATCCTAGGGTCTGAAATTAAACTATTATATGCTACGTTAGTTATTGTATGAACAGGTGTTGTTGAACCACCCTGATAATCATAGAAGTTAACCGTAAACTTAGCTTCATTCCATAGACCATAAACGTTTAAATTACTTGTAACATTTGTAAACGCTTTATCCCAACTATTAAATGTATATCCTGGCCTACTTGGAATTGTAGGAGCTATAGCATCACTACCATAATTTACTGTCTCATCTTTTAATAATGTCATCCCTGTTCCTGAGTAATCATAGAACTTAACAGAGAACGTCATAATATCAAACTTAGCGTGTAAATTATAGTTTTGTGTAATTGATGTATTAAAATCAAATGTGCTACCTGAAGTGCTTCCTATCTTCCAACTATTAAATGTATATCCTGTCTTTGAAGGATTTGCTGGTTTAGTAGCCTTAGCTCCATAAGCAACGTTTTGTGTTGAACTTAATACACCATCTACATAGAATTTTACTGCATATGTATTTATAGACCAAGTTCCATAAATATTAGTGTTTCCAGTAATTGGTTGGCTTAAATCATAATCCCAACCACTAAAGACATATCCACTTATTGTTGGGTCTTCAGGCGCTGTTAATATAGTTCCATGCTCTACATTTGTATAAGTATGTAACGGTGTTGTTGAACCATTAACATAATCATAGAACTTAACTGTATATTTATTGATTATGAAGTTAGCATATAAATTAACATTTGTTGTTACCTTAGTGCTAAAGTCATAAACTGTTCCATCTGGATTACTTCTTCTCCAACTAGTAAATGTATAGCCAGTCTTTACTGGGTTACTTGGTTGAATAGCTGTTGTGTTCCAATTAACTGTTTGTCTTAAGCTTGTATCTTCAGTTCCATCAATAAAGAACTTAACTAGGAATGCCTTAATAGCAAACACTGCGTTAATATCTAAATTACTCTTAATATTTGTAAATGCTTTATCCCAACCAGTAAAGTTGTAACCTTCTTTGCTAGGGTCTGCTGGAGCTATTGCAGCCTCATTCCAGTTAATAGTTTGTGTTTGTCCAACCTGTGTTCCTTCAACAAAGAACTTAACTGTATAAGTATTTATTGTATACGTTGGCTTAACGTTTAAGTTAGCTTTTACATTTGTAAAGACTGTGTCCCAACCTGTAAATGTATGTCCTTCTTTTGTAGGTGTTGTTGGAGCTGTAGCATTTGCATTATAATTTACTATCTCTGTCTTAATCACTTCATCCAAAGCATTATAAAACTTAACTGTGAATGTTTGAATTACCCAAGTTCCATATACGTCTAAATTAGACTTAACATTTGTAAATGCTTTATCCCAACCTAACCAATTATAACCTGTTCTAGTTGGTGTTGAAGGTGCTGTTGCTGCCTCATTCCAGTTAATAATTTGTGTTTGTCCAATTTGAGTTCCACCTTCCCAGTTATAAAACTTAACAGAGAATGTTTTAATATTCCAAGTTCCATATACGTTTAAATGACCTGTAATATTATTAAACGCTCTATCCCATCCTGCCCAATTATAACCTTCTCTAGTTGGAGTTGTAGGTGCTGTTGCTGCTTTACCATATTCCACAATCTGTGTAGAACCAATTTGTATTCCCCCGGAATAATCATAAAACTTAACGTTATATTTGTTAATTGTATATACTGCGTTAATATTCTTATTCTCTGTAATAGTATAAACAGTCGCGTCAAAATCCCAATTACTAAATGTATATCCTGTTACTATAGGTGCTGTAGGAACATCAGATGCATTTACTTTAGTATTATATGCAATAGAAAGTGTCTTTAATAAATTTGTTCCATGGTAATACTTTACTGTATATATGTTAACTGTAAATGTTGCATATAAGTTAATATCTTCTGTAATTGGGGTGTTAAAGTTAAATACACTTCCTGATTCACTACCTAGTCTCCAATTAGTAAATGTATATCCTGTCTTTGTTGGATTAGTTGGCTGTGTTGCTTTATCTAAATATTGAATGCTTTGTGTTTCTCCATATTGAGTTCCAGCAGCTGTATAGAACTTAACCTTATAAATTGCTTTATTCCATAAACCATATACATTTGTGTCAGCTTTAATATTTGTAAAAGCTTTATCCCATTTATCAAACGTATAGTGTGGTCTTGTTGGATTAGTTGGTGCTGTAGCGTTCTCTCCCCAATTTATTACTTGGGTAGAACCAATTTGAGTTCCTCCAAAATAATCGTAGAACTTAATATTGTATGTCTTAATTTGCCATGCACCATATATTGCTGTATTACTTGTTATCTTTGTTGTACTAAAATTAAAATTCCAACCGGTAAAATTATGACTCTCCCTTGTAGGATTAGGTATACTAGGAGCACTTATATATGTATCATAAGGCACATCAGTCATTGTATATAATAATGTATTTCCTGTTCCTTGGAAGTCATAAAACTTAACTGTAAATTTATCTATATCCCATACAGCATAAATATTTGTGTTTGCTGTGATTTGCGTTGTAAAAGTAAAGTCCCAACCAATAAATTCATGGTTCTCTCTTGTTGGGTTAGTTGTTGGAGCTGTAGCTAAGCTTCCATACTCAACCATTTGTGTTGTTCCAAATTGAGTTCCTTCAACTGAGTAGAATTTAACTTCATATTCGTTAATTTCATACTTAGCATAAATGTTTGTATTACTTGTAATAGGTGTTGTAAAATCAAATATTGTTGTAAAACTAGAACTTGTATACCAATCATCAAATGTATAACCAGTCTTTGAAGGACCTGTTGGTTCTGTTGCTGTCGTATTATATGTAACATTCTGTGTGCTAAGTAATGTTTCACCATCATAAAACTTAACTTGATATACATTTGGAGTTGATAATACTACAAAGTTTTGATTTGTATATATCTTAGTATTAAAATCAAAAGGTGTTTGATTATTATTCGTCCAAGTATAAGTATAATGTTCTGGTGTAGAACCAGTAGCTT
>Ga0208694_1004167_pt1 | contig 13317 bp, 11 predicted proteins | sample AD_UKC078_MetaG_FD_184442 | JGI IMG/M metagenome (GOLD analysis project Ga0208694, IMG submission 184442) | Active sludge microbial communities of municipal wastewater-treating anaerobic digesters from USA - AD_UKC078_MetaG (SPAdes) (version 2) | ecosystem: Engineered > Bioreactor > Anaerobic >...
AAGATAAAGTGTATTTAGGTAGTGATGCTTTAATGTTAACTCATAGTCAAAATCCAGGTTTCTTAGTTTATTTGTTGAATAGTTTTTGGTTTGAAAGAATGAAAATGCAAACAGTTTTTGGAACAACCATAAATCATTTAAATCCTAATAAGTTTTCAAAACTAAAAATCCCCATTCCCCCACTTCCCATTCAGCAAGAAATAGTCAATATCCTTGACAAATTCACTGCGTTGGAAGCCGAACTGCAAGCAGAACTCGAAGCTCGGCGCAAGCAGTATGAATATTACAGAGAGAAACTACTCACTTTTAGTGAGTTAGAAAACATCGTCGAGGGGGGGGGTAAAACCCTATAAATCAGGCGGTTATGTTGAGTGGAAGACGTTGGGAGAGATAGGGAAATTTTATGGTGGTTTATCGGGTAAGAATAAAGATGATTTTGAAAGTGCCGAAAGAAATGCAAAATATATAGCCTATATGAATATCTTTTCAAATATTAAAGTAAATACAAATGTTGATACTTTTGTTTTGGTTAAAGAAAATGAAATTCAAAATAAAATAATTAAAGGCGATATCCTTTTTACAGGTTCATCAGAAACAGTTGATGAATGTGGAATGTCCTCAGTTTTGACTACTGAAAAAAATGAAGATGTTTATTTGAATAGCTTCTGTTTTGGACTTCGATTGAACGATGAATATAGTACTAAAATACTACCTGATTTTTCCAAATTTATATTTAGATCTTATGCTGTAAGAAAACAAATCATTAAAACTGCAAGTGGAGTTACTCGATATAATATTTCTAAAAAACGAATGGAAAAAGTATCAATCCCCATTCCCCCGCTCACAGAGCAAGAACGTATTGTTTCCATATTAGATAAATTTGAAGAAATGGTAAACAAATCACTGCCCGAAGAAATAGAAGCACGCAGAAAACAATACGAATATTACAGAGAGAAATTATTAACATTCGGGACAGCGGGTTTCCCAACCCGCTGAAACATACAAAGCAAAAATTTCACACGGTACATTGCGGTTCTACATCGCATTGTGCATAAAACAAACACCAAAAAATCTTTAATTCGTGTAATTTGCCTTAAATTCGTAAAATTCGTAATATTATGTACAACATCGTAGCAGAAAACCCCGAAAGCACCGTAGTTGCCGAATATCAACCCATTCTGCGCAAAGCAACAGCCTATCAAACAGAAGCCGAACTCGAAAAAGCATTTATAGAGCAACTTCGTTTGCAGGCGTATGAATACCTGCCAATCACATCAGAAAAAGAGTTGATTGAAAACCTGCGTATCCAATTAGAAAAACTGAACAACTACACGTTTACCGATGAAGAATGGAACGACTTTTTTACCCAAAAAATAGCCAACAAAAACTACGACATTGAAGACAAAACACATATCATTCAAGAAAGTCACATCCAATCCTTTGTCAAAAAAGACGGCACAACCAAAAACATACACCTGATTGACAAAGAAGACATCCACAACAACCACTTGCAAGTCATTAATCAGTATGAAACACCCAAAGGGGAAAAGGGACAACGTGCCAATCGCTACGATGTAACACTACTTGTAAACGGTTTGCCACTTGTGCATATCGAACTCAAACGCCGTGGCGTGGATCTGAAAGAAGCTTTTAATCAAATTAACCGATACAGTCGCGATAGCTTTTGGGCAAGTAGCGGACTATTTGAATATGTACAGTTGTTTGTAATTTCAAACGGTACATATACCAAGTATTACAGCAACACAACACGCACTACCCACATCAAAGAAGTAAATTCAAGCAAACCCAAAAAAGGGAAAAGGAGTAGTAACAGTTACGAATTTACATCGTGGTGGGCAGACGGTAATAACAAGCCTATTGTCGATTTGGTCGATTTTTCCCGCACCTTTTTTTCCAAGCAGTCCATTCTGAACATTTTGACTAAATACTGCGTATTTACACAAGACAAAATGTTGTTGGTTATGCGTCCCTATCAAATTGTAGCCACCGAAAGAATTTTGGGAAGAATAAACGTGGCAAACAACTATAAAACTTATGGTTCAATAAAAGCGGGCGGGTATATTTGGCACACTACCGGAAGCGGTAAAACACTTACTTCATTTAAAACGGCACAGATAGCCAGTAAACTGTCCTTCATTGATAAAGTGCTATTTGTGGTTGATAGAAAAGACCTTGACCACCAAACAATGCGTGAGTATGATAAATTTGAAAAAGGGTCGGCAAATAGCAATACAAGCACCAAAATTCTGAAAAAACAGTTGGAAGACCCCAAGTCAAAAATCATTATTACTACCATTCAGAAGCTATCCATTCTTGTGGATAAATACAAAAAACATGAGATTTATAGCAAGCCCGTAGTGATTATTTTTGACGAGTGCCACCGTTCACAGTTTGGCGAAATGCACAAAGCTATTCGCAAATCTTTCAAAAAATACTTTTTATTCGGATTTACGGGAACGCCTATTTTTGCCGTAAATGCAAGCAGTAGCAGTAATTTTTTAAGCACTACCGAGCAAGTATTTGGCGATAAACTTCACACATACACCATTGTCGATGCTATCAACGACAAAAACGTTTTACCTTTCCGCATTGATTACATCAGCACAATGCGAGAAGATGAAAACATCCAAGATGAAAAAGTCTATAATATAGACCGTGAAAAAGCATTGGCATCACCCGAAAGAATAGCTAAAATAGTAACCTACATTCTCGAACGCTTCGACCAAAAAACAAAAAGAAACAGCACATACAGATTGAAAGAGAGACGATTGGCAGGATTTAATTCAATATTTGCTGTATCGTCTATTGAAGTAGCCAAAAAATACTACTTAGAGTTTCAAAAACAAATGGCAGCACTGCCAAGTGACAAAAGACTGAAAGTAGCAACCATTTTTAGCTATGCGGCAAATGAAGAGATTGATGGAATTTTAGACGATGAAAACCCTGAAAATACCGATAAACTTGATAAAAGTTCAAGAGACTTTTTGGAGAGTGCCATTGATGATTACAACAAAATGTTTAGTAGCAATTTTGACACGTCAAGCAAAGGATTCCAAGGGTATTATGTAGATGTTTCCGAAAAAGTGAAAGACCGTGAGTTGGACTTGCTTATTGTAGTAAATATGTTCCTGACAGGATTTGACGCTACCACGCTCAACACGCTTTGGGTGGATAAAAATTTACGGTTACACGGTTTGTTGCAGGCTTATTCTCGTACCAATAGAATTCTAAATTCCGTGAAAACTTTCGGTAACATTGTCTGTTTCCGAAATTTGGAAGAAGCCACCAATGAAAGTATTGCCCTTTTCGGAGACAAAGAAGCAGGCGGTGTCGTACTCTTAAAACCATTCGATGATTATTACTACGGATATATAGAAACCGACTTTGACAAAGGCACAAAGAAAGAAACACCCGGCTACAAAGATTTAGTTGAAGAACTGTTGGAAAAGTTCCCGATAGGACAAATGATTATAGGCGAGCAGGCACAAAAAGAGTTCATAAAGCTCTACGGTTCCATTCTAAAATATCAAAACATACTCACAACCTTTGATGAATTTGTAGGCAAAGAAATTCTATCGGAAAGAGATGTACAAGACTATCACAGCATGTACATAAATCTTTATCAGGAGTTTAGAAAAACAAACAGAGGCGACAGCGAAAATATCAATGATGATATAGTTTTTGAAATGGAATTGATTAAGCAAGTAGAAATCAATATCGATTATATTTTACAGCTTATTCGCCAATATCACGAAGGAAACTCTACCGATGTGGAAATCATAGTGTCTATCAGCAAAGCAATAGATTCAAGTGTTGAACTTCGCAGTAAGAAAGACCTTATTGAAAACTTTATTGATTCGCTGACACCTACATCCGATGTCGATGAAGATTGGCACACTTACATCAGAAAGAAAAAAGACGAAGAGTTTGACAAAATCATTGAAGAAGAAAAACTGAACAAAGCAGAAGCCATAAAATTCATTGACAATGCGTTTAGAGATGGTTATGTACAAGAAACAGGCACAGCATTAGCAAAGGTCTTGCCACCCGTTTCACGTTTTACGTCCACAGGTGAAAGAACCAAAAAACGTGAAACGGTTCTTGCTAAAATTAAAGAGTTTTTCAACCGTTTCTTTGATATCATTGGTCATTCATAAAGCACATTGCAGTTAGAATCCGCATTGTGCATAAATGAAGAACAGCAAAAAGACCAACCAAAAAGTTAATTTGGTTTCTTCAGAACAAATTTTACAAACTATTCCCAATCGTTTTTTAGTGTTTGTTCGCAGAATTATTTTCGGAAAGGCGGCTTAATAATCACCGCTTTTGGTATATGTATTTGCATATAAAATTATTTATTTCCTTGTTTTTATATGTTTTCAAATATAATTTTATATCTTTGCATCAAAATAACTGCAAAAGCATATAATTATGACATTGAGTTTAGCTGCATTTGTTAAGACAAAACGCAAAGAAGCCAATCTTACTCAGCAAGAGTTTGCTGATAGAGCAGGAGTGGCACTTACCGTTGTTCGGAAAATAGAACAAGGTAAAGAAAATCTGAGTTTGGTAAAAGTCAATCAGGTTTTAATGATGTTTGGGCACAAGCTGGCACCTGTAAACCATAAAGAAATTGAGCCATGAGACAGGGTAAAGTGTTTTATAAAGACGATTTTGCCGGAATTATTACAGAAACAAACGACGGCGAATTTCTGTTCGAATACGACAAAGATTACATCAATCAATACTCGAATCAACCGCTTACATTTTCAATGCCCGTTTCAGATAAAATCTACAGGGATAAGCGCCTATTCCCTTTTTTTGAAGGATTAATCCCCGAAGGTTGGTTGCTGGATATTGCTTCAGAAAGTTGGAAACTTAACCGGAATGACCGTATGGGTTTGCTTTTGGCGTGTTGTAAAAACTGTATCGGTGCTGTATCGGTAATAAACCAGGAACTGGCTTCAAGCCAGCTCCTGGATGGATTAAATGAAGACCATGAATAAGAAATGTTTATATTGTTATAAAGAATTGGATACGGAAGGAGATTTTCATCCTTCTTGTAGCCTTCAGTTTTTTGGAAGTACGGAACCTCCAATTTTGGATTATACCCTTTCAGAAATGGCAGAATTAGCTAAAGAAGTGGTTGAAAAATCGGTAACTGTTCCCGGTGTGCAGCCAAAACTTTCTTTGGGCTATATCAAAGATGTTTTAAAAGATGGCTACAAAGGACGGTTAACCGTAATGGGTGCAATGGGCGGAAACTACATTCTCAAACCACAAAATGAGACCTTCCCACAAATGCCCGAAAATGAACATCTTACTATGCGAATGGCAGAGCTTTGTGGTATTTCCGTAGTGCCATCTACGCTGATTCGATTGAAATCGGGCGAACTTTCTTATCTGACCAAACGAATAGACCGTACGGAAACCGGAGAAAAAATCCATATGTTGGATATGTTTCAGATTTTGGAAGCCTTTGATAAATATAGAAGTTCCGTAGAAAAAGTTGGAAAAGCGGTGGCGGAACATTCGTCCAACACACTTCTTGATTTACTGCGACTACTTGAAGTGGTGCTGTTCAGCTATATCACGGGAAATAACGATATGCATCTGAAAAACTTCTCGCTAATCCTTGATAATAATGATTGGACTCTCGCACCGGCATATGATTTATTAAACGTAAACCTGCATCTTCCCGAAGATACAGAAGAAATGGCTCTTACCATTGGCGGCAAGAAAAGAAAAATAACAAAATCTAATTTTGTTAACTTGGGATTGAGCTTTCAATTAACTGAAAAACAGATTTTTAATACCTTTGAACGATTTATAAAAGTAGAGAAAAAATTGAAAAAAGAGATTAAATCATCTTTTTTGTCATCTGAATATCAGATGAAATACATTGAGTTATTAGAAACTCGGTTGAATTTATTTAAGGAATAACTATATAAATCAAACTTTTCTAATTTTTTTATTGGTACTATTTATAATCTATTCACAATATGGATTTTTTATCAAATTTATTTACCACCCCGGGCATTGCATCATCACTTTTATATGTCTGTTTAGCGGCTTTTACGGGTATTTTACTTGGTAAACTTCACATTTTAGACATCAAACTAGGCGTTGCGGGAGTACTGTTTACTGGAGTTTTGATTGGGCATTTCGGCGCTGTACTTGATCATGACATTCTTCGTTTTGTGAGCGATTTTGGCTTGGTGCTATTTGTGTATAGTTTTGGGTTAGAAATGGGGCCTCGTTTCTTTTCCTCATTCAAACGCGATGGTTTAATGCTTAATTTGTTTGCTATTGCCATTGCTTTAGGTGGAGTGGGAGTAGCGTATGTTATTTATGCTTTGACTGATTTATCACCAGCGGTAGTGATGGGAATTTTGTGCGGTGGTGTTACTAATACTACTAGTTTAGGTGCAGCTCAGCAAGTATTAATAGACCAAGGAGGAGATTTTGCATCAAGTGTTGCGCAATCGAGTATGGGATACGCATTAACTTATCCATTTGGAGTTGTTGGTTTAATTTTGGCTATGGTTTTACTGCGTAAACTATTTCGTGTTGATTTAAAGAGAGAGGCCAAAGCATACACGCACAGTTTTGATGCTAAAGAGACTAAGTTACAAAGTGTAGAAATAACCGTTAGTAACCAAAATTTATTGGGCAAAACTATTGGAGAGTTACGCGACATTTTAGATGCAGAATTAGCCGTATCGCGTATTTATCGTAATAATGATTATTTGTTGGCTACTGATGACCAAATTATTATCGAAGGTGATGTAATATATGGCGTTTCAGAACAAAAACATATCAATGATTTACGTTTGAAAATTGGCGAGGTGGTTATTGCTGAACGTCAAAACATTACTGGTAGGATGGATATTTGCAATGTGCTGATGACAAACAAATCATTAGCTGGAAAAACTATTGAACAAGTTGGTATTTATCGTCGTTATCCTGCAAATATAACACGTATTTATCGTTCGGGGATTGAGTTTTTACCAACGCTTAAAACAACATTGGAATTTGGTGATATACTTAAGGTTGTTGGTAAAAAAGAGAAGTTAGACGAAGTGAAAAAAGAGCTTGGCAATTCGACAATGGAATTGTCGTTGCCTAATGTAGCTCCTGTGTTTTTAGGTATCTTTTTGGGTATAATATTGGGTAGCATTCCTATTTTTATCCCGGGGTTACCAGCTCCTGCACGTCTGGGATTAGCAGGCGGTACACTTATTGTTGCTATACTATTAGGTCACAAAGGGCGTATTGGAAAAATGAATTTATATATGCTTCCAGGTGCCAACATAATGGTGCGTGAAGTGGGAATTGTGTTGTTTTTAGCCAGTGTTGGTTTGTTAGCTGGTGAACAATTTTGGCAAACATTGTTAAATGGTGGCTGGCAGTGGATGATTTACGGTGCTATTATTACCTTTTTGCCCGTGATGTTGGTAGCTATTGTAGCTCGTTTGATGAAAGTGAATTACTTAACTATAACGGGCTGTATTTCGGGTGCTATGACCGATTCTCCAGCACTTGAATTTGCGAATAGCATGGCTCCTGTCCAAGCACAAGCAACAGCGTATGCAACAGTGTATCCTATGGCGATGTTTATTCGTGTGGTGCTTGCTCAACTATTTATTTTAACAACTATGTAATAAAGATACAACTATGAATACTGAAACAAATAAACTTAAAACAGATTTACCAGATTTGAGTCAGTTTGACTTCCCTGATGATTATCAACCTTTTAAAGATGATGATTTGGATATGTTGCCTTAAAACATTAAGAGAGATACGTATGTATCTCTCTTAATGTTTTGTTGAACGGCTACAGTGCTTATTTTAAAGCATCTAAATTATAGTTGTTTACAATGTTTTTTCCTTCGTTAGAATAGAGGAATTGAATCTGTTCTTCATAACGTTTTTCAATTTTACCACGAACAATTTTCATCGTACTATTCATTAAATGATTCTGTTCGGTAAATGGTTCAGGTAGTACGCAGAACGTAGCTGGTAACCAACGCTCAGGAAATGCACCATAAAACTTACCACCTTTGCGATACGCATTTAACTCACGTTGTAATTTGTTTAAAGCAAGTTCTTTGGCTTGGTGACTATCCCAATCCCAATCAGGATGCTTGTAGTTTACATAACGTTTTAAAGCCTCTTTATTAGGTATAATTAGCGCAATGGTGTAAGGGTTTTGATTGTTATACATCATCATTTGATCGATGTAACGTGAATTTTCTACGATAGATTCTTCAATGCCTTCGGGGCTATATTTTTCGCCATCAGCAGCAATTAAGAGCGACTTAAAATGTCCCACTACGTAGAGAAACTCTTCGTTAATCATATAGCCCATATCACCAGTATAAAGCCAGCCGTCTTTGATAGTTTCTGCCGTAGCTTTGGGATTTTTCCAATAGCCAGCCATGACATTTTCACCACGAATGACAATTTCCCCCGTTTCCCCATGGGGAAGGGCATTACCTTCTCTATCACAAATTTTGATATCCATGGGTTTCACAATGTGTCCAGATGAACCTAAAATGTGATTATCAATAGAGTTTGATGATATAATAGGTGTCGCTTCGGAGAGTCCATAACCTTGTAGCATAGGAATGCCTATAGCGTAATAAAAACGTTGTAGATCAATGTCTAACAAAGCTCCACCACCAATGAAGAATTTGAGGTTACCACCAAAGGCTTCACGTACTTTAGAAAATAGGATTTTATCGTACAGGGCTAAAAATGGTTTTTTCCATGCTTGCCAAAAACCGCCTTTGTTATAACCCTCTTTATTGTAGCCAATAGCCATATCTACAGCAAAAAGTGTACTAACTTACCTTGAGCTTTAATGCTTGCCTCAATGTTCTTTTTGAAATTCTTGGCAAGTGCTGGTACACTCAATAATAAATCTGGTTTAATTTCTTTGATATTAAGAGGGATGTTTTTTAGAGTTTCTAATCCCGTTTTTCCGGTTTGAACTGTGGCTACAGAAGCACCTTTACCCATAAAACTGTAAAAACCTGCGACGTGTGCAAAACAGTGGTCGAGCGGAAGTATAATAAGCGTTCTAAAGGTTTCAGGAATATTCATAAGTGTGTATGCTTGTTCTACATTTGCCGTGTAGTTTCTATGCGTTAGTAAAATTCCTTTAGGATCGGCAGTAGTACCCGAAGTATAACTAATGTTGGCATAATCGCTACCCACAATAGATTGATGTCGGGCTTCAAATTTAGAGCGGTGTTTTTCCAAGAATTCATCGCCCAATGCTAATAAGTCACCGTAGTATAACTCATTTGCTTTGTAGCTTTCCTGTTTATCGAATATAATAATTTTTTCTATGGCAGGTAGTTCGTCGATAATTGAACGTATTTTAGGCAAATTAGCACCCGATACTAAAATAAATTTAGAGTCGGAGTGTGTGATACGAAATATCAAATCATTTCTCTCTTCCAATTTGATAGATAAGGGCACATTAACAGCTCCAGCATATAAAATACCAAGCTCTCCCATAATCCACGCATTGCGTCCTTCAGAGAGTAATGATACTTTGTCGTCTTTTTTTAGCCCAAGTCCCATAAGTCCAGCTCCTACACGATAGACCTCCTCACGTGTTTCTGCATAGGTAGTTGGTTCAAATTTGTCAGTTCTTTTTTCCCATAAAAAAAGGATTATTAGCGTATTTATCAACGCTTTCTTCGAAAAATTGAATAATTGTTTTCATAACTTAGAAGTATAAAGGTATTATAAAATTGTAGCGATAATATGTCGGCAGGAAGCTTTATTTCTGAATTCACAGAGATAAATGCCTTGCCAAGTGCCCAAATTGAGACGATGATTGGTTATTGGAATAGTTACGCTTGCCCCAACCATAGTGCTTTTGATGTGTGCAGGCATATCGTCAGCACCTTCACATGTATGTGTGTAAAAATGTTCGTTTTCACGTATTAAATGATCAAAAGAAGCCGCTAAATCAGTTTGAACATCAGGATCGGCGTTTTCGTTAAGACTTAATGCAGCTGATGTATGCTGAATAAACAGATGTAAAATTCCACATTCAGGTAATTCAGGTAAATGTTGTAGAATTTCATGTGTAATGAGATGAAATCCACGTGGACGAGCATGTAATAAAAATTCAATTTGTTGCATATTAAAGTGTTAAATCTATTTTATTGCGAAGTGAATCGCATAATATCCGAAATTCAGGTAGGTATTGATCAGGTATAGGTTCGGCTGCAGGAGATTCCATAGTGAGGGGATTGATAGGTTTATTATTTTTCCACACACGGAAATCGAGATGTGCTCCAGTTGATGTTCCGCTACTGCCTACGTAACCAATGACTTGACCTTGTTCTACGCGTGAGCCAACTTTTATATTTTTGCCATATTTTGACAGATGCAGATATGCAGAGGAGTAGATACTGTTGTGTTTTATTTTTACGGTGTGCCCACCACCACCTTTGTAACCTTTTTGTATAACAACACCATCACCTATACTCATAACAGGTGTGCCATGTGGTGCTGCATAATCCACGCCAGTATGTGGTCTCACTGTTTTGTGTACAGGGTGTTTTCGTCTGTAAGTAAAACCCGATGAAATACGTGAAAAGCGAAGCGGGGCTTTTAAAAAAGTTTTGCGCACACTGCGACCTTCTTCGTCCCAGAAGCCTTTGACTTCATCATTTTCATAATAAAAAGCGTAAAAAGTTTTTCCGTTATGTAAAAACTTAGCACTATGTATTTTTCCGATACCTACCGATATGCTATCCACATAGAGTTCATCGTAATAAACCACAAATGCGTCATGTTTTTGTAAGGCAAAGAAATCGACACTCCACGCATAAATTTCAGATAAATCTAAAGCTAGTTGTAGATTTAAGTTATTATCAGCAATAGCATTCCAGAGTGAACTTTCAATATTTGCTTTGGCTATTTTTGTTTCTTTACGTACAGGCTTAGTAAACGTGTGGAGATGCAAATTATCCTCTATATGAAAGACATAGTGTTCTACTAATGATTTGTGATATACAACATACATGAGTTGTGGCTCTTCAGTTTGAGTGTAGAATGCGGAATAATTATCTCCAGCGCGTATATTTCTGATATTCAGAACGGAATCTGGAATGAGGCAGAGTTGATTGATATGTGTAGGAGTACATCCTAATTCCGTAAATAAAGCAGATAGTGTTTGTCCTTGTTTTATGCGTCCTGTTACGATATTAAAGGAATCAACAGGAATCCCATATTCATAAACTACATCTTGGGCTGTATGTTGTTCACTATTTTGACATCCGATAAGTGTGAGGAGTATAAGTGCAAAAAGAGTCTGTTTTTTCATAAGTTATGCTTTAGGGAAATACAAAAATAACTTTTTTACACTAAAAAGCCAAACCTACTTATCAACAGCTTCAATTCAGTTATCTGTGAAATTTGTAGTGAAAATAGTGATGTAGAGGAGATGATTATAAAATTTTAACTTCTACACGACGATTATTAGCTCGTCCTTCTTCGGTGCTGTTCGATGAAATAGGGACCTTACTTCCTTTACCCAATGCGTTCATTCGTTCAGCAGCTATACCTCTATCTTGCAGAGCTTTAAATAGCGCTTGTGCACGATTTAAACTCAATGTTTGATTGTATTCTTCACTACCCACATTATCGGTATGTCCTGTGATCTCGATGCGTATTTTAGAATTTCGTTGTAAGAAATCAAACAGGTATAAAATCTCTTTTTCTGATTGCGGTTGTATTTCAGCCGAATTAAAAGCAAAAAAGAGGTTATGCAAAATAATCTTACTGCCGGGTGTAGCTGGTTGTAAGGCTATAATAAGCGAATCATTCATCGATTTTATGTTGTCAGAGTAGAAGAGATACCCTTTGCGACGAGCATTCACACCAAAATAGCCTGTAGGTGGTAGATAAGCCGTAAACGTACCCAGTTTTTTATCTGATACCGATTCGTAAATTTTTTCAGAAGTATGGGTGTTAAAAATTTCGACATAGGCATCCAAATTAGTTTGCGTTTCAGCATCATATATGCGTCCAACAATAAAGGCCATAGGGTCAGGTCGTGCGGCTTGATGTAGTGTTATTTCGTAAATGTCTAAACCTTTATTTTCTTCTTCAACGTGGTCTGATGCAAAATAAGCTTTATCACCTGCAGCATTTACTACAAATCCTGATTCCTCGCCGTGTGTGTTGATAGGATAGCCAATGTTTTTAGGCTCACTCCACGTGTTTTTAGACGTACGTTGTGAGTAAAAAATATCACTTAATCCTAAACCATGATGGCCATTAGAGGCAAAGTATAAAGTTTTATTATCGGCATGAATAAAGGGTGCAAAATCATCTTTATCCGTATTGATAGGAGTACCAATATTTTGAGGATTTGAGAATTTTAGAAATCCATTTTCAAGAATTGTAACATCACATCGCCAAATGTCTTTTCCACCCAAACTTGGCGGTCGGTTTGATACGAAAAATAGCTCGTCTCCAGTGGGCGAAAGTACAGGATTACTTTCCCAATATGCAGTATTTACAGGAGCTCCAATATTTATGGGTGTACTCCAGCGGTCACCACTGCGAATAGCATAATAAATATCACAACTTCCAGATCCCTCTTTGCGGTCACAGGCCACAAAAAACATATAACGTCCGTCTGACGAAAAACTCTGTGAACCTTCATTTCCTGGTGTATTTATGGGAGGAAGAAGTGGGCGTGCAATTTGCCATGTATCTCCGTTTTTTTGACTCCAATACAAATCTTCTTGTTTAACAAATTGCGACTCTTCTACTAATACGGTAGTTGATATCATCGAACCATCGGCGGTAATACTTGGGAAATAGTCGTCAAATCGAGTGTTTATCGTAGTTAAATTGATTGGATCGAAGGGTACTGGGTTATTTTTTAGTTCTTGTGCGTTGAGGTATTTTATCAATAATTGTGTTTTTTGTGCAATAAAACTTGATTCGGTAATGCTTTCAGCCATGTCAATAGCACTTTTATAGTCGCCTTTCAGAAAGTTTAGCTCGGCTATCATGTACTGTGTTTGTGCTCTGTAGGGGAATTTAGGCGAGTTGACAATGGACAATATTTCGATGGCTTTAGTATAGTCATTTTTACGCATAACGTGTTGTGATAAAGCCCAATAAGCCTCTACAAACTTCTTGTCTTTTTTGATAGCTTTGTTTAATAAGGCTTCACGTTCGGTTGAACTATAGGTAATACGCGCTTGCTCGAACAGCGAAATGGCTTTACGCGATTTGGTCGAATATTCTTGC
>Ga0208694_1004172_pt1 | contig 13309 bp, 12 predicted proteins | sample AD_UKC078_MetaG_FD_184442 | JGI IMG/M metagenome (GOLD analysis project Ga0208694, IMG submission 184442) | Active sludge microbial communities of municipal wastewater-treating anaerobic digesters from USA - AD_UKC078_MetaG (SPAdes) (version 2) | ecosystem: Engineered > Bioreactor > Anaerobic >...
CACCGCCACCGCCACCGCCACCACCGTTGTTGCCACCGCCGCCACCGCCACCCACGACGAGCAGTGAGACACGGCCCCACGCGGGCATCGTGAACGTGCCGTTCCCGGTGAATGTGTGGACACGATACCGGTGCCCGTTTTCCGAATACGACGAAATCTCACCGCCCTGCGCCTCCCGCGTCAGGTCGGGATAACCGAACTCAGCCTCGCGGTAGCGGACGACGACCTGACCGGAACCGCCGATTCCAGCGACTCCGGCCGCCCAACCCTGGTTCATCGCCTGTCCCGTCCCTCCTCCCCCTCCTCCAGAGAACGGTTCGGCGTCTTCACCGATCGTTTGGGAAATCCCGCGTCCGCCGCCTCCCGGCACCCATGTGCGGTTCTGCGTGCCGTTGCCGCCTCCCGCGTAGTAAAAGGCATGGCCGGAAACACGGTATAGCATGCCCGTTCCACCTGCGCCGCTGTTGATTGTATTTCCGCTTGTGACATTGCCTCCCGGGCTTCCTATGCCGCCACCGCCGCCCGCACCGCCGTTGTTGTATCCCGTGCCGCCGATATTCCCTTGTCCCTCCGTACACGCACCGCCCGGGGATGTCGTGCCGTTGTTGCGCGCGCCGCCGCCCCCTCCGGAACCGCCGGCTGCACCGCCAACGTTCGCACTGCCGCCGTGGCCGCCGCCGACCGCCGTGAACCCCAGCGCGACCGAGTTTTCACCGTTGGTGCCGGCTCCGCCACCTCTGCCGACGATGATGTTATAGGTGCCTGCAGGAACCATCAGCGCGTTCGTGTAAATAACGCCGCCCGCGCCTCCTCCGCCGCCGCGCGAACCGTTCGATCCTCCTCCGCCGCCTGCGACCATGAGGAGTTCCACTTCCGTTTCCTCCGAGAACGTGAGCTGTCCATCTAAAACGAACGACCTCGAGATGTATCCGTCGTCCCACACCGCAGTACCGCCCCAGGCCGTCACCTTCCCCGTCGACACATCGGCGCGCGAGGTGTTCTTCCAACGCAACATCACGACCCCCGAACCGCCCGGACCGCCAGGGTATCCCGTGTTGGCGTTCCGTCCGCCGCCGCCTCCTCCGCCGCCGGTCAGGTTCTCACCCGCTCCGCCGGTTCTCGTGGAATATGCGCCGGCACCGCCGCCGCCCAAACCGCCGGACCCGGCGACGGAAGAATTGCCGTTACCGGTTCCGCCGCCGCCGCCGCCGCCATAATATTTTTCGAGGCCGGTTATTGCACAGGCGAACCCGTTGCCGCCGTTCCCGCACTTGTAGACAGTGGTCGTCGTCGCGAAGTCCTCGCTGATGACGAGGGTAACGGTAGCGTCGCTGCCCGGACCGCCGCCGCCACCCCCGCCGCCACCGACCGCAGGGCTGGTAAACGATGACGCTGTGTTGTTGTTCGTGCTTGCGCCGCCGTTGTATCCCTGCCCGTCAGTGCCGGTTCCGCCTGGAAATGCTCTTTTGATGTTGTGGACGCCCCCGTTACCGGCGCCGCCGCCACCGCCGGAACCGCCGTTGCCACCGGCCGCCGCGACACCCCCGCCTTTACCGCCGCCGACCGCCGTCCACCCGAAAATCGAGGAGTCGCCGCCGTTGACGTCACTTACACCGCCTGTACCCACACACACGGTGTAGTCGCCGCAAGAAACCAGATGATTCGTTATGTAAAAAACGCCCCCTCCGCCACCACCGCCGCCCGAATGCGAACCGCCGCCACCGCCCCCCGCGACCACGAGGACATCCACCTCGCCCGGGCTCGTCACCGTAAACGACCCGTTGTTCGTGAACGTGAGGAGGTCGTATTCACCAACCTGCGTCAGCACGGCCGTATCCGGGATATTCGCAACTTCGATGTTGCCGCCGAACACACCGCACGTACATACAACCATCATTGTTCCGCACACAATTGCTTTCTTCATCATGCGCCTCTCTGGTATTCCTTTGATGCTTTCGGTGACATGCCGAAGCACAAAACATCGTGATAAAGAATACTCGCACATTCCGAGGCGTTTGTCTATCCCGCCCTTTTTGAAAAATCGTTTCATGGTATTGTTTTGCAACATGTTACACATTAAAATCACTGGCTGTTGACGTCCGGGGCTTGCATCCCGTTCCGTACCCCGGTATGCTTCCGTTTTTCGTATTCCCCACCCTTCTCACATTATGAAGAATGCTTTTCTCGCTTCCGAATGTCCCCCGGTCCCGGCCGATGACGCCGCCTTTCATGTGATCCCCGCACCGATGGAACTCAGCGTCTCGTACGGGCAGGGCACCCGACTGGGCCCGTCCGCAATTTTGGCAGCCTCGCAACAACTCGAAGCCTGCGACGCCGAAGGACGCCTCACCCCCGCGCGTATCCATACACAGCGTGCGGTGTCCTCGCGCAGCCGCGACCCGGAGGTCTGGATCGCGGCGGTTGAGAAGCGGGTGGCGCAGACCCTCGCCTGCCGGTCCGTTCCGGTTCTGCTCGGGGGCGAGCACACGGTGTCGCTCGGCGCGGCGCGCGCTTTCCACGCGGCGCGCGATCTCGTCGGGTTCATCCAGTTCGACGCGCACGCCGACCTGCGCGGCACATATGAGGGTTCGCCGCTGTCGCATGCCTGCGTGATGCGGCGCATTCACGAGTTGGGGTTCCCCTGCCTGCAGATCGCCACCCGCGCGGTCTCACCCGAAGAGCAGGAGTACCGGAAGGCCCATCGTTCCTCGATCTCGTTTTATGACGCGCGTGTCATCGCGGACGACGGCATGAGCCGTCACTTCATTCCGCGCGGTTTTCCGAAACGGGTTTATATCACCTTTGATCTGGACGGGCTTGACCCCGCCGTGCTGCCAGCCACCGGCACACCGGTACCCGGCGGGCTTTTCTGGTATGACGCGATCCGCATCCTGCGCCGCATCGCTGCCACGCGTGATATCGTGGGTCTGGATGTGGTCGAACTCGCACCGAACCGCGCGAGCCCGCATGCTGATTTCACTGCCGCGCTGTTGACGCAAACCCTGATGGGGTTCGCCGCGGCATCCCCCACGCGTTAACCCCGGAACCGCTCGATGGCCCTGATTTCCCTCAGAAAGGTGAGTGTCCAATACGGCGGACCGGCCGTATTGGACCAGATCAGCCTCAGCATCGAACCGGGTGAACGCGCCTGTGTCACCGGTCGTAACGGCGAAGGCAAATCGACCCTGCTGAAGCTGCTCGCGGGCCTGATCGTCCCGGACACTGGGGAAAGAATCATCCAGCCCGACCTGCGGGTGGCCTACCTCTCCCAAGATGTGCCGGGCGATCTGGACGGCACGGTGGCCGAAATCGCCGGGTCTGGAGTCGTCGACAACGGGGCTTGCCATGCCCATCATCCCGGTGCGGCGATGTACCTTTCCCAACTGAAGTTGGACGGCGCGGAGCAATTCAACACGCTCTCGGGCGGCCTGCGACGGCGCGCACTGCTCGCACGGGCACTCGCTGCGGAGCCGCACCTGCTATTACTCGACGAGCCAACCAACCATCTCGACATCGAGACGATCGAGTGGATAGAAACCTTCTTACAGCGCAGCCCCTGCGCCTGCCTCTTCGTGACGCATGACCGCGCCTTCCTGAAGCGCGTCGCCACGCGGGTGTTGGATCTCGACCGCGGCCGACTGATAGGATGGGATTGCGATTACGACACTTTCCTGCGGCGGAAACAGGAACAGCTCGATGACGAGGCCGTGTACTGGTCGCGCCAGACCCGTAAACTCGAACAGGAGGAGGCTTGGCTCCGGCGCGGGGTCAAAGCCCGCACAACCCGCAATGAGGGACGCGTGGCCGCACTGCTCCAGTTACGCGAAACCTTCCGTCAGCGCCGTACCGCACCAGGCGTCAGCCGGTTCCAGCTTGATCTGGAGACCTCTTCAGGCGAACAGGTGCTCAAGGTTTCAGATGTCTCCTTCGCCTATCCCGGAGGGGCGCCGGTGGTCTGCGGGTTCTCCGCCAAGATTCTCCGCGGCGAACGGATCGGGATCATCGGCCCCAACGGATCGGGGAAAACCACCCTGCTCAACCTGCTGTGCGGTCACCTCACTCCGGATTCTGGCTACGTCCAACCCGGCGCGCGGGTGGAAATCGCCCTGTTCGACCAGCTCCGCAGCGCTCTCGATCTCGACCGGACCGTCCAGCAGAATCTGGCGGAAGACCGCGAGGAGGTGATGGTCGGCTGTGTGCGTAAACACGTGTTCGGTTACCTCAGTGATTTTCTCTTCACCCCGGATCGGGCGCGGACGCCCGTGCGGGCGCTCTCCGGCGGGGAACGCGCCCGGCTGATGCTGGCCAAACTTTTTCTGCAACCCGGCAACCTGCTGGTCATGGACGAGCCGACCAACGATCTGGACATGGAGACGCTGGAGTTGCTGGAAGAGCAGTTGATGAATTATGACGGCACGCTCCTGTTGGTCAGCCATGATCGGACTTTTCTCGATAATGTGGTCACGGGCACCTTCGTGCTGGACGGGAGCGGCAAGGTCGAACTCTATCCCGGTGGATACTCCGATTGGCTGCGCCAACGTCCCGCGCCGTCAACCCTCCCGGCCGTGGAACCGGACGAGGCGTCGGTCGCGCTCCCGGCACGCACACCGCCCTCGGAACGCCGACGCGAACGCCTCACCTTTAAACAGCAGCGCGATCGGCAGATGCTCCCCCAACAGATCGAGTCGCTGGAAACCGAGATCGCCTCGCTGCACGCCGTCCTGAGCGACCCGGAACACTACCGGCGGGAGCCGGACGCGACCCGCGAGGCCACCGGCCGCCTCGCGCAGGCCGAGGCTGAACTGGAAGCCGCATTCAAACAGTGGGTGGAACTCGAAACCCTTGCCGAACGGTTGGAAAAATGAAACCGTGATCGCCGCACGCCATCCTTGTCCGGGGTGGGCCGCTGTGTTATCATTTGCTGAATGATTGCCGAATGTTTCGGCCCTCTGACCCCGGCCCATTTGACCGGTGCCGCGATGACAAGGAGAAGCAATGAACCGACACCCCGACACCCTTTGCGTGCAGGAGGGCTGGCAGCCGAAAAACGGCGAACCGCGTGTGCTGCCCATCATTCAGAGCACGACCTTCAAGTACGACAGCAGCGAGCACGTCGGCGACCTCTTTGACCTGAAGGTGCCCGGCCACTTCTACACCCGGCTCAGCAATCCCACAACCGAGGCGGTCGAGAACAAGCTCGCCGCGCTGGAAGGCGGCGTCGGCGCGCTGATGACCGCGGCGGGCCAGTCCGCATCGCTGATCGCCATTCTCAACCTCTGCAACAGCGGTGACCACTTCATCGCCTCGAGTGCCATCTACGGCGGCACCACCAACCTCTTCAGCGTCACACTCAAGAAACTGGGTATCGAGGTCACCTATGTAGATTCCCATGCCACCGACGAGGAGATCCGGGCCGCCTTCCGTCCCACCACCCGCGCGGTCTTCGGCGAGACTATCGCCAACCCCGCGCTGACGGTCTTCGACATCGAGCGCTTTGCGCACGTGGCGCATGCCAACGGGGTGCCCCTGATCGTGGATAACACCTTCCCGACCGCCGTGCTCTGCCGCCCCTTCGACTTCGGCGCGGACATCGTTGTCTACTCCACCTCCAAATATCTCGATGGCCATGCTGTCGCGTTGGGCGGCATGATTGTGGACAGCGGGCGCTTCGACTGGCGTGCGGGCGGCAAGTTCCCCGGGCTCACCGAGCCCGACCCCTCCTACCACGGCATTGTCTATGCCGACGCCTTCGGCCCGTCCGCCTTTATCGTCAAGGCCCGCGTGCAGCTCATGCGCGACCTCGGCGCGGCCCCCTCGCCGACGAACGCCTTTCTGCTCAACCTCGGCATGGAGACGCTGCACCTGCGCATGGAGCGCCACTGCCGCAACGCCGAGGCCGTGGCCGCCTTTCTCGAGAAGCACCCCGCGGTCGCCTGGATCAACTACCCCGGTCTGCCGAGCTCAAGGGATGCCGCCCTCGTCAGGAAATACCTGCCGCGCGGCACTTGCGGCGTGATCTCCTTCGGCGTCAGGGGCGGACGGGATGCCGCCATGCGCTTCATGGACAGCCTCAAGCTCGCGGCCATCGTCGTGCATGTCGCCGACGTCCGCACCAGCGTGCTGCACCCTGCCAGCACCACCCATCGCCAACTCACGGACGCGCAACTCACCGCAACCGGCATCCGCCCGGAAATGATCCGCCTCTCGGTCGGCATCGAACATCCGGATGACCTCATCGCGGATATCGAGCAGGCCCTGGCAGTCTGCTGAAGGTGAGCGATCACGATGCCGCACCCGGGCGACAATGTACAATGTGAGGATAATTGGAACGCTGAACGTCGGACAAGGAACGTTGAATTTCTCGTTACGCCAACGGTAGGGACGCTTCCCCAAGGCGTCCGCAGCGGTTTCGGGGAAACCACCCCGCCTTTTTCAATACGGCCTTCGTGTGACAGAATGGCCAGATTATGGTACTGACATGCCCTCTCCCCGTTATCTTTTCGGTCCTGTCACCTCCCGGCGTTACGGCCGTTCGTTGGGTGTCGACCTCGCCGCACCCAAGACCTGCACCCTCAACTGCCGGTTCTGCCAACTCGGCCCCACATCCGCCACGACAGTGACCCGCACCGATTCCCCGCCCATCGGCGAGGTGATCGGGGAGTTGCGCGTCTGGTTGGCGTCGGGACAGACCGCGGCGTTCATCACGGCCAGCGGTTCAGGCGAACCCACTCTGCACCGCAGGTTCGGCGATCTGCTGCGTTTCGCGCGCGACGAGACGCCCTGCCGCTCTCTGCTGCTTTCCAACGGAACCCTGTTTGGCCTGCCGGAGGTCCGGCGCGAAGCGGCTCAGGCGGATGTGGTCAAACTCTCCCTGCACGCGTGGGATCAAGCCTCCTTTGAACAGATCACGCGACCGCATCCGTCACTCCGGTTCGAAACGATTCTCAACGGATACCGGGCGTTCCGTCAGGAGTTCGGCGGGCAAATTGATCTCGAGGTTTTTCTCATCCACGGGGTGAACGACAGCCCCGAACAGGCGCAACGGATCGCCGCTCTCGCCCGGCAGTTCGGTCCGGATACCCTGACACTCAACACGGCCGTGCGGCCGCCCGCTGACTCCGGCGTCACCGCCTGTCCGCAAGACCGTATGCGCGCGCTCGCGCCGGAATTCGGGCCGGACACCCGGATCAGCGGCGCAGAGCCGCCCACTTCCCCTGTGGCGTTCACCACAGAGGCGCTCGCGTCCCTGGTCAGCCGCCATCCGGTTTCGCTGAATTCTCTGGCCGCGACGTTCGCGCTGACGGAAGAGGAGATGAGCGCGCGCTTGGCCCCGCTCGTCGCGCAACGCGCCATCCGCCTGTTTGAAACCCGCGGCGTGGTCTTCGCCGGGCCCCCGGTATCAGAAGATCAGGAGCCCGACGATGGCCCCCCCCAGTAGAACCAAAACCGGCGAAACGCGGGTCAGAACGGTCAGGAGAAACGCCACGACCAGCAACACGCCAGCGCGGACATCCGGTGACTGAGACAACCATTCGCGGACCGGATCGGCCCAGAGGCAGTTCACCCCCAACAACAGAGCGGCGTGGATCACCAGACCGGTCACCAGCGGACGCAGGAAGGTGAAAACACTCACAAGACACGGGTGTTCCCGGTTCCGCATCCAGAAGGCCCCGAGCAAATTGATGCAGAGAAGTGAAGGGGCGCACACCGCCAGCGTTGCGACCACGGATCCGGCCACCGCCAGCCAGACCGCGCCGGGATATTCAGTACCGACCACACGATACCCGACAAACGTCGCCATGTTGACCGACATGGGGCCAGGTGTCATTTGCGCGATGCCGAGAATGTCCAGAAACTGGCGGTTAGTCAGCCACCCCCGTCCAACCATCTCCTGCTGGACGATCGGAATCATCGCCAGCCCGCCCCCCACGGTCAACAGACCGATCTTAAAAAAGACCGAAGCGAGTTTGAGCAGCAGGTTCACGGCTGCCCCCCGCTGTTTTCCGCATCAGAAACGGATCCGCGCAACCCCTTCCGCACCCCGTATCCGACCAGCCCGGCCGTGACGCCCAACAGGATGACGGCCACCGCGCTCACTCCGGCCCCCAAGACCAGCGCCGTGGTCACCAGACACACCGTCAACCCCAACCGCGTCCGGCGGGTCCGGTTGAACATCGTGTACGCGATACCCAGCATCATCCCCGCCACAGCGGGCCGCAACCCCGCCAGGGCACGCTCCAGAAACGGCATCCCCGCCAACCGGTCCACAGCCACCGCATACGCCAGAATCACAAAAAAGGGCGCGCACACCACACCGAGCATCGCCGCCGCGGCCCCGCGGAATCCACGCAGACGGTGTCCGATCAGCATCGCCGTGTTCACCGCGATCACCCCGGGCACCAACTGAGCCATCGCGTAATAATCCGCCATCTCCTCAAAGCGGCACCACCCGCGCCGGTTGACCACTTCCCGCTCGATCAACGGAAGCATCGCATATCCGCCCCCGAACAGGAACGCGCCCACATGCGCGAAACTCGTGAAAATCGCCGCGAGTCGCGGGTCTTCCGTTTCCTGCGTCATTCATCCCCCCGAACGTAAGAGACCGGTTCCTCTTTCACCGCTTTCACGGCGATCAGAGCGCCGTCTTTTACGCTGAACGACAAAACGGTGGAGGGCCGGACACCCATCCGGTCACGCAAAGCTTTTGGAATGGTTACCTGTCCCCGTTCGGCGACAATCGCTGTGTGCATCATTCACCTCCATGAAGTATAGGAATGCTTCGGGATAACCACCCTGTTTCCGTCCCTATACCGCGCTCACGCGCCGCGGAAGATCGGTTTCAGGTGCCTTGTCAGCAGGTTTTCCGTAACATGACGCGCAACGGTTTCGCGGTTTTCATCCAACGCCGTCAAGTACCGCTCCCCCAATTCAGCAGCCACTTTGTAGGCCACATGGATGAATTGGCGGAAGTCCGGATTGAAGTGCGCGTCGCCCGGCACATTCCGCAACGAGGCCGCGAACCGTCCGCCGTTCCAGGACGCCACCTCATCCGGCGAGGGCAACCGTTCCGGAGAGATGTCCAGCACCGTTGCGTAGGGGCCGCACAACTCATCAAAGCGCGGCAGGGCTTTCAGGTAGATTTCCTTGGCGATCGCCAGCCCCTCGCCGCCGGACACGGCCAGCCCCGTGACCTCTTCCAGCCAAGTGGTACCCGCCGTCTTCACATGCACCCCGGCATCGCGCGCCTGAAGCGTTCGGGCCACATACGGGTAGATCGAAAACTTGTCGCTGCCGGAATGGATACTGAGTTTCAGATTCCGGGGCAGACCGAAATGCTGAACCGCATACCGCACGACACACACATCCGCATCAAACTCGCGGCCGAACAACGCCGCGTCACCGGCATAATCCACCCCCTTGTTGAACCGCCCGGTGAATTTCGGCGCGATCGTCTGCGCCGGAATTTGCTCTTCAGCGACCACCGCCAAAATGACCAGCAGCATCTCGGGAGTCTGCGGCTGCGTTGTCTCGTCCATCGAGATCTCTGTGATGAACGGCTCCGAGCCTTTTTGTTCCGCAATGTGCCGGTAGAGCCGTCCCGCCTGACGGATCGCAAACAACGTACCGCGCACAATCTCCGCCATCTGCGGCTTGGTCAGGGTCACGGGCGACTCCAGCCCCTCGATGGCATGCGACCCGATCAGTTCCTCGTGCCGCGCCACAAACCCGTAGATCTCCGCCTCATCGGTCGTCTCTCCCATGTAATCGGCCACATCCAGAGTGAAAAAGTCGGAAGACGCGATAAAGCCGTCGACCGTGGCGAGACGGATATGATCCGCATCCACATGATACGGTGCCGTCCACCCCACTTTCGCCGCCGCCGCATCCGCCTCCTGACGCACCGACTCCGGCCGGGTGCCGATCGTCTTGTGCTCCCGATCGGATTTGTTCCAGACCGGCACCACCTCCACCCCGCATTGCTCGCGGAACCGCTTGAACGCCTCAAGCTGCGCCTCGCCCTGACGCCCGAACCGATCACCGATCCCCATTGAATATTTCGCCAACGCTTTCATCTCTCTCACCCTCAACCCGCCGGAAAAGACTCATTCAATCCGCCGGAAACGTGATACAGTGTCGCATATCTTTCCAAACGGGGCAATCCCGCCCGATGACGGAATCGGTTCGTGACGATAAGGCATGCTGTGTTATACTGTTGACACCCTGAGTTTGTTTTTCAAATACGTGAGGTGAAAAAATGACAAGAGGGCATGGGGCATGGTGGGGTGGTGCAGCGGTCGCCGGATGGCTGGCGCTGGCGACACAGGCGGCACCGGTGACCGAAAAGGTCGATGTCATCGACTTGATCCGGCAAAAGCAGACTGAGGTGCATCTGGGGCCGAAGTCCGAATTCTCAGATAAGCCCAGCGAGATCTTTCAGGTCCGTGAGGACGGGATGCTGCACATCAGCGGACGCGGCTACGGTTACCTCGCGACGCAGCAAGCCTATCAGGATTACCATCTTGTCGTTGAGTTCAGGTGGACCGGAGCCACCTGCGGCAAACGCGTCGACAAGGCGCGCGATAACGGCATTCTGGTGCACGCGCACGGCCCGCACGGCAGTTGCGGCGGGGTCTGGATCGCAAGTGTGGAGGCGCAGATCATCGAAGGCGGCATGGGCGACATCATTGTGGTCAGTGGCAAGCAGCCGGACGGCACGCCGGTCACGACCAGCATTGAGGCTGAAATCGAGTTGGATCGCGACGGTGAAAAACGCTGGAAGAAAGGCGCTCCGCGCCAAACCTTGACGGGCGGTCGCGTGAACTGGGAAAAGCGGGATGAGGATTGGAAGGACCTGCTCGGTTTCCGCGGTCTGTATGACCTCGACGCACCGGTAGGCGACTGGAACCGGCTCGAAGTGATCGCGCGCGGCGACACGCTCCGGTACTTCTTTAACGGTCGTCTCGTGAATGAGGCCTTCGCGGTGAAACCCAGTGCCGGGCGTGTTTGCATTCAGACCGAAGGTGCCGAAATGATCGTGCGGCGGTTTGAACTCTGGCCGCTCGACACATTTAAAGAAGCGTGGAAACCGGTCGTGCAGGTGACCGACGCGATCGATTAACGGCGCGGTGTTGCATCCACGCCTCGGGCGCGTCACGGCGGCAGGCGTCGAAGTCGATATCCGCGGCACGGCCGATCCTGACGGCGACGTGCGGATCAACGGCGTGGCAGCCACGCGCGAGGGTGATGCTTTCAGCAGCACCGTTCTGCTGCGTACCGGTGAAAACATGGTGGATGTGCAGGCGCACAAGCCGGGAGCGGAACCGACCGCACCTTGAGAAGGTCGTAGCCAAAAAAGCAAGTTGACCCCTTGACGTGTACGGATGTCCGTAGTATGTTTGTCTCCACGAACTCCTAGAAAGAAGGGACCGAGAGACATGGCGATGACAGAAGCGTTGAGTATCAGTATCGAGGATTATTTGGAGGCGATCTTTTACCTTGTCCGGGAGAATACGGTTGCCCGGTCGAAGGATATCGCGGAACGCCTCAAGGTGAACCGGTCGTCTGTCACCGGGATGTTGCAAGCCTTGCGCGACCGCGGGCTGGTGAATTATGAGCGCTACGGTTTTGTCACGCTGACCGATGAGGGGAAGAAGGTCGCCAGCCGCGTCGTGCGGCGGCATGAGGCGTTGCGTGACTTCATGGTGCATGTGCTCTCGATCGACGAGGCGGAGGCTGATCAGGCGGCCTGCCATATGGAGCACGGCGTGTCGTCGCACATTGTGGAGCGCTTCACCGAGTTTGCGGATTTCGTCAAGACCTGCCCCAGGGCGGGCGCGAAGTGGGTGCGCGGTTTCGGGTACCGCTGCGAAGAGGCGGCGGTCGAGCCGCAGAACTGCGAGCGGTGCATTGAACTGTGCCTCGAAGATGTCAGGAAAAAACCAAAGAAAGGAACAGACGGCGAGATGAGTTTTCCACTCAGTGAGCTAAAGCCCGGCGAGAAGGCGCAGATCGAGAGGGTCGCTGGCGAGGGCGCTGTGAAACGGCGTATCCGCGACATGGGGGTGACCACAGGGAGCCTGGTCGAGGTGGTGCGCGTGGCTCCTCTTGGTGATCCCATCGACGTGAAGATCAAAGGTTACCATCTGTCGCTCCGCAAGGAGGAAGCGGCGGACATCAGCGTGAAAAGGGTCAAAGCGTGAGGTGCGCAACCATGAACCCGGCAATGTGGATGCCTTTGAGTCTGGTTCCGGAAGGACGCTCGGTGCGGCTGCGCCGCGTGCAGGCTGGTGAAGGTCTGGCCGCGCGGTTGACTGCGATGGGACTGCTGCCCGGGGCGCAGGTGCAGGTGTGCCATAACGATCATGATGGCCCGATGATTCTCGGGATCAACGGCAGTCGGCTGATGTTGGGGCGCGGGATGGCGGAGAAGGTGTCGGTAGAGGATGATGGGGAAACCCGGTCGTAATCCTATGGAAACCGGCACCTTCTCTTTTTTTGCAATAAAAGTTTGGTGAGACAAACATTTATTGCGTCGCCGCACTTTAAGGTGCGCGACGCGGGAAAGGAACTGAATGAAAAAACCGATCATGGTTGCACTGGCCGGCAATCCGAACTCCGGCAAGACAACGCTGTTCAATAATATCACGGGCTCCCGCCAGCACGTCGGGAACTATCCCGGCGTGACGGTCGAGAAGAAGGAGGGCACCTGCCGCCATGGAGAGCGGGAACTGAAGGTTGTGGACCTGCCGGGCACCTACAGCCTGACCGCCTACTCCGTCGAGGAGCTGGTGGCGCGCACCTTCATCATCAATGAGATGCCGGACGTGGTCATCGATGTGGTGGATGCCTCGAACCTCGAGCGCAACCTCTATCTCGGAGTCCAGCTCTTGGAACTCGGCGCTCCTGTGGTCTTTGCCTTCAACATGAGCGACCTGGCCAAGTCGCGGGGGCTGGAGTTCGATCTCGACGCGCTCTCTTCGCTGCTCGGGGCACCGATCGTCCCGACGGTCGGCAACAAGAACGTCGGCATGCGGGAGTTGCTGGATGCGGCGGTGCGCGTCGCCGATGCGGGCCATCCCATTGACGCGCCCAAAATCAACTACGGCGACGACATTGAACGTGCTATTGCCGCTGTCCGACAGCAGGTGCAGCACCACACCAACTTCGTCAACGACGCGGAAGCCCGCTGGGTGGCCGTGAAGCTCCTCGAAAACGACCCAGAGGTGGTCAAACGTTTTGCCGCGCCGGAGGGTAATCGGTTGACGACAGGGGTGTGCGAAGATCATGCGTTTCTGGTGAAAAGGGGAGC
>Ga0208694_1004180_pt1 | contig 13302 bp, 11 predicted proteins | sample AD_UKC078_MetaG_FD_184442 | JGI IMG/M metagenome (GOLD analysis project Ga0208694, IMG submission 184442) | Active sludge microbial communities of municipal wastewater-treating anaerobic digesters from USA - AD_UKC078_MetaG (SPAdes) (version 2) | ecosystem: Engineered > Bioreactor > Anaerobic >...
GTGAAGGTGCTCTCACCCTGCTTTCAGGAACCATCATACTCGTTGCAGCAGCCATCAACGATATCCTCTACGATAACCAGGTCATAAGGACTGGTCAACTGATTCACCTCGGTATGTTTGCCTTCATTCTCACGCAATCAATCATGTTATCCAGGCGTTTCTCAAAAGCCTATGCTACCGTGGAGAAACAGAGCAGGGAACTGGCAGAATCCAACCTAGCCCTCACGACGGAAATCGACATGCGCAGGAAAACCGAGGCTGCCCTGAAGGAGAGCGAGGAAAAATATCGGCTCCTGATAGAGAACGCCAGCGAGGCGATTTTCATCATCCAAGACCTCTCGATCAAGTTCAATAATAGGAGAACTGAAGAAATAAGCGGATACAGCAGGGATGAGCTTGCGTCAGTCAGCTTCTTTGAACTCGTTTCTCCCGAAGAGAGGGATTCGACCATAAAGTGGTACGTATATAGCCTCGAAAATAATAAGATTCCAGAAAATAACCATTTCAGCATCGTTTCAAAGACCGGTGATACCATATGGGTCGGTATGAACGCTGTGAAAATAACGTGGGAGGGGAAAGATGCACTCCTTTGTTTCGCATCTGATGTCTCGCAAGAGAAAAAGCTTGCCGCAAGCCTCGAGCGCGCACATAAAATGGAGGCCATCGGCACCCTTGCAGGCGGCGTAGCTCATGACCTCAATAATGTACTGTCCGGAATAGTCAGCTATCCCGATCTGCTGCTGATGCAGCTCCCCGAGGACAGTCCTCTGAGATCACCGATTGAAACAATACAGAAAACAGGTCAAAAGGCTGCTGCCATCGTCATGGATCTCCTCACACTGGCAAGGAGAGGTGTGGCAACACAGGAGGTCGTGAGCCTCAACGATATAATCCAGGATTACCTGCAAAGCCCTGAATACAATAAAATGCTATCCTTCCATAAGTACGTAAAGGTAAAAACGAATCTGAGAAAAGACCTCTGGAATGTTCATGGATCACCTTTCCATCTGGCAAAGACGATCATGAATCTGATATCAAATGCAGCCGAGGCAATGCCGGATGGAGGGATGATAACGATCACTACCAAAAATCTCCATCTCAAGAGAGCTTTCAGCGGCCTTACGCAGATTCCCCCGGGAGATTATACCATTGTCACGATTTCCGATACGGGAATCGGGATATTCCCGAAAGATCAGGAAAAGATCTTTGAGCCGTTCTACTCCAAAAAGGTCATGGGCAGGAGCGGCACGGGGCTGGGAATGGCCGTTGTCTGGGGAACGGTGAAAGATCACAACGGATATATTGACCTGGACAGCTCAGTGGGCAAGGGCTCTGCCTTTACGCTTTATTTCCCGGCCACCACCGACGCTAAGACCGATCGACCAGAAAAAAAGGCGTCTCTGGAAATGTACAAAGGGAAGGGCGAGTCAGTCCTCGTGGTCGACGACATCAAAGACCAGCGGGAGATTGCATCCCAGATCCTCACTCACTTAGGGTATTCGGTCAAAACCGCCTCAAATGGCGAGGAGGCTGTCGAATATCTCAAGGAACACAAAGTTGAATTGCTGGTGCTGGATATGGTCATGGATCCCGGGATAGACGGCCTGGAAACGTATAAAAGGGCAATAAGATATCGTCCCGATCAGAAAGCTATCATCGCAAGCGGATATGCGGCAACAAATCGAGTCAATGAGGCCAAGAACCTGGGCCTGAACACATACCTTAAAAAACCATATACCTTGGAGGCCCTCGGTGTCGCTGTCAGAAACGAGCTAAGCCTCAGATGAACCCCGGGCTTATTTCGTCGTCTGCAGCAAAGGCCCTGTGGGCATATTGTTTTCCAGGCAAAGGATACCGCAAAGAGCCTTGATTTGTGTGATTCGCAAAGATCATTTACACTTGAGCAACTGGGCTAACTTTTTGTCCTGCTGATAATTTGGATTTCTTATACGTTCCTTGGAGTCATCATATAGGGCAGCAACATCCTCATTAAATGGGGTATCATGGATCAGCTCGAAGTAACGATCCATAGGAGTTTTCCCTTTTAAGCCCCCATGAGGTCGATGCCAGTTATAATGATGCTGCCATTCCTGAAGGCGATCCTCAAGGTCATTACAAGGCCATTCAAGCGTAGCGTAGAATTCCTGCAAGTCTGTCTTTTGAGATCTCTCCACCTTGCCATTGAGATGCGGGGCACCAGGTCGGTTAGGCCGGAATTTTATGCAATAGTAACTGTACATTTCCTGGACTTTTACGGCGAAGAACTCACGCCCTCTATCCGTCTGAATTCTTTGTACTGGGAAAGGCATCTCATCGATGAGTTTCTCAAGGAAGTGGATGGTATTTTCCGCAGTACGGCGTGGATATACCGCCAACACGCGATATCTGGTGCAGTCATCCACGGCTGTGTATTGATAGAGCCTATCACGGATCTTGCAGGTATCCATTTGCACACGATCACCGGGAATAGGCCTTTCATATCGCTTGATACTCTTTCTCTTCAAGCGGACAATTGGTTTAACGGAATGCTTGCTCAGAACCTTATGAATGGTATCGAGAGAAAGGGAGCATTCATGGTTTCGTTTGAGTTCATTCTGGATCCTTCTCGCTCCAAGATTGCGTTCTTTCCTTAGGTGAAGAATCCATTTTTCCTCTTGGCTGCCTACCTTCCTGGAGGGTGAGTTCAGGGGTGCACGGCTGTTGCTCTTCAGGCCTTCTAAGCTATGTGCTTTGAATCTTCTTATCCACTTGTAAAGAGTTGGCCGTGATATCCCGCATCGTCTACAGACAAGGCTTATATTCTCGGTGCTCTGATAAAGCTGGACCCATCTCAAGCGAGCTCGTTCATCTTTGTCCATTCATCCATTATATTATCGAATGTAAACAATGTCTACGAATCACACACTTGATTTCTCCCCACACGATCCCTTTCTCTATCTTCTCTTCAGCTATCTCGCAGCTCATCCATTCAGGTGTTTTCCCCAGCAAATAGTCCATTCGGTCCCAGAAGAAGTCATAGATCGCCGTCCCTTCTACTGCATTGTCTTTTGCTTTGCCGGGCATGACCCCGTAGGCGTGCAGCTCCCGTTTTGACGTGATTTGTACCTTGGCCTTAATGCCGGCGGGTGTGGTCTCTGCCTTGAATGTCCAATGGTCGCTCCCGCGCTCAGACTGCAGAACCACATAATAATACCAGATTCGCACGGCCGTAAAACCGTCATCCGTATGGGAAATGCTCATATATTTGCCACCGGCAAGACGTAGCACGGATTCCGCGGCTTCTATCACCTGCTCTTTGGTCACCCCTTCATAGTTCCTGGTTGTGACCGCAGATCATCGATAAACTCTGATGGTCCAGTTCATCCTTTTATTTTATTGTATTCGTAATTTTAAGTAGTTCACGATCTTTCTCAATGAGCTCTTTTTCGAATCTTTTTTCAATCTGAAGGATTTCTTTCTGTGTAGACAATACGCGTTCCCTTTCCGCGCGGAGTTCATTATTAAGCTTTTGTTCTGTCTGCATGTGGGCAGAAATCTCGGTCATGTGTTTTTCTTTCTCGATAGATACAGCAACAGACTTTTCAAGTTCGATACGTTGTTGGAGGTCTTTTCCCAGCGCCTGGTACTTATGCTCAAGCTCTCTGCACCGAAGCTCATAATTCATAGATTCATCCTTCTTTGTTTCAAGGTTTTTTTCAAGATCTTGTATACGCTGAACCTGGTATTCGTCTCGTTTTTTATATTCTTCGAGTCTGACTGTAATGGCAACAGCATTTTCAACTTGAAAATGAAGATTGTTTTTTGTCTGTTCAAGCTCTGTTGCAATTTGAGTGTGAATTTGCCGACCTGTTGATTTACCGTTCGTTTCAATTAAAACTGCTCCGCTGTGATTATTCTGGAGAGGGATTGGGGTCGATAAAACAGATGCGATACAACTATGAACAAAGGATATGGAACTCTATGAAATGCATTTACTGAGTGATATTTTACAAACTATCAATTGGGGCTTAGTTTGTTCATTCTTGATGAGTCTTATTACAATAATATTTTACTTGACATACTCTGTTATATAATGGGGAATAATAATTGAATATTTAATATAAGGCTGCTCTCAATCGCCATGCCAACACAATCTGCCCCAAGTATCGCATATATAATGATAACGCCGATGGGCATTGGTCTATCCTTTATTCCTCTACGACCCCGCCGTGCTCGACAGCCAGGTCGGAGAGCCAGTTTGCGACATCCTGCCACTTCACTTCGGACACCGGAATTCCCTTGACCTTGGCATATCTCTCAGCGGCCAGGGCGAAGGCCTCGGTTGAGGTCCGGATGAACTCGAGGGTATCAACACGGCCGAAATCATAAATGCGCTTGTGAGCGTTCAGGAAAGCACTAAAAGAGTTGTTTATCAGGGTGGTCTTTTTCGTGTCTTCACGGTGAGCTCGCTTGTAATCAATAACCGCCTGGTCGAAGTCGAGCCAGGTTGTCTTAGGTACCTTGATCCCTTGTTTGATAAGATCCTTTTCGGAAACAGTGTCCATATTTATTCTCCTTGAATTGATTGTAAGATAAGTCTGTTATCGTCTAAATTAATTAATAACATTATGAAATAAATATTTCAATAGATCATTAGCAATATGTTTAATTTATATTGATTACCTAGTACACCTGGATAACCTCATATTTGCCACCACTGTCGATAAGCCATATCTTAACGACAGTGGCATGAGGGGTCAAATTGATAGATAACCCAGTTTAACTGATTTAATATTATCTTTATGTTAATAACATTCATTTGGTAGCAAGTATAACCCATGACTATCTAAAAGACATGGGTTGGTTAATTTTAACATGGGTATTGTTTAATTAAAGTTAATGTTATTAAATGTCGATAGTATAATCAGGTTAATTAATATTGACAGTTTCCCAGGACAATGATACCCAATCGATAAGGAGATGAACATGTATCTCATTAAAAAGGAAACGCTACCGGCCAGCACGTACCTCGACGAGATGACCATCAACCAGATAGCAGATTTCCAGAATAATAAATATGCCGAGAATACCAAGACGGCATACATCGGGGACATCGAATACTTCGCGGCCTGGCTGAATGCCGCATGCGGGGAGAAGTTAATCCCGCAGCCCTTGCCCCGGGAACGACTCGCCCCCGGCGAGGTCGCCCTCCCCCTACCCGTCGACCTCCTCAAGAAGTTCATCAGCAACCACCTGAAGGGGCTCGAGCCCGAGGTGGACCGTATCCTCTGTACGCCCGTGTCCCTCGAGGACGGAAAGACCGTCACCTACAAGGCAAAACCCGGGCCGTTAAGCCTGGCCACCGTGGAACGTCGTCTTGCCGCACTGTCTGTCCTGCATACAGTCAAAGGATTTAAAGGCTACAACAACCCCTGCCGAGATCCTGAGGTACGAGAGTTCTTCACCCTCTACAGGAGGGAATACGGCGACGTACATAAACAGAGCCTGCCCATCACCGAGGATATCCTGAACCGGATGATGGACGCGACCGATGACAGCCTCATCGGGATCCGGGACCGTGCGTTGCTCGCCTTCGGTTGGGCCACAGGCGGCCGTCGTCGCACGGAGATATGCTCCGCAACTTTCGAGCGGCTCATGTGGACGGGCGAGGGGTACGTCTATCGTGCTGGCAAATCGAAGACCAACCAGAAAGGGGGAAATAAGGAGTTTCCCCTGAAGGGAGATGCCGCAGCCATCCTCGACGAGTGGCTGAAGGCCCTTGAAAAGCTCGGCATCACGTCGGGTCCCCTTTTTCGCGGTATCGACCAGACGGGCAAGGTGAGCGAAAATTCCCTCTTCCCAACCTCGGTGAATTTCATCGTGAAGAAGCTCATCAGGAAAATATGCCTCGACGACGCTAAGTATTCCGCACACAGCCTCCGGTCAGGTTTTGCGACAGAGAGTGGTATAAAGAACATACCCGAGCAAGATGCCATGGCGCTTACCGATCACAAGGACGTGACAACATTTCGGCGATACCGACGCTTAGGCAGTGTGATGAACAATCCAGGTGCGGATATCTTTACCCGTAAGAAAGCGGTCCAAGAGAAGGAAACCGAATTATCACCTTCATAGAATAAGGACAGAGAAAAGGTTTTCTCAGCAGTTTGGAGATTATATGGAGAAAATGAACCCCATTTTAAGGCCTTAAAGCTGGCCATCAAATAGAGGAAAAACTTAAAACGATAACGAGAATGATTCCTCCCCGCGATTTCGGCTCCAGATTACCTCATTTGCTATCGTGAGCACCCATGACTGTGTATTGCCGTCAGGCTTCTTCCTGGCGAAAGCCTTTGGCGTCAGGACGGCAGCGCAAAAACTGTCAATGGGGCAACGCACGGACTTGTACACAATGATGCCTACCTCCGTCTTGCGGGTGATCCTGGCGAATTTCTGGGTCGCTGAGTAATTGGATGGATGCTCCCAGACAGCTGTGTCCCTGTTGAAGGGCTTTTTCCTGAGGTCAACCGAAAGATGTCTCAGGTGAACTCTGAATGCGGTAAATGATGAGGGTTGCAGGCGCCTCAGGCCGGCACTGTCCTGCAGGAATCTCCACCGCCAGTACCCCACCTCGGACGCTGCGGTCCGCGGCGTCTCTCCGCCATAGAAGACTCCTGGATCGCCCACGGCCCTGAACCGGGTCCCGAACGAGGTGATCGCGGCATACCTGAACGGACTGAAAAGCAGATAGTCCAGATCCTTCGCCTCTGCCGGTATTGCAGGCTTGCCCTCTTCGAGGATGTCCTCAAGGATCTCATGTTCTTCCCGGGTGTCGACCAGTCGCATGGTGGACGACGCGTACTGCGATTCAACCATGCGCCAGATTCTGCCGGCGAACGTCCTCGCGTTAGACGATACCTCTGCAGGTGTCCAGGTAATGGACGACACTGACCAGACCCTCCGTCGTCTCCACAAGGTCTGCGGGCTTCTGTCCCGCAAGCCCCTTGTTCTCACTGTTCATCCATGCCAGGGCATCTTCGTGAGAACCACCCACAAGGGCGTCTAAAGATCGGAAAAGCCTCACCAGCAGGACGCCGAAGTCCCACTCCTTTCTGCCAGGAGACAACTCGTAGGAAAACACATAAAGACGAGTCACCGTCGCAGGGCTCAGGCCAAGCACTTTGGACAGCTTGTTCTTCGTGAAATCCAGCCTTTCGGCGGTGTTCACAACCGCCTTGGTCAGAACCTTTCTCTTTGTCGTTACAGCCGGGATTGTCTTCGTTCTGTGCTTCATACAACCCCCTTATCGGGCTTTCTATTGAAAGAATAACCCATGTTGCTTTCATTGTAAAGTGCAACAATGGCAAATTAATCCTGAAGGATAATCCATTATAGAATATAAGCATTGAAAATAAAAGAGGATCAGGAATACTTTTAGGCGTGATCACTTATTTTCTACGATCATTAATTGTGATCATTGCCGTTCCGTGATCATGAACCAGCGGGAGTGTGCTTTGCGTATGTAGTTATCCTTGACGATTTTCTAAGCGGTCATTTTCTATTTATGTTTATAATTTGATGATATTTATTAACTCATCTAGATGGGGCATTCCCCATTAGATAACGCGACATCTGAGCAACTCCATGTAGCCTGTTGTGTATAAACTTGTTGATATTCTTAATACTTATGGTGTACTTTTCTTACAAAATAAGGCTGGAGCATAAAATGGCGGAACTGACTGGGTCATCGGCTTCAATGGCGGATTTCATCTGGAAGAATGCCGAGGACTTGTGGGGCGACTTTAAACACATCGACTTCGGCAAGATCATACTGCCGTTCACCCTGCTTCGGCGGCTTGAATGTGTACTAGAGCTAACACGCCAGGAAGTCCTTGTCGCTTATGATACGCACAAGGAAACCGGCATTGATCTCGACCTGATCCTGCGCCAGGTTACGCACTATCCCTTCTACAATACTTCCGAATACGCTCTCGGCACACTTGGCGGAACCAAAACCCGTCAGAACCTCCAGGACTATATCGCGCATTTCTCAGACAACGCCCGCATCATCTTCGAGCAGTTCGATTTCAGCAACACCATCATAAGGCTGGACAAAGCACACCTGCTGTATAAGATCTGCAAGAACTTCGCGGCAATCGACCTACACCCTCATGCAGTGCCTGACAGGGTGATGAGCAATATCTACGAACATCTGATCCGCCGCTTTGGGGCTGAAATCAACGAGGGCGCCGAAGATTTCATGACCCCGCGTGATGTTGTTCACCTGGCTACCGCGCTTCTGCTGGACCCGGATGATGAATTGTTCGAGGGGAATCCCGGCCTGATCCGCACCCTGTACGACCCGGCCTGCGGTACCGGCGGATTCCTTACTGACGCGATGAACCACGTAGCCGACTATGGCAGCCGCTTCAAGGCACCGCCCGTGTTGATTCCATACGGGCAGGAGCTTGAGCCTGAAACCCACGCCGTCTGTCTGACCGCCATGCTGTTGCGCACACTTGAATCGGATCCCGGACGCGACCTTTCGAAGAATATTAAGCTCGGCAGCACGTTGTCCAATGACCAATTCCCTAATGACCGCTTTCACTACTGCATTTCCAACCCGCCATTTGGAAAAAATGGGAAAAAGATTCCTCCGTCGTCAATGCCGAATATAAAGAGAAAGGCTACAACGGTCGTTTTGGCCCTGGCCTGCCGCGCATCAATGACGGATCAATGCTGTTCCTACTTCAACTTGCCTGCAAGCTTGAACTCTCAGAGAAAGGCGGAGGTCGGGCGGCCATTGTCCTTTCCGGCTCGCCTTTATTCAACGGTGGCGCCGGTTCGGGTGAATCCGAGATTCGCCGCTGGTTGTTGGAGCAAGACCTGGTTGAAGCTATCATCGCCCTGCCAACAGAGATCTTTTTCCGCACCGGCATCGCAACTTATCTCTGGATACTATCAAACAGGAAACCAGAGCACCGGAAGAATAAGGTTCAGTTAATCAACGCCGCCGGACTGTGGACCTCCATTAAGAACGAGGGTAACAAGCGCCGGATTATAAGCGATGACCAGTTGCATCAGATAGTCGATGTGTACGCCTCCGCAGAGAATAGCGAAATTAGCCGCATGCTCGACTACCGCCGGTTCGCCTATCGCCGTATAAGGGTCCTGCGCCCTCTACGTATGACGCTGCATATCAATGAAGAAACCATGATACGACTCACGGAGGAAAAAGCCTGGATTAAGCTTGATCTGGAGCAGCAGGCCGCATGGAGGAGGGCCTTTGAAGCGTATATTGGATTGGTGCTCCCGATTACATGGGCTGAATCGTTCGTGGTCGAAACGGCAAGTAAGGATCCGGCCATAGGCAAGGTTAGCAAGACTTTCGTCAAAGCACTGATAAGTTCTTTTGGCGTCCGCAATCCGGACGGCGAGCCTGTTGTAGATGCGGAAGGCATGACCGTCCCCGATACCAGCCTGACGGATTATGAGAACGTACCGTTCCTTGAGGATATCCGGGACTACTTCGCCCGTGAGGTGTTGCCTCATGTCCATGACGCCTGGATCGACGAGTCCTATGTGGACAAGAAAGACAAGGCAGTAGGCCTAGTAGGCTATGAGATCAACTTCAATCGATTCTTCTACAAATACGAAGCGCCGCCCAAGCTGGAAGATATTGACAAGGAACTGAAACGGGTTGAAGCCGAGATCGCGTCGTTGCTTGGCGAGGTGATGGAATGACTAAGCCACCCGCCAGTGTATCAACCGACGCATTGCTTGGTGAAATCCGTGCTTTGATCGAAGAAGCGCGCACTCATGTTGCACGAGCAGCCAATGCTGCCCTGACACTGACCTACTGGCGGATCGGCAAGCGTCTTCTCGCGGAAAACCTTACCGATGGTCGCGGCGAGTACGGCAAGAAGATCCTTGCGACACTGGCGCAACAATTAGAGCAGGAGTTTGGTAAGGGCTTCAGCTATTCTGCACTGACCCGGATGGTCCGTTTTGCCGAGCAGTTTCCCGATGAGGGAATTCTTGCGACACTGTTGCAAGAATTGACCTGGAGCCATTTTACTTTGTTGCTGCCGTTGAAAGACCAGCTCGCCCGCGAGTTTTACGCCGAAATGTGCCGAGTGGAGCACTGGAGTGTTCGTACGCTCCGGCAGAAGATCGATGGCATGCTCTTCGAGCGTACCGCCCTGTCAAAGAACACCGAAGAGGTTGTTCGCCAGGAGCTTGCGACCTTGCGAGAAGGACGCATGACACCCGATCTCGTCTTTCGGGACCCATATCTCCTAGACTTTCTTGGGTTGTCCGGGGCCTACAGTGAAAAGGATCTGGAGGCGGCCATCCTGCGCGAGATAGAAACCTTCCTTCTCGAAATGGGCAATGGCTTCTGCTTCGTAGCCAGACAGAAGCGGATGACGGTCGGCAAGGACGATTTCTATCTGGATCTTCTCTTTTACCACCGCTATCTCCGGCGACTAGTGGCCGTGGAACTCAAGCTGGAGTCGTTTCAGCCCGCCCATACCGGCCAGATGGAGCTTTACCTGCGCTGGCTGGATAAGCATGAGCGGGTGCCCGGCGAAGAATCCCCGGTTGGTCTTATCCTCTGCGCAGGGGCTGACGCCGAGCAGGTGGAGCTTCTTCAGCTGGAAGGCAAGTCAATTCGTGTGGCCGAGTATCTGGTGGAATTGCCACCGGCCGATATGCTGCGCGAACGCCTGCACCGTGCCATCGAGCACACACGCGAACGCGTTGCGCTCGAGACACTTTCACAACCCAGTGCAAAAACCTCCAAGAAGATAAGCGGACGGAAGAAGCCATGAGCCATTATAGAGCTTATCCAGCTTATAAGGACTCCGGTGTCGAGTGGCTTGGGAAGGTGCCATCCCACTGGGAAATTGCACCCCTTTGGTCTGTATATCGTCCTGTCAAGCGCACTGGATTCACGAAAGAACCGTTGCTTTCTGTCTACCGCGACTATGGCGTTGTACTAAAAGCGTCGCGTGACGATAACCATAATCGCGCATCAGACGACCTTGATCCATATCAGTTGGTTGAGCCAGGACAGTTGGTCACCAACAAGATGAAGACATGGCAAGGGTCTATTGCTGTTAGCGAGCTTCGCGGGATTGTCAGTCCTGCTTACTTCGTCTACGAGCCGATTCGTAATGTGATTGGCCGGTTTATCCATCACTTAATGAGGTGCCGACCATACATCATCGGCTATATGTCGGTGTCTAAGGGTATTCGAGTTGGGCAGTGGGACTTAGATCCTGATCATTTCCGGACATTCCCTGTGCTGTTCCCACCCAAGGAAGAGCAAGAGTGGATCGTCAAGGCGCTCGATCGCGAAACCGCCCGCATCGACGCCCTTATCTCCAAGAAAACCGAATTTATCGAACTCTTGGCTAAAAAGCGGCAGGCCCTCATCACGCATGCCGTAACAAAGGGACTGAATCCAGACGTAAGGATGAAAGATTCAGGGGTGGAGTGGATTGGTGAGGTGCCCGAGCATTGGTCCGTCCAACCCATCAAGTACCTAGCGTGTATCGGCAACGGATCAACCCCCAATAAAGACAATGGTAAATATTGGGAGAACGGGACTTTCCCATGGCTCACCAGCGGGTGTGTCAACCTCGATGAGGTTATATGCGCAGAACAATATGTGACTGAAGCAGCATTAATTGAGTGTCACCTGCCAATAATTGCACCTCCCGCAGTGCTGGTGGGGATTACTGGGCAAGGTAAAACTAGAGGAATGGCTACTACACTGAAGATTGAAGCCACAATTAATCAACATATTGCGTTCCTGAAACCAATATCGAAGAACATTCACATTGGTTTTCTGCGTAGTTTCCTTGAAGCCGCATACAACTGGCTACGCTTTGACAGTGAAGGCGTTGGAAGCACCAAAGGTGCAATTACATGCGAACAGTTGGCTAACACAAGGATAGCCATGCCCCCATTGGCTGAACAGCAATCAATTCTCGCCTTCATTGATCGCCAGTCTGATCGGACTGCTCGCCTTCAATCGAAAACTCAACTTAGCATTGACCTTCTCCGCAAGCGCCGTTCCGCTCTTATCACTGCCGCGGTAACCGGCCAAATTGATCTAAGGGAGTCTGTATGAGAGATACCGCCCACCAGGAGAAGTTTTTCGAGGAATATGTCGTTACAAAGCTGAAGGCCCAAGGCTGGAAAGAAGGCGACACCCGCAATTACGACACCGAACGAGCCTTGTATCCCGAGGACATCATAGCCTGGCTGAACAACTCCGGGCAGGGCGATAAATGGGCAAAGCTCCAGAAGGACAACGGGGAGCGGGCCTGTAATACGCTTATGGACCGGCTGGCTAAGACACTAGGGCAACATGGCACGACCCATGTCCTCCGCAACGGCTTCTCCATAGCTGGCTGCGGCCATATCGACCTGTCCGAGGCAGCGCCAGAAGACAAACGCAACGAGGATATTCTCAAGCGCTACGCAGCCAATATCCTGCGCGTGGTGCCTCAGCTTAAGTATCATCCTGCACGCGAACTGGCGATTGATCTTGTCCTTTTCATCAACGGCATCCCGGTGGCCACAGTCGAACTGAAGACGGACTTCACCCAGTCCGCAGAGGCTGCCATGGACCAGTATCGGTATGACCGGGCCCCATATGACCCAAAGACCAAACGCCGCGAGCCTCTACTGACCTTTAAACGCGGAGCCGTGGTGCATTTTGCCATGTCCGACTCTGAGATCCGAATGACGACCAAGCTCAACGGTGAGAACACGCACTTCTTACCATTCAATCAGGGTAATGTTGGCCACTCAGGCAATCCTCCTCGTACTGATGGGGAGTACCCGGTTGCCTACTTCTGGGAGTCGGTATGCCAGCGTGACGCATGGCTGCGAATCTTCCACAGCTTTGTCTATGTCGAGAAGAAGGACGTGGCAGATCTGAAGGGCAATTGGTCGAAAAAGGAAACCCTGATATTCCCGCGCTATCACCAGTGGTCGGCTGTCAACGAGATGATAGACGACGCCAGGAAGAACGGTCCCGGCATGCAGTACCTGGCCGAGCACAGTGCCGGGTCCGGCAAGACTAGCACGATCTCCTGGACCGCGCATGATCTGGTCAAACTGCGCAGGGACAATGGAGACGCAATCTTCAATAGCGTCATCATAGTGACTGACCGCACGGTGCTGGATAGTCAGCTGCAGGATGCGGTCAAACAGATAGACCATCAGTTCGGTGTTATCGCCGCCATCGATCGTAAAAAGTCCTCCAAATCGAAGAGCAAACAACTGTCAGAGGCCCTTTTGTCAGGG